>UOEA01000077.1_pt1 | contig 41767 bp, 35 predicted proteins | sample 1988571 | NCBI WGS metagenome assembly UOEA01 (sample SAMEA4712194, study PRJEB27164) | hydrothermal vent metagenome | biome: marine basaltic hydrothermal vent biome; feature: marine hydrothermal vent; material: mineral | place: Pacific Ocean | collected 2011-06-14/2011-07-23 | depth 1689 m | reverse complement strand
TGGAAAGATATCTTTTTTGAGAAATTATTTTTCTTATGTTCTGGATACAGTTGGAAGCTGTCATCCTGCTACCAATAAAAATGGTGTTAATGCCTGTGTTGACGGTGTATGGGCTGCTATACGGGGGGTGGATGGCCCCTGGAACAAAGATATCAAAATGCCGTATTTTCTGAGGAAAGTCGTTCTTTCTGTTTTTACGTGGCATCCATATTTTCTGGCATTTTTATTGAGAGGAAATTTTAAAAAGATATTCTCCGAAGGTCACAAGAGAATGCAGCTAATCCTGAAAAACAAGGCTACTTAAATATTGGTTTTTAATCTCTATCGAGTTTTTTTATGAGGTAATAATAATCGTGCAGGTTGCAAACTCTAAAAAGAAAGTCCTTATGGTCGGTAAATTTTATCCGCCCCAGTATGTGGGTGGGATAGAGTATTCGCTTCAGGAGACGGCATCCGGGCTTGCGCGCAGCGGCCTTGACGTTGATGTAGTCGTATCCAGCAGGAACGGTCATTCTTCTACCGAAGAGATAGACGGAGTTACGGTATACAGGGTTAAGAGAGTCTTCAATGTAGGGTCGGTGCCGATCTCTTTGCACTATCCTTTCAAGTTGCGTAAGCTCTTGCAGGCCAAGCATTACGACGTTGTGCATCTGCACTATCCGTATGCCATAGGGGAGCTTTCGTGCCTCTTTAATAAGATAAATACAAAGCTGGTTATTACCTATCATATGAACTCGGAGTATACGAAGCTGCTTAAAAAGCCGCTTATTCCATTTATGAACGGTCTGCTCAGGAAGGCCGATCATATAATAGTCAGTTCGGATAATCTGCTTAAGAATGCAAAGCACCTGAAGAATTTTAGAGATAAGTGCGTCGTAATACCGCTGTCGGTCAAGGACGAGTGGTTCGATGCGCCGGGCTCTGAGGCAGTCGCTGCCCTTAAGGCGGAGTACGGCCCTTTTGTCTTTTTTGCGGGACGTCTCTTTAAGACAAAGGGGGCGGATATATTAATAGAGGCGGTTCGTCGCCTTGATTGCAACCTTGTTATAGCCGGCGACGGGCCGGAGCTTGAGCCGCTAAAGTCGCTGGCAGTTAAGCTGGGTATTAGCGAGAGGGTCTTTTTTATCGGGGCTCAGGAAAAGAAGGTGTTGAAGGAATTCTATAATGCCGCCGAGGTCTTTTGTCTGCCGTCTTTAGCAGAATCATTTGGCCTTGTTTTACTTGAGGCAATGGCAGCCGGCACACCGGTAATCTCGACCGAGCTTGGGACGGGGACTACCTATATAAATAAGCACGAAGAGACGGGCCTGGTGGTCGATCCCGGTAACGCCGGTATGCTTGAAGAGGCCGTTAAAAAACTTATGGATGATGAACCTTTAAGGCTAAGGATGGGAACGGCGGCGCGCAGAAGAGCGGAAGACGTCTTTTGTGAGGATTTCGTTCTTAGTCAGATAATGGAGCTTTACAGGGCCTAGTCCCAGACTTTATCGGAGTATCTTGTATGAAGAAAAACGAAAAATTCATAGTTCCTCTCTCTAAGATAGAGACCCTTACCCTTGAGATGGGGTATCAGTGCAATATAAGGTGCAGTTTTTGTTATCAGGAGGATTTCTCTCCGAAGAACAATGCGCCGGATGAGCTATGGAGAGAGAAACTCGCTCCTGTTTACCCGAGTCTTAAGCGCGTTACTTTTCTCGGCGGCGAGCCAACGATAATAAAGGGTGCAAGAGAGTTCTCTGATTTTATAGTCAAGGAACACCCTCATATAAAACTGGATACCATCTCCAACGGTCTCGCATTTAAAGGCGAGTGGATAGACAAGTTCGTCTCGAACGGTCATAAGATCATCTTTTCCCTGAATGCCGCAAGCTCAGAGGTCTATGACAAAATAACCAGAAATAGTAATTGGGATAAGGTGGTCGCCAATATTAAAGCCCTGGCAGCAGCCAGGGAGCGAGCGTCTTCCGAGCTTATTTTAGAGGCGAGTATGCTTGTCTTGCCTGAGAACATCTCTGAGATGGGGATTTTTATAAAGCGGTGTGAAGATATGGGCTTTGATAAGGCTTTCTTTATTACTCCGCTCTTTCATCAGATCAAGAATGTAGATAGAGAGCTGGCGCGCCGCAGTATCGGTGAGGCCTGCGATATGAAGGATAAATTCCCCGGAATAAATGTTGTGGGGATTGAATCAATTATTAAAAATCTTTTCCCTGAGCCTGACGGCGCGGTAGCAGCCCTGATCGATAGATGCGATGAGCACGGCGGGCGTGACCCTTCCTATTACGATGCCGTATGCAAGTATCCGTGGAACTCTTTATACGTCAAACATACGGGAGACGTAATGGTTTGCTGCGCCGCCTGGTTAGCTATCGGTAACCTTAACAAGGACTCTATCGAGGATATCTGGAACAGCTCTCATGCCATCAATATGAGAAAGAAGATGGCTAAAAAGGATTATTCACTTTGTAAGCGGATCTGCCCTTTTAATGTTAATCCCAGTATGAAGAAGAAGGAAGCGCTTAATGTCGTTGGGAGGAAGTTGATATATCGTTTTGCCAAAGACCCGAAGATGACGATAAAGAAGATAAAGAAAGAGGCCGGTCGTTTCTTTAAGTAATCGTAACTTAATCGAAGTTTTTAAATGAGTTCAATTATGAGCAAGGCTGACAATAAAAATAAAATAAATCTTCTCGGAATATGCCTGGACTTCCGCATGCTCGAAAAAGACCTCGTTGGCGGTGATGTCGATGACCGACAGAAGTCCTATGCTTCGTACCTGAATCATTTCTACCAGATCGTCTATTCAAAGAAGTCCAGGGCCGCCTATAGAAAGTTCTGTGGCGACGAGCAGTTGACCTTGATCCCTACCGACTCTATTAACAGGGTATCTTTTATCCTGGATGCCCTCAGGATCGGTTGGAGGATGTGCCGCAACAATAAAATAGATGCGCTTACAACCGAGGATCCTTTTACTACGGGGCTTGTCGGGTTGATACTCAAGAAACGTTTCAGACTTCCTCTGAACATTCAGATACACAATGATTTTTTTGATAACCCTTACTGGATCGACCTGCGTTTTATAAATAGGGTCTTCAATAAACTCGGTAAGTTTACGCTTAAGTATGCCGATACTATACGCGTTGGTACGGAGTATGAAAAAAAGAAACTTTGTGATCTGGGACTGGCTTCCGAGAAGATACGAGTTATACCTGTCTACGCCGATGTGGAGAGGTTTTCCAGTAATGAAGGTGATCTTAACAGAGGGGAATTTTTGAAAGAGGCCGGGCTTGGCAGGTATGAAAAACTTATAGTCTCTACAGGCCGCCTTGAGCCGCAAAAGGATTATCCTGTCTTGATCAAGGCTATGGCAGAGGTAACAAAGGCTCATCCTGAAGCTGTCCTGTGCCTGCTCGGCGAGGGCTCTGATAGAGCAAGGATCACACGCGAGATAGAGCAGCAAGGGGTGGGGGATAATGTGATCTTGACCGGCGCTGTCGCTCATCAGGATGTTGCCAGGTATTTGAATGCCTCCGACCTGTTTGTTATGCCGTCGATATACGAGGGGACATGTATTGCGCTTGCCGAGGCCTGCTTTGCCGGTAAGCCTGTTGTGGCCACTGCCTTTGCCGGAGCTCATGAGCTGGTTATTGACGGTAAGACCGGTTTCAGAGTTACGATAAGGGATGTGAGCGCTATCGCGGAGAAGATTACTTTCTTGTTAGAGAATACTAAAAGTGCGGTTGCCATGGGCGACGCCGGCAGGAACCATGTAAAAGGGCTCTTTAACAAAGATCATAACATACGCGGCGTTGTGCGTATGTGGGAAGATACGGCGGGTATCGCTGTTTAACGGGTATATATTAACAAGGAAATAAGTTTATGTGGTTATATTTTATAGTGATTTTGCTTATGCCGATGGAAACACACCCCATTATGTCAAGGGTTTATCTCGGATTTAGTGTTGTGAAATGGGTAGGTTTCTCAGCGCTTCTGGTTGCGTTTGCCGGCAACTTGCAAATGAATAGAAAGCCTTTACTCCTTGGTAGCATGCAGGGACGCTTATTTATTCTTTTATTTATCTGGGTTGTAGTTCATAGTTTGTCATTCTCAGGTTTTGTTTTGCTATCGCCGATCCAGGTTTATATATCTTTTTTTGTTTTCTTTTTGCTTACGCTTAGTGTTGTTAATTCAGCCGAAAGAGTAAGGCTTCTTGTGTGGGGAATCGTTATTGCAATGTTTATTTCGTCACTTTATGGTATCAAAGAATATTTGTTTTTTACTCGGATGTATGGCGGGGGGCGTGCTTCAGGCACCTTTAAAGATTTTAATTATTTCGCGCTCTCACTCGTTATCGCAATGCCATTTGTCTATTACCTGCTGAAGACAGTTCGTAGTGAGCTTGTAAGAATGAGCTTTTACTGCGTAATGATTATTTATTCTATGGCCTTGACAGTTACATTTTCGCGCGGCGCGTTTGTCGGTATTGCCGCAATGATTTTAACAACCCTGGTAATTTCAAAAAGGAAAGGTAAAACACTCCTTGTTCTGGTGATCCTGGTTTTAGTAAGTATTCATTTTATCCCGGATGAGTTGTTTGAGAGATTTAATGATATTAAGGTCGTTGAAAAAGGCGAGTATATTAGCGGAAAACTTGCTTCTTCAACAAACAGATATTATCTTTTGAAATCGGGTATGAAGATGATAATTGCTCATCCTTTTGTCGGGATCGGACAAGGGAACTTTAAACGCATGTCCAAGGTTTATGAACCGGACCTGCCGATGCCCTATATCGCTCATAACAATTATCTACAGATAGGCGCTGAGCTTGGTCTGCCTGCTTTGTTTTTCTTTATGGGAATAATTTTTTATACTTATCGTTCTTTATTCAGGTTACGGCGGCAGCTTGTCGATGACCCCAAATTTGCTCTATTACCAACTGTAATGATAGTTTCGCTAACCGGTTTTATGGTTACTTCTTTATTTTTAAGCGCCGAGAATACAAAATTTTTCTGGTTATTAATATTTCTAACGATCGCTTTAGAGCGTGTAGTGAGAGAGCAAACGCAGTTAGAGGCCCGGGAGGCGATTGACGTGGAGGCGAACGATCTTGAGGGCGTCAGCGAGTTGGCTGGTTCTGCGAAAGACAGCGCAATAGCAGGGGCTACGGTGGCAGAGACAAAAGCCTTATCAACAGGCGTTCAGGGTGGCTGGTCCGGAGGGCAGGAATGATGGCGGTACTTCTCTTTGAAAATAGGGACGGCAACCTCAAGGAGACGATGAACGCAAGGGTCATACGTCTTTTTACGGACGCCGCAGGCGTATTGCCAAAGGAGATATCAACGCAGATAACCGCGCTTATCCTGACCGGCAGTATCGCCCGGGGCGAGGGTTCCTTCCTGCGCGGGAAAAAAGGCAGGGTACGGCTCTTGGGCGACGTTGAGTTCCTTCTGGTGGCCAGGGACCCTGCGCAGGCCCGTGAGCTCGCCCGGAAGGTAGAGCATATCTTCTCTGATATCCTTCGCGGCATCGGCATCGAGCCTGATCTTGATGTCGGCTCGGTCACCCCCGAGTACTTTGAAGGTCTTAAACCTCATATCTTTGCCGTTGAGCTCAAAGAGCACGGCAAGGTGCTTGTCGGCGACAGGTCTATCCTGGGCTTGATCCCTGATTTTGGTGCGAAAGATATCCCAAGGTGGGACGCGCTGCATCTCCTCTTTAACCGTATGGTCGAGCACATGGAGGTGTATGAAGGGCTTTTATCCGGCAATGCCAGAGATATTCAGAGAGCTAATTATATGAACCTGAAGCTTACCCTTGATATTGGCGGTTCTCTTCTGGTCTTTAATAATAATTACAGGCCGACTTACAGGCAGAGGGCGGCTGTTATCAGAGAGGCCGTCGAGTCCATTGAGCAGGCACAGACCCGCGCTCAACTGGCGTCTCTGCCGGAAGACCTTCGGTACTGGACGTCGGTGAAGTTCAACCCTGTTATGGATGAGGTTATGAGATGGAACGGCGACGAAGCCAGGATAGAAGTTCTCAGGAGTAAGGTGCTGGGACGTTTCAAGGAAGTAAAAGAGATGATGACGGCTCTATGGACCTGGGAGATGAACCATTACCTGGAACTGGAATGGACGAACGATCATCGCAGGTTGGTCAACAGGTATCATAAGAGCGAAGGGGCCCGGTTGCGTATGCGCGGCTGGGCGAAGTGGGTGGTTCGCAACAGGCGTGCCGGCAGGGGGGGAGGGCAGCAGCTGGCGCTACTGAAAAGGTTTCATAAAGGAAGTCCGAGGACTCTGATATACGCCTGCGCCGCGCTCCTTTATTTTTCAATACCCGAGCAGGCACCCGGTAGTGACGCCCCTGTTTGCAGAGAGGATCTTAAGGCATTATCCGGCCTTCTTCCCGCAGCCCCCATATTGCCAGGGGATAGCTGGTTTGCCGCAACCGGGAGGGTTGTAAGCGCCTGGCAGGAGCATGTGAAAAATGGATAAAGCTACTCAGACCGGCAGAGCCGGGCTACGCCAAAAAAGAGTCGTATCAATATTCCTGTTGATAGACGCCCTTGGCTGGACCTATATGGAGGACAGGTCTTTTATGGACGAAGAGGCGGTAGTGCGTATGCCTGTTAAGTCTATCCTCGGGTTTTCCTCTGCGGCGATACCGACCATACTCTCGGGGAAGATGCCGCAGGAGCACGGCTTCTGGTCTTTGTTCCTGCGCTCAGAGGACGGCTCGCCCTTTAAGTGGAGCCGCAGTGCCAGCACTCTTCTGCGTTTTGTGCCGGGGCGGCTCGCGCGTAAGGTGGTAGAGGAGGTATCAAGAAAATATCACGGCTATACAGGTTACTTTGAGACCTATAAGATCCCTTTAAAAGAACTTCCGAACTACGATATATCAGAGAGGCGTTCAATCTACGCCCCGGGTGGCCTTGAGACCGCGCCGTCTATATTCGATCTTTGGGAGCAGGCCAACCTCCCTTATGAGAGCTACTGCTATAAGAACGGCTCCGACCTGGAACTCTTTAAGATGGGTGAGGAGAGTCTTAAAGAAGGTAAATGTAGGGCCCTATTCCTGTACCTCTCGGAGATAGACGCTTTTTTGCATAAGCATTGCAAAGACGCCGAGGCCTTTAGCCGGAAGCTCGCCGAGTATGAGGGCAAGGTCAAGGACTTGCTGGCCGTGGCCGGCGAGCATTACGACGAGGTGAGATGGTTCGTCTTCTCCGACCACGGTATGACGCCGACGACCGAGACCTATGATCTTATGGCCGAGGTGGCTGGACTTCCGCTTGTCGAGGGTAAAGACTATAAGGCCTTTTACGACTCGACCATGGCGCGCTTCTGGTTTATGAACGAAGAGTCGCGCGGCGTTATCAGAGAGGCCCTTGAGAAATTCAGCTTCGGCAGGTGGCTTACAGAGGGTGACAGGTCCGTACTCGGGCTTTGTTTTGAGGATAACCGTTACGGCGACGAGGTATTTATCATGAAACCGGGTTGTATTATCGAGCCTTGTTATATGGGGGATCTTGCCCCGCAGGGGATGCACGGCTTTCATCCCGACGATAAGTACGCGGACGCCTCTTTTTTTACTAATGTTAAGGATGAATATAACCCGAAGCTGATCACTGATTTCTTTGAGGTGATGAAAAAAGATACGTTGGGTCTATGAGCGAGCATGAAAACAAGATAAAGATCGTGCATTTTCTAAACTCCAGGGTACGCGGAGGCGTAGAGAATCACGTCCTGTTGTTACTTAAATATTTAGACAGGACGAGGTTCGAGCCTGTTGTCGTATGTCCGCCTGTGCTTGCAGACATTCTCAGGTCCGAGTTGCAGGCTATGAAGGTAGATGTCTTTGAGTTAGAGGTCAAAGGCCCTTTCGATATCAGGGATATGCTGCGCTTTATTTCTTTTCTGCGCAGAGAAAAGGTCGATATAGTCCATGCGCACCTCTTCAATGCGAGCAGGGCATCTCATTTTCTTGCAAAGCTTGCCGGTGTGCGGATAACTATCGAGACCAACCACGTTCGGGAGGCCTGGCGAAAGGGGACTTTAAAGACCTGGTACGCGATAGACAGGTTGTTTGCGCGTTTCACAGACTGTATTATCGCCGTATCAAAGGCCAATGCCGCGTATTTGTCAGAGGTCAAGGGTATTGCGCGCGGCAAGATCCGGGTCGTGCAGAACGGAATAGATACAAGGGCGTTCGACGTCCGGGGCAGGCCTGCCTCTTCTATTAAGGCCGCGCTCGGTATCCCGGACGGTGCGCCCCTGGTAACTGTGATAGCAAGGCTAGAGCCGCAGAAGGGGCATATTTACCTGCTTGAGGCAGTCCCCGAGATAATTAAAAAGTATCCTGATGTTGTTTTTCTGCTGGCAGGCGACGGTATCCTGGCCTCCGAGCTCAAGGCCCAGGCATCGAGGCTCAAGATAGATAATAATGTTATCTTCGCGGGCTTTCGCAGCGACGCCCGGCGGCTCCTGAGCTCTTCCGATATCTTTCTGCTCCCTTCACTCTGGGAGGGGCTTCCTCTGGTCGTCATCGAGGCCAGCGCTGCCGGTATCCCTGTTATCGCAACCGCTGTGGACGGAACCCCCGAGGTGGTAAGGGACGGTGAGACAGGGATCCTGATAGAGCCGCGCAACCCTGTTGTTATTACGGAGTCCGTGCTCAGGCTCCTTGATAACCCGCAGCAGGCCCGCAGGATGGGGCAGCGCGGCGCTAGTTACGTGCGCGCCCACTTTGATATAAGCAAGCAGGTCAAGGGGACCGAGGATATCTATATGGAGCTTATAGCAGGTAAAAAGGTAAACGGCCTGGAAGGCGCCACTTACACGGGGTGACGATATGCTTTGGAGAGTAACTGTATGAAGATACTTTTTTTGACCCATATGCTGCCGTATCCGCCGACCGATGGCGCGCGCATCAGGTCTTTTAATTTACTTAAGACGCTTGCGAGTCGTCATGAGGTAAGCCTTGTTTCTTTTATCTCAGAGACGACAAGGCAAGAGGATATAGAAGAACTAAGGGGTTTTGTCTGCGATCTCCAGACCGTCTTCAGGCCGCAGAAGTACCTGGTCAAGGACCTTCTGAGAGGGGTATGCACAAGTGAGCCGTTTACGATCATCAATTACAGGTCCGATCAGATGACAGAGCTCGTAGGCAGGAAGCTTTCCGAAGGCATTGAGGTCGTGCACTGCGAGCACCTGAATATGGCGCAGTACGCGCCGGCCGGCCGCGGCTTTAAAAGGGTAATAGATATGCACAACGTCGAGAGTGAGATCATGCGCCGTTACGCAGAGAAGGCAGGCAATCCGTTAAAGGCCCTGTATTCCGGGATGACCGCAAAGAAACTGGCCAGGTATGAACGGGACGTCCTGAAGGGCTTTGACCTTTGCGCCGCGGTATCAACGAGGGACGCCGATCATATGAGGGCCTTTTGCTTGAATACTGTGGTCGTTGATAACGGCGTAGATCTGGATGTCTTTATCCGTCGTGAAAAAGCAGTCGATACCCCGAAGCTCGTCTATACCGGCTGGATGAAGTATCACGCTAATAACGATGCCGCCAGGTTTTTCTGTGCTGATATCTTTCCGGCTATAAGGAAAAATATTGCGGAGGTTACGGTGGATATAGTAGGCAAGGAGCCCTCGGAAGAGGTCTTAAGGCTCGGAGAGATAGACGGCGTTAATGTTACGGGGGCGGTTCCGGATATCCGCCCTTTTATAAGCGGCGCGGCCGTTTATATAGTTCCGCTGCGTGTAGGCGGCGGAACTCGGCTCAAGATACTTGAGGCAATGGCTACAGGCATACCGATAGTCTCTACGAGCGTCGGTTGTGAGGGGATCGGGCTTACGCACGAAAAGGACATTCTGATAGCCGACTCGGCAGAAGAGTTCGCTTGCCAGACGCTGCGGTTACTGGGCGACGCTCCGTTGCGCCAGCGTCTGGCGGTAAAAGCCCGTGAGTTGGTTGAGGAGCGTTTTAGCTGGAAGATGATAGGGGAGAAGTTGCTGGACTCTTATAATTCGCTCGGCGCAGGAGAAGCCCGCTACAAGGAGATCAGTCTATGAGCAATGCGGAAACAGTTCAGAGGTCGAAGTATGCATGGGTGCTTCCGGTCGTTGTTACCGGGGTGCTGTTCCTGGCGCTTTATTACGATGTTATCGCCAGGATGGTCTCACAGTGGGAGCACGACCCCAATTATTCGCACGGTTTTCTTGTGCCCTTTATCTCATTATACCTGCTCTGGGAAAGGCGTGATGTCCTCAGGAAGATAGAGGTCAAGCCCTGCTGGCTGGGGCTGCCCGTACTTATTCTGGGCCTCTTTGTCCTGGTGGTCGGGAAGGTCGGGGCCGAGTACTTTACCATGCGCTTTTCCATGCTTATAGTTATAGCCGGTCTGGTGCTTTTTTTAGGCGGGCTGAAGGTGCTCAAGGCCGTCACCCTGCCTCTGGGCTATCTTATCTTTATGATACCGCTTCCTTATATAGTATACGACGCTATAGCATTTCCGCTCAAACTCTTTGCGGCAAAGAACGCCGTGTGGATGCTTCAAGCAATGGGCGTCTCGGTCTTTAGAGATGGTAATATCATATACCTGGCATCGACCACCCTTGAGGTCGCCGATGCCTGTAGCGGGATACGCTCGCTTATTTCATTGCTCGCCCTCGGCGTCGCTCTGGCGTACTTTACGCACAAGAGCTGGTATAGAAGGGTCGGGGTTGTTATCCTGGCCGTTCCTATCGCGATCTTCGTTAATGTTATGAGGATTGTGATAACAGGCGCGCTGGCGCACTTTATCGACCCCGAACTCGCCACGGGTTTCTTCCACGAGTTCTCGGGCTTCCTGATGTTCGGTGTGGCCATGGCCATGCTGATAGCCGTTAACTTTGCGGTCTTTAGATTCATGCCTCGCCGTTCCAAAAAAGGCGATAAGGCAGGGGGGGAGTGAAGTCTATGAAGAACAAATTCAAGCTTATAATCGTTGTCTTGCTGATGATAGCGGCAAGCGTTTACATAAATATAGTCCTTTCTCATGGTGAGATAATACCCGTTACAAAGCCTCTCTCGACCCTTCCACGGGTTGTGGGGGAGTGGACAAAGGGGCGCAGTCACACCCTGGATAAGAAGATCCTCGATATCCTCAGGGTCGATGATTACACCATGACGCGTTATACAAATACGGAAGGCAGAAAGGTGTTGTTTTATACGGGTTTTTTTAAAAGCCAGAGAGAAGGTCAGGTCGTTCACTCGCCCAAGTATTGCCTGCCGGGTTCGGGCTGGAGGCCGATCTTTACGGAGATCATCTCGATAGATATACCGGGGCTTAGCGAAAGCCCGATCAGGGCGACAAAGATAATAACCCAGAAGGGCGAGGAAAAGGAACTGGTAATATACTGGTATCAGGTCGGCCCTGATTACGTCGCCGGCGAGTATAGCCAGAAGTTTCTCCTGATCTGGAACTCGATACGCTATAACAGAAGCGACGGCTCGCTTATACGTTTCAGCGTGCCTGTGATAGACGGAGATATTGAAAAAACACAGAAGATGACAGAGGGCTTTATCAAGGAGATGGTCCCTGTGCTCAGGGGGTATCTGCCGGTTTGACGATCATAATGATATACGGCTCGCTTCTGGGAGCGATCGCGTGCCTGGCGCTTGCCTTTTTTGTGGTCTTCAAGAGTGCGAGGGGGTGTGCTAACCTGAGCCTCTTCGCCGCCCTGTGCCTGCTTGCCGTGGTTCAGCTCGCGGGCTTTATGTCGAGTCAGATACTACCGTACGCGACCTCTATCTTCTGGATGCGTATAACCATTATGGCAGAGATATGGCTGCCCGTGCCGCTCCTGATATTCTCGCTTACCTTTGCCAGGGTAGGGGGTGAGGCGCTCAGGCGTTACAGGCTGCTTGTCATGGCCCTGGTAGCCGCGACAATTTTCTTTTTTCTTATCTTTGTCTTTCGTCCCGCGCTCTTTGCCTCTACGCCGAGCGTCTACAGCGAACTGCTTATGCTCGGCAGGGTCGGCTACTTCTATTTTATTATATTCTTTTTGACCATTATCTTTGTGATAATAAACCTCGAACATACTCTGCGGGCCTCGGCCGGGGTATCGAGATGGAAGATAAAATACCTTATAATAGGGCTGGGCATCATCTCTGTCTTTTACCTGTACTATACCAGCCACACGCTTTTTTACCGGATAATAGATCCGGCCCTCATGCCCGTGAAGGGGACGATAACGCTGCTTGCGTGTCTTTTGATGGGGCTTTCGCTTGTGCGCAACAGGCTCCTTGATATTAACGTCGTAGTATCGCGCTATATAATCTATAACTCTGTCTCGCTCTTTGTCATAGCAGCCTACCTGCTTGCCATGGGTATTATCGGTGAGGGTATAAAGCGCTTTGGCGGAGACTTCGTCCAGTACCTTTACCTGCTCTTTGTCTTCGTTGCCATAGCCGGCCTTGTCGTCCTTCTTATGTCCGATAAGCTCAGGCGAAGCCTGAAGGTCTCTATTGATAAGCATTTTTACAGGGATAAATACGACTACAGGGCACAGTGGCTGAAGCTTACCCGCAAGCTCAGCTCTATAGATAACATCGCCGGGCTGCATATGGCGATCCTTGAGTCTTTAAGGGATACCGGGGGCTCGAACAACGCTACGTTATGGCTCTATGATATAGACGACGATATATTCAGCCCTGTTGAGACCTACGGGGTAACGCTTAAGAAAGGTTATATGATAAAGGGACGTGAGCAGCTTGTATTGCAGCTCCGTGATAAGGAGTGGATAGTTAACCTTAAGGAGTTCGGCACCTCGGGTAAGGACAATAATGTCGGCCACGAAAATGCGGTTATCTTCGATGAGATAAAGGCCGCCCTTCTGGTGCCTCTAAAGAGCGGTGAGGAGTTTCTGGGGTTTGTCGCCCTTGGCGAGCGGATAGTAGGGGACGTCTATAACTACGAGGACTATGATATTCTGAAAACTATGGCGAGGCAGGCCGCCTCCAGTATCCTTAACCTGAAGCAGAGCGAGGAGCTTGCGCACTCAAGAGAGATGGAGGCCTTTAATAAGATATCTTCTTTTATCATGCATGACCTGAAAAACCTTACCCATACCTTGTCGCTGGTCGCCCAGAACGCCGCTGCCAATATGGACAACCCCGAGTTTCGCGAGGATGCGATATCGACTATAGACGATACCGTTACGAAGATGAAAAAACTTATGGCCAGGCTCTCTACGATGCCGAAGACGGTAGAGAGCGTTGAGCTCAGGAAAAAAGAGGTTGACCCTAACACAATAGTTCTGAAGGCGATAGAGGGCTTTTATGTTAACGGGCGCAGGAGCATAAACCTTATTAAAGAGTTAACGCCGTTGCCAAAGATCCTGATGGACCCCGATGAGATACAGAAGGTCTTGCACAATATGCTGATAAACGCCGCCGAGGTCATGGAAGGCCGTGGCAATATCAGGGTGAAGACAGCGTTGGTCACCGACTCCGTTAATATCTCGGTAGAGGATGACGGCCCGGGCATGAGCCGGGAGTTTATATCACGCTCTCTTTTCAAGCCCTTTATGACGACCAAGAAGAAGGGGATAGGCATCGGGCTCTTTCAGAGCAAGGCGATTGTGGAGGCCCACATGGGAACGATAGAGGTGGAGAGCGAAGAGGGTAAGGGCGCCGTCTTTACGGTGGTCTTGCCGTGCACCTGACAGTGATTACCTTTAGGAGACGAATATGGCAAAGCAGATATTGATGATAGTTGAAGACGACCAGTCCATAAGAAAACAGATGAAGTGGGCCCTGGCCGCGGATTACGAGGTTATAGTCGCAGGGGACCGCAAGGAGGCCCTTGAGGCCGCCAGAAAGGGGGCGAAGGTCGTAACCCTGGACCTTGGACTCCCCCCCGACGCCGACGGAGCCGGAGAAGGGCTCTTATGCCTCAAGGAACTCCTCAGGGTCGATCCTTATCTGAAGGTAATAATAATAACCGGTAATACGGATAAGGCGAATGCCCATGAGGGTATCTCAAGCGGGGCTTACGATTATATGTCCAAGCCCGTTGATATGGATGAGCTGAGGATAGTTCTTAAAAGGGCCTTCCACGTAGCGGATATAGAGTATGAAAATAAGGAGTTAAAGAGCAAGGTCGAGAGAGACGCCGTCTTTGAGGATATCCTCGGTACAAGCAACCTTATGCAGGAGATATTTTCAACCATTACAAAGGTCGCGCCCACCGAGGTGCCGGTGCTTATAACAGGCGAGAGCGGCACGGGCAAGGAGCTCGTCGCCCGTGCCATCCATCAGAGAAGCTCTCGCAAGGATGACCCCTTTATCGCGATCAACTGCGGGGCTATACCGGAGAACCTGCTTGAGTCCGAGCTCTTTGGCCATGAAAAGGGGGCGTTTACCGGCGCCCATGCGCAAAAACTCGGTAAGATCGAGCTTGCCAATAAAGGCACTATCTTCTTTGACGAGGTCGGCGAGCTGCCGTTGCAGCTTCAGGTAAAGCTCTTGCGCTTCCTCCAGGAGCAGGAGATAGAACGTATCGGAGGAAAGAAGACCATCAAGGTGGATGTTCGAGTGCTTGCCGCGACCAATCGTGAGCTGGAGCAGTGTATCGCCGAGGGGACGTTCCGGGAGGATATGTACTACCGGCTGGCCCTTATACACATGAAGATCCCGCCTCTCAGGGAGCGTAAAGACGATGTAATGCTATGTGCCATGGTCTTCCTGCAGAGGTTTGCCAGAGAGCAGGCAAAGAGCTTTAAGGGCTTTACCACCGGCGCCGTCGATGCGATAGGTTGTTACCGGTGGCCGGGGAATGTAAGAGAGCTTGAAAACAGGGTAAAGAGGGCTGTGATCATGGCCGAGGGCAAGAGGATAACCGAAAAGGACCTCTCCATTAGCCCTGACGACTCGGCCAGCACCGAAGCCGTTATTACGCTTAAAGACAACAGAGAGCTTGCCGAGAAGGAGTTTATCGGCAGGGCGCTCTTGCGCAACAGCGGTAATATCAGCCGCACGGCAACCGAGCTTGGCGTAAGCAGGCCGACATTGTACGATCTGATGAAGAAGCACGGCTTTGGAAGCCTGGAGTAAACCAGGTGTCGGAATTCTTTACATAAAATTTACCGGAGAATGGGCCAATATGCTTGCCCTGTATAATATCAATAAAAACAATTACTTAGCCTGTCCGTCCCCGGCCCTCAAAACTGGCATGTGAATTGCATAATACTAATATGTACTGCTGTGTAACAGAAAGGTTATTGAGGGCGGTTGTTAGTAGTCTGTTCTTTTTAAGTGCAACAAGGAAAGGAAGGAAAGGGTCGTATGAGGGTAAAGATACTCAGGACATTATTAATTGGGGTCTTTTTTAGTATTATTAGTATGATCGGGGTTCGTAGCGCCCTGGCGGTTCCGGTACTTCAGCTTTATATTGATGGAGCTGCCTTTGACCCGTCCACCGAGACGTGGGTATCGACGGAATCAACTTTTGATCTATGGGTTATTGGTGCTGTAGATAAAAATACTGCCAGGTTTGAAGAATCGGATGGTTCATATACCGGCAATATTATTAAGGATGTAACATTGGCTATGGCCTTTACGGGTAGCGGAGGAACTATTACTCTTACCCCTGCAACCACGGGAATTTTAAGCGACCCCTCCACGCCCGGCGCACCGGTCTCTTATGAGAGCAGTGGCGCTCTGGCACTGGAAAATCCCCCGTTGGCAAAGCACGGTATTTACCCTTCGGTATGGGAAAATTATTCGCTCGGCGATTTTACGTTAGAGGATTCACCGGTAGGTGATTTTGCTGACCCGGGAACAGGGTATGTATTTCCTACGTCTTTCCCCAACAGCGGTCAGATAAACGTTTATAAGGTCGCAGTTACCGGTTGGGAGAGTGTGCATTTTGATGCGTTTGCCCCGCTAAGCTATGGCGCAGTTCCTGCTGACGGCCCCGGCGCTTATCACATAGCGCCTTATTCGCATGATGCCGGGTACAATGTAGTTCCCGAGCCCGGCACCTATATACTCCTTGGCAGCGGTCTTTTGGGATTATTTTTTTTAAGGAAGAAATTGAAAAAGGCCTAAAGCCTTTGCGTACTGCTTCCGATAATAGTAATATAGAATGAATAAATAACTGGAGGCCTCAGGCGTCGTGACAAAGTTAACCAGATTGTGTCCGAGTTGCAGAAAGGTTTTTTACGCGACAAACGATAAAGATACTCATACCTGCCCTAACTGCGGCTATTCGTTCGTAAAGAAGAGGTCTTTCCAGAGGATCCCCAGAATAGTCGAATGCGCTTTTATTTACAGGGGGGTGCGCTATCCCGCCATTACCAAGAACGTCTCCGATAGCGGTGTCTGCATCGAGTATAGCTTCTCTGACGAGCATGTGCCGCAGGATGCCATACTTGGTTTTTTCAGCCGTCCTCTTGACATCGAGACCCCGGCTCAGATGGTCTGGGTAAAGGATGTGGAGCGGGGCAAGACAGTAGCCGGTCTCAAGTATCTACAGACCGAAAAACCTGAGTAGTACGAAAGGGCACGGAGCTTTTTCGCAGGCCCTTCCAAGAGTTCTCCCATTCATAGTTTATATGGCCTTTATCGCCCTGGAGCAGGGGGTTGGGGCCTTATCCGGCTCGTTCCCGTCTCTGGCTGCGTTCTCTGAATACGACCACTTTGTCTTCTATCCTGTAAAGACCGTACTTATTGCAATTATACTGATAATCCTCTGGCGGCGTTACGATGAACTTCGAGGCGCTTCCTGGTTCGCGCCGAGAGACCTTGCGGCAGCTATTGTAACCGGTATAGTCGTCTTTGTTATTTGGATAAACCTGGACCTGCCTTTTGTCAGTATGGGCGGCGGGGCTTCGGGCTTTAACCCTTACGAGATGGGCTACGGCGGCGGAGCGGCCATTGTTGCCATTATAGCCATAAGGCTCTTTGGCGCATCTATCATAGTCCCTGTCTTTGAAGAGCTCTTCTGGAGGTCTTTTATTATGAGGTACCTCATAGACAGCGACATTAGCAAGGTAGCGCTCGGGGCCTTTACCGCCTTTTCTTTTATAGGTACCGCCGTCCTCTTCGGCCTCGAACACCACCTCTGGCTGGCCGGCATCGTAGCCGGTCTTATCTACGGCGGGCTCCTCTGTTATACAAAGAACCTGAAGAGTTGCATCGTCTCTCACGGCATCACAAACCTCTTTCTTGGCGTATATGTTATATATAGTGGGAATTGGCACCTCTGGTAGGTGGGGCAGCCTGTTTTCCGGTAAAAAAGCCTCTCCCACTGAACATAGTGTCGGAAAATATTACACTTTTCTCTCTTTATAAAACCCTGTAAAATTAATTAGATACGTGTCGAAGCCCTGTATATGCTCCCTTATATATACATTTTTTACACCTTGTAGGTGGATAATCGACTTTATAATTATATTTTAATGTCGGTTTTTTTTACAGTTTTACGGGATCAGCCTTTTTTAACCAAAAAAATATTTTTGTCGAAAAAATAGGCAGCAGATAAACTCTTTAATATTAGTATGTTACGATAATTCCTGGTCGTCTCTGCGAAGTTGGCACGCTACTTGCATTACTACTAAGCGAAAGCTGGATATTGGTATTCTTCGTATAGAAGATTTTTTAGATAAAACATTAATAGCAACACAAGGGAGGAGTAAAAAATGAAGAAGTTTGGTCTATTAACAGCAGTATTTACGCTGGCGATGATGATATCATTGTCAATGGTGGTGAGTTCTGCTAACGCATTGCCTACACTGCCTCAGTATGAGCCAACCAAGATGAAGTTTACTAACTATGAGCGTTGGCTTCTGGACGCCAACGGCAACAATATCGGTGACGTAAACCAAAACAGTATCCTGGATGCAGGCGATATCATCGAGGGTATTGTTAATGTAACAACCATCACTGATATACCTGAAGTCGGAACGACCTGGACAGACGCTCCCGGCGGTGACGAGCTTACCGGTACTTTTCAGTTCACGGTAACCGCGGGCTCAATGTTGAACACAAGTGGAATCTCTTTTGGCTTTACCAGCGCCGGCGACCATTTCAAGGTCTACTACGATTCGGTAGACGACTGGGATCCTACCGCATCTGATGCATGGGCAAGGGCAGCAGGCGGAGACCTCTACATGGAGGTATTGGGCGCGGACCTTATGGAAGGCAGCGCAAGGGATATCCTGCCGGGACAGACTCAGACGACCTGGTGGTTTGACCTTACGACCAACAACACAGGTTATGACATTATTCCTCAGCTCTGGCCGGAGACGGCTTCAGGCCCTGGATCCGGTGGGCATCTTGCACCTGATGGATGGCATCCTAACGGGCATACTTCACAGGTATACCTTGAGGGAAGTCTCTATAACTCAACAATCCCAGATTGGGACTGGAGAAGTGAGGATCCTGCTTACCTCTATGCCGTACCGGAGCCAAGTACGATAATCCTTCTCGGATCGGGTCTTCTCGGAGCAGGCATCTTTAGCTGGAGAAGAAAGAAAAAGAGCTAAGAACTTTTCATTCAAACAAACTTAAAAAGGCGGGCTATTTTATAGCCCGCCTTTTTTTATTTCTCCTGGTACAGGCCTGGTTACCGTGGGCTCCGGTCAGGTATTGCCGCTTATCAGGTAGTAGTTGCAAAGGTTATATCTCTGTTATATGCTGGAACTTGGTAACAGAGATACGGCAGGTCTGAGTTAAGGGCTGTCAACCCGTCTGCTACTTAGCTGGTCTGTCCAAGTAGGGTTATTGCATTAGAGTTTTAAAAAGTATTCTGCTGAACCCGTCTAGTACGGTCGGAGTTATTAATGAAGATCCTGGTCTTGCCCTATACCCACGCCCTCTCTCATATTAGCCGTCCTCTGTTGGTAGCCGAAGAGTTGCGCAGGAGAGGCCATGAGGTCGTCTTTGCCGGAGAAGGGCCGAAGGTGCGGTTTATCCGTGATGCCGGTTTTCAGGTGCTTCCCGTCTATGAGCCGGATCCGGCCATACTCTTTGGTAATATCCGTAAGGGCAAGATGCGCTTTGTAACGGATGAGGTGATCGAGGAGATGGTCGAGGCGGATCTTGCCCTGTTTAAAGAGGTCGGCCCTTGTATTGTCCTTACGGACGGGAGGTTCTCGGCCCGGATATCGACTCATATCGCTGGAATTAAGCACGTTGCTATTGTAAATGTCTCTTCAACCGAGTACAGGGCCGAGCCCTATATACCATTTCTTGATTTCATACCCGATAGTCTGCATATTGGCAAGGCAAGGGATCTTCTGAACCTGAAGCTGGAGATATCTATATTTGATAGGGTTATGAGTGTATTTAAGAGGTTAAGCAGGCAATATGGCATTAAAACTCTTGTAACTGCGACTAATTGCCTGACCGGTAAGGACTACACGCTCTTGCCGGATATCCCGGAGTATTTTCCTACAAAGAACCTGCCGGATAATTACTCTTATATCGGCCCCATTACGTGGAATAGCAGACTTCCAGGGCCGCATTGGTGGCCTCCGAAGAAGGATGGCAGAGAGCTTGTTTATATAACCATGGGCACTACCGGGGTGGCTGATTTCTTTGAAAAAATATATGACCTGTTTAAGGCTTCGGAGTTTTTGGCCATAATCACTACGGGCGCTCAGTCCGGGAAATTACGAACGACCGAGGGAAAGATATATGTAGAGGATTTTATGGACGGCGATCTGGCTATTGAGGCCTCCGAGCTTGTTGTCTGTCACGGGGGGAACGGTACTATTTATCAGGCCTTGCAGCACGGAAGGCCTGTAATAGGCATACCCACGATACCGGATCAGAAGTTCAATATGAGACGTGTCGAGGCTTTGGGGCTTGGAAAAACCCTTTTTTGGAAGGACTTTGAAAAATCCCCTGAAAGGTTGCTTGATTTAATAAAGGAAGTTCTTGCGGATAGCTCTGTCCGTGAGAATGTGGTGAGGTTCAGGGAGCTTTCAGGTAAGTACGACGCGCCTCGTATTGCTGCGGATATTATAGAAGGGTTGGGTTGAGCCGGCTTTTTATAAGCGGACTTTGCGCCGCAGCGAATACGCCTTTGGCGGCCCTGACCGGCCTATCCTGAAGAGCATTATTATGGCCTTGTCTCTGGAGGTGGGGAGTATTCGTTTAAGCCCCGCCTCCGCCTCTTCTACTATCTTTACCTCCTTCGGGCTCAGCCCCGAGCCGTCCTCCATGTAGAGCCTCTGGATGAGGAAGGTGATGCCGGTCGTCGGTTGGAATGACAGGCCCTCGGCGGTCGCGGTAAGCCATATACGTTGCAAGGCCCTCCCGCCCATGACGAAGTCTTTCGGAGTCTTGCCGGGCATCTGCAAGAGGCCGAAGGCCGACGAGGATTTATATATCACCTTGGACCTTACCGGGAGCATCCTGCTTAGCCCGAAGATATTCATAAAGCGTACCAGAGGCCAGGAGGCGAGCATGCCGAAGCCCTGTTTCTCTATCGGGAAGAGGCCGAGTGTATCGATGTCCATCCCGTCTCTGGTCTCTTCTATCTCTTTTTTCGTCCACCTGATGTGCTCGAATAGAAAGTCGTGGAGTCGTTTGTTCTCGAAGAGCAGCCTGTCGTTGAGGCTCGCAACCGCTGCTGCTTTTTTGATGGCAGCCCTGTCCTGTAGGAGCGTCAGCTCACCGTAGCCCAGATCCTTTGTGACGGCCTTGAGGCTGCTTACCGTCTCCCTGGCCAGCGCCTTGCCCTTGAAGGGACTTCTGTTGGTGCAGCGCTTATCGAGATAGGCGAAGAGCTTGTCTTTTTTCTTTTCGGTTTTTTGAAAGCTGATCCTGGCTACGACCTGTCCTGAGATGCCTTCAGGGAAGAGTGCTGCCTCTGTTTTATACCCCGCAGCCATTGCCGCGATGGATATGTTCTCAAGGAGGGCGCCGCAGGCGATGAAAGACGCGCTCTTTGATACGTTAAAGAGGGAGGTGTCCCTGGATTCGTTATTTATGATCTGAAGGCTCTGGCCTTCCACCGTAAAGTCCCATGGCTGGCAGTTGTCTCCGGAGGGCGCCATTACCCCGTAACCGAGGATATCTTCCAGCTCTTCTCTTGTGATAGTCACCTTTACTCCTCCAAAAGCCCTGCGAATTTTTTACTAAGGTACCATCTTTTTAACTTTTGGATTGGGTTCCTGCCGCCCATGGGAAGGTATCCTTTTTTGTAGATCTGGCGGAAGGGGTCGAACTGGAAGTAGTTGGGCACGGCCTTGACCTCGCCTTTCTTTGTAATTATCTTTAGCGTCTCTGTGGCGGCAAGGGTCGCGCAGAGCGAGCAGGCCGAGGCTATGGCCGGGCCTGTGCGCTCTTTGAGGCTTACCCTGTTGAGGTCCATATATTTCAGGTGCAGGGGCTTCGGGGTGAGTCCCACTGCAAAGGCTACTATCTTCTGCGCGTATGTCATTGCGTTGTTTACCGCGAAGTACTCGTCAAAGCTCATAGATGTCGGAGAGAAGACCTGAAGCGTAGCTCCGAAGCCTATAGGGCCGCAGGTGAGGGCATATATCCCCATATCGCGCGCCGTATTGAAGAGAAGTCTCCTTGCGTCTATCTCGAAGAAATCTATCCCGTCTATTACCACGTCAAGGCCGGTCAGGAACTCTTCGACGTTGCCGGTCGTGACGCCTTCCTTGAATATATTTATCCGTGCCGACGGGTTTATATCGAGGACGATCTCTTTCATGACCTCGGCCTTTTCCCTGCCCAGTGTCTTTGTCGTCGCCCCGTACTGGCGGTTTATATTCGCAAGCTCAAAGGTATCAAAGTCAGCGACGTGAAAACCGCCGACCCCCATACGGGCAAGCGTTGCCATATGGAGCCCTCCTACGCCGCCAAGGCCTGCTATACCTACGGTAGCTTCGCGCAAAAGCTCTTGTTCGCCGGGGCTGACAAGCCCTATGTTGCGCCTGAATGATTCATTGTAGGTGGAGTCGGTCATAATCTCACATAACCTCTTGCAACGGCTTTAGCGCAGCGTCCCGGTCGCCGCCTTTGGGGAGCGCCTTGTACGCGTTCCGGGGGCGTCTCAGACGCTTTTGTGCGGCATCCCTGAGTCTGTCTCTCTATGAAGAAGCTGACTAGAAGCTATAGCCAATCTTTGTGTAGACACGGTCTTTGCCGCTATACTGGCCGAATACGCCGTCTGTTTTGCCTGCAAAGATATCCGCGCCTATGTACAGACGCCAGTTATCTTTGAAGGTAAAGCCGATCTTCGGGCGGATCATAATGTCGAGTTCTTCCAGGCTTGATATTATTAGTATCTCCGGCTCGACCCTGTTGTCGAAGAAGCCGGTCTTCAACCTTAACGAGCCGGTATTTCTTATATGTTCCTGCCTGAAAAACCGGTCGTCGTAGTCCGGGATTATCCGCTGCATGAACTGAATATTAGTCTCAAAATCGTCGAAGAATGTATAGTCCATGCCTATGAGATAATCGATAAAGTTTGCCCTGACGAGGCCGTCCGCGTCTGTGCTGTCTAGGACTGCGAAGCGCTTGCCGCCGGTGTAGATGACCTCGGCCTTAAAGATAATATCGCGTATTTCTTTAGCAACGGTAAAGCCGCTGATGTTAAGCCTCTTATGGGTCGGCGTGAAGGTATAGGAGGTCGGTGAGTTTATGGTCCTGAAATTAGCGCCGTCCTTGTCCCAGGTATATAGGTGAAAAATGCTCATGTCCCAGCCGCCGAGAAAATAAGAAAAGCGCGCGCCAAGCTCGCTGTTCTTAAAGTTATTACCCGGTTCTTCGGTTGCCGTAATCGACGGGGCGACGCCGGCGGGCAGGGCAAGGGAGACCGGGAACTCGGAGCCCGAGACGCCGTAGTCGTTGAATTCAAGGGCCGGTATCCAGAGAAACTCAAGGTGCGAGAGGTCGCCGGTGTACTCGACAAGGGCCGTCCACTGCGGTTTTCTTATGTAATCGAAGTCAGGGAGCACGAACTCTCTGAGGTCTTTTGCATTGACCTGGTCGGCGAAGAAGAGGCCGACGGCCTCGCCCCACACGATAGTCTGTTTGCCGAGCCTCAGGTCCATGCTGCCCATGGATACGTCAAGGTAAGTTTCGCGAAACTCCAGGTCTGTCTCCTGATCTCTCGCTACGTTATCAGGATAATTGTCCGTCATATCAAAGACCGCGTCGTAGTAGCCGCGCCCGCCTATCCTGTAGGATACATTATCGCTCAGCTCGCCTCTGAGGTTTAGCTTTAGCATATTCCTTGATTTTGTCAGCTGCCGCCTGCCGCTTATCCTGTATGCCGTATCGTTGCTTATAGAGCCGCTGATCTTGACGGTGCGTTCCGGGACCTCGTAGGGAGGCGCGGGGTAGTCTTCGTAGCTCTCCTCTTCCATTTCACCCGGCAGCTCACCCGGAAGTTCCTCTTCCCGGGGCGCGGGTCGCTTGCTCGGCACGGGTTCCCTGTAGCCCGTTATCGTCCTCTCTTTGATATCGACGACTATCCTTGAAGGGGTATGAAGTTTAAAGACCCGGTAGTCCCGTATGAACTTTGTCCTTATCGTGACCCTTGCCACACCCCATCCAAGTTTGACAACCTCGATCGTTTTGACGCGTTCGCCGCCTACGTTCAGGAGTCTTTTTTTTAGCTTGCTTATATCGGCCTGTAGTACATCGATTATCAGGGCAGGCGGGGTGTTCTGTGAGGCAAGAGAGTACTGCGCCGCCTCGCTGACGTCTATAACGATCCTGGTGTATTTGTTGTGCCTGTTAAAACGTATGCGTTTTATTTCAGGGGTGGCGGCCTTTTGCCGTGGCTCGTCGACAAGGCCCGGCGCGGCCTTTTTGTTGCTCTTTTTTACCGGTACCGGGGCGTCCTTTTGCCCGTAGGAAACGTTAACAAAGAGGCACGTTGAAAAGGCCACCGTAAAAAATATGATAACTATGTAGAGTCTCTTTGTCATATCTCTTCGCTGCCTTTAGTATTTAAGTCTCTTCATATAGTTTTTTGTGAAATATTTCGACGGTAGTTTCTTTGTCTTCATACGGCCGTACTTTATCACGGAGAAGCGGCCTTTTGTAAGCGGGTTTCTAAGGACAAGGCTTGTCGGGCGAAGTCTGCCTGCAAGCCGCCGGTAATCTTCATACGAGCACCTCTTAAGGAGCCTGCCTGATACGGCGTAGAACTCGGCTTTAAGCGGATGGTAGTTTTTTTTGTTTACCCAGTAGACGACCTTGCCGTATGTTACTCTGTCGTCGTTGGCTATAAGCTCAAGGACGTAGTAGACGTTGCCCTTGATCTCTTCGGTGCGCAACAGCCTCGGCGTATAGTCGCCCGAGAAGTTGGCGCGCGCTATATCGCCGTTCGCAACGTCTCCGATGAGCCTTTGCTGAAGGGATATCCTTATGGGTTTGGAGAGATCCGGCATAAAGGCCCAAAGGTCTCGCCCGATCATAAGCAGCGTTGTTCCCCGGTCTATGGCCGGAGCCATGGTTTTTATAACGGTCTTTTCCTGCCCCTTTACAAGCACCTCGTATCTGGCGGTCCTGTTGCTGCGCCCGGGCTTGATGCTGGTTACAACGACATCGACGATATAGTCGAGTCGCGGGCTCCTGACCTCGTCGGCTTTTTTGACTATCTGCAGGGCAAGGTCCTTCGGCGCGGCAAGGGTTCTTACCTGTGAAAAAGGCAGGAGCAGCAGCAGGACGGATATAAAGAGTATAATGGTTATTTTATTTTTCATGGTCTCCAGTTCTCTCTAGACATTATGTCTTAACGCCTCGGAGATTTCAAGTTTAGATGCCTTGAGCGCCGGGTAGACAGAAGAAAACAGCGATGTAACTATAGCCAGTACGAAGACAAAGACAAAGACCTTCGGCACCACCCCTATAGTCGCTGTCCAGGACATCGTTGCTCCGGGCGGCGGCGGCATGGGGATACCTATGTAGGAGATAATATTTGCCAGTATATAGCCGGAGACGACCCCGATAAGCCCTCCGAGTACTCCCAGTATAAGGCCCTCAAGGATAAAAAGGCGCACCACTCCCGAGCGTCTCGTGCCAAGCGCCATAATGGTGCCGACCTCGCCCACCCGTTCCATTACCGACATATTCATCGTATTGAAGATGCTGAGTACCACGACTATACCTATGATAAGCTTAAGCACGAAGAACTGCCTGTTATAAAGTTCGACTGTTTTATTATAGAAGTCTGCCATCTCATACCAGGTGATGACCTCCAGGCCGTCACCGTCTTCTTTGAACCTTTTCTGGAGCGCCGCCTTGACCCGGTCCGTGTCCTCTGTTTTATCCAGCAATACGACCAGGCTCTGCACCTGGTCTGTTCTGAGCAGTCTGTGCGCTGTCTTCAGGGGCATGCGCAGCGCTCGGTCGTCAAAGGCCTTTGAGCTGGTGCTGAATATGCCTTTTACGTTGAGATCAAGGCCGTTCATGGCCCCGCTGATAGTGTTTGTAACGACTATTACGGAAGAGCCCGGTTCGACGCCTACGGCCTTGGCAAGGCCTCGCCCGAGTATGGTGTCGAAGGAGTCGCCCGCGCTAAGGCCCTGGCCCTTGTCCATCTTGACAGAGGTGCTGATAAGGGCCTCGCCTTCGGGGTCTATGCCCTGGCCGATAAAAGATATCGTCGTCTCTCCTATGCTCAGAAGCCCGGAGAAGTCAAGGCGCGGGGTTACGTGGCTTACGCCGTCGACCTCTTTTATCTTTTTCGATATTTCTTTGTAATCGGGTATCATATAGTCGTACGGGGTCGCCGAGCCTTTTTCGTAGAAGTCCTGTTTGTATACCTGCATGTGCCCGAGAAAACTCCTGATATAGCTCTCCCTCATCATGGTAAAGGTATCCTCGATAAAGCCTCCGGTTATTATCAGAGAGAGGCAGCCGAAGGCTATCGCGCCAAGTGTTATGGCCGAGCGGACCTTGTTGCGGAATATATTTTTAAATGCAAGTTTCAGGTACATTTTATTTTACCAGTTTCCCGTCTCTGAGCTCTACGATACGCTGCGCCTTGTCCATTATCTTCTGGTCGTGTGTCGAAAAAATAAAGGTTATGCCAAGCCTCGTGTTCAGCTCCTTCATCTGCGTAAGTATGTCTTCACCTGTCTGCCTGTCCAGGTTAGCGGTAGGTTCGTCGGCAAGGATTACATCGGGGGAACCCACGAGCGCGCGCGCGATAGCAACCCTTTGCCGTTGCCCTCCGCTTAGCTCTGCCGGCTTGTGCTTTATGAACTGTTTAAGTCCGACCTCTTCTATTACTTTTGTGACGCGCTCGTAACGCTCTGCCTTGCCTATCCCGCGCAGGTGCAGCGGGTACTCGACGTTTTCAAATATATTAAGCACAGGCAGCAGGTTGAAGGTCTGGAATATGAAACCCATCTTCGCAGCCCTGATATCGGCGAGTTCGTTACTTGAAAGCCCTGTCAGATTTTTCCCGTCGATAGTTACCGAGCCGGAGCTAGGCTCTTCAAGGCAGCCAATGATATTCAGCGTCGTTGACTTACCGCTTCCGGACGGCCCGACTATCGCCAGGAACTCTCCTTTATAAACCGTAATGGAGACGTCTTTAAGGGCGGTAACGATCGTTTTTCCCAGCAGGTAGTCCTTGCTTATTTTATCCAGTTTTACTATTTCAGGGCTTGTTTTCATCTTGTTTTTGATTTAAACCGCGTATTGTTGCATATAGAGTCATTTAAAAGACTTAAAAGGGGTTGAAAACACCTTCAACACAATACTTTACTTGATTTTAATATAATTTGTATTTACAATATAAGTATCGCATAAATTGGGGGGAAGCTTAAGGGATGTTTACTTACAGAAGAGTTAAAAACGATAAAGAATTAGAAGAGGTCTACAGACTTCGTTATCAGGTCTATTGCACGGAGTGCGGCTTTGAGGATCCAAAGGACCATCCGAGTGGTCTTGAAAAAGATGACTTTGATGAGTTCGCCGTTCACTTTGTCGCAGTCGACCACGCAGAGAATATAATCGGCACCGTAAGGCTTGTCAATAACTCCGAGCTTGGTTTTCCTGTAGAGAAGTTTTGTAATATAGATTTCGATACGACAAGGATTCCAAGGGACGGCCTCGGTGAGATATCCAGGCTTGCCATAAGCAAGACATACCGTAGAAGGGCAGGGGACGGAGTATACGGCGCGAGCAGCGGTACTCCCGGCTTAAAAGCCGATAAAAATGAGATGGTAGACAGGCGCAGAAAGAGCCCCGCGATAGTCCTGGGGCTTTTAAAGGCCCTCTACAGAGAGAGCAAGTGGATGGGGACGGTCAACTGGTACGCTGCCATGGAAAGACCCCTCCATATCCTTCTCAGGCGTTATGGTTTTATCTTTAACCCGATAGGTAAAGAGGTGCATTACCACGGCCACAGAACTCCGTATATCGCGCGTATAGGCACAATTGAGAGTGAGATAGCAAAAAGAAGACCCGAGCTCTTTCAGCTCTTTACCGATTGGAACAGAAGTCCGTCTTTTGATATATAGCCGTCTTGCACCAGCGTTGTCCGCCTCTTCGCGCCGGCCTCAAGGCTCTGATATCTCTATATTTTCCGTATATTTCTCTTGACACGCGAAGCCGCTATGATAAAATCTTATATTGTTTTAGCGGCTGTGCTGTTGCACAACTGCGTTTTATTTCGTTCAGGGGTGTTTTGTCGGGGAGGGGGCCGGGGGTTGGGCTCTTAAGGGCTGTTACGGATATTGTCGCACTTAGCTGCCGGAGGCGGTCGTTGCATGACCGTGGTTCGATCAAGTTGCAGGGGATGTTTATTGTTCGACTTTTACAGGCGCGTAGCTCAGTGGGAGAGCACTACCTTGACACGGTAGGGGTCGGCGGTTCGAAACCGCCCGTGCCTACCATAACCATCTGAATAATTCTTCAGGGGTTTGGCGGGAAGGTTTTTTATATTTACATGGGGCTTTTGAGCTTAAAGGTGATCCCTTTTGCTTGACGGCTGCCCTGACGTCCAAAGCGGTAGCGGGCGAGGCGGTTGTCCGGCGGGTTTCATCTTTTATTTTTTTGAAGTCTTTAACACAGGCCGCGATAAAGGTGATATGAGCGAGACGACTACAGTTGTTAATAGAAGGGTGGCGTTGGCTGGCGGGGCAGAGGTGACTCTGGACTCGGGCGAGACGGTCTTCGACGCCTTAAAGGCGCTCCTGCCGAAGGCCGAGCTTAAAAAGGTCGTAGCAGCCGTTGTCGGCGGGGTAGAGGTAGACCTTTCGAGCCCTTTAGTTACTTCAGGCGAGGTCTTAACTATAGAGCCGTTAACAATTGATTCTAAAGAAGGTTTGGATGTATACAGGCATACTGCCGCACATGTCATGGCACAGGCCATTAAGGCTATTTATAAAGACGCAAGGCTCGCCATCGGCCCGACGATAGAAAACGGTTTTTACTACGACGTGGACGTCGCAGAGCCCTTTACCCCTGACGATCTTCGCAAGATAGAGAAGAAGATGGCGGAGATAGTAAAGAGCAACCTGCCGCTGGTAAGGGAGGTCGTTGGTAAAGACGAGGCTTTGGCCCTGTTCAAGGACGCAGGTGAGATCTATAAAGAAGAGATAATTAACGATCTGGACGGCGATACCGTGAGCCTCTACAGGCAAGGCAATTTTGTAGACCTCTGCCGCGGCCCGCATCTGGCTAGCACCGGGCGGGTACGTGCCTTCAGGCTTACCACGAGCGCCGGCGCGTACTGGCGCGGCGATGAGAGCCGTAAGATGCTTCAGCGTATATACGGCACTGCATTTGCGGATAAGAAGGAGTTAAGCGAGTACCTCAAAAGGCTGGAAGAGGCCAAAAAGCGCGACCACAGGCGTCTTGGTAAAGAGCTTGACCTATTCTCTATCTCCGATGAGATAGGGGCGGGCCTGGTGCTCTGGCACCCGAACGGCTCTATTATACGCAACGTTATAGAGCAGTTCTGGAAGGACGAGCATGCCCGTCACGACTATTCCTTGATATATACGCCGCATATAGCAAAGGTGGATCTCTGGAAGACGAGTGGACACTGGGATTTTTACAGGGAGAGCCTCTTCTCTCCGATGGATGTAGACGGGCAGGAGTATATAGTAAAGCCCATGAACTGTCCTTTTCATATTGAGATATATAAGAGCGGCCTCAGGAGTTATAGAGATCTGCCGATAAGGTATGCAGAGCTCGGTACGGTCTACAGGTATGAGAGGTCCGGCGTTTTGCACGGGCTTTTAAGGGTAAGGGGCTTTACTCAGGACGACGCGCATATTTATCTGACCAGGTCGCAGCTAAAGGATGAGATACAGGAAGTACTTAAATTTACCCTTTACATCCTGCGAGCTTTCGGCTTTAATGAATATGATATATATCTCAGCACGAGGCCAGATAAGTACGTCGGCTCTCTTGATAACTGGGCCGCGGCCGAGGCCGCTCTAAAGGGCGCGCTTGAAGGCGAGGGGCTTGGTTATGAGATAGACCCGGGCGAGGGTGTTTTTTACGGCCCGAAGATAGATATAAAGATCAAAGACGTTCTTGGACGTTCATGGCAGTGCTCGACCATTCAGGTCGATTTCAATCTGCCCGAACGTTTCAATGTTAATTACAGGAACGAAAAGGGCGAGCCCGAGCAGGTGATAATGGTTCACCGCGCCCTTATGGGCTCTCTTGAGAGGTTCTTCGGCTGCCTTATAGAGCACTACGCCGGGGCCTTCCCGCTCTGGCTGGCCCCTGTACAGGCCCTGGTCCTGAACGTAACCGAGAGGACCGACGACTATGCAAAGGGCGTATACAGGAAGCTGCGCAGCGCCGGCATAAGGGCGGAGCTGGATAACAGGAACGAGACCCTGGGCTATAAGATCCGTGAGGGACGCAACAGGAAGGTCCCTTATATGGTTATTGTCGGGGATAAAGAGGCAGAAGCCGGTTTGGTCGCGCCTCGTTCAAGAGAAGAGGGCGAGCTGCCCCTGGCTGCGATAGACGAGTTTATAGAGGAGCTCTACCGGCAGGGTCGACCGCCGCAGTAACCGGCAGGATTGGTCGCCGCAATTACCGTCGGAGCCTAAAGCCGGATTACCGGTCAGGTGGTAAGCCGCAGTAATTGTCGAAGCCCGAAACCGGATCGCCGGCAGGGTGGTTACTACCTGACCGTCAGCAACGATAGCAGACCGTCCACGACGGTTTATATAGAAAAGAACGCATATATTTATGATGGAGGTGAAGCACTATAGCAAGGTTTACAACAAAACAACGCAGCAGTAGAGATACTACAAGGATTAATGCCAGGATAAAGGCCCATGAGGTTCGTGTTGTTGACGACGAGGGCGGGCAACTTGGCATACTTACCGTTGACGAGGCCCTTAAAAAGGCTGAAGAGGCCGGGCTGGACCTTGTTGAGGTTTCACCGAATGCCAAGCCTCCGGTATGCAGGCTTATGGATTACGGCAAGTATAAGTACCAGATGAGCAAGAAGGCCCATGAGGCAAAGAAGAAGCAGACCGTGATCCTTGTTAAGGAAGTAAAGTTCCGCACCCGTACCGATGAGCACGACTTTCAGTTCAAGCTCAGGAACATAAAGAGGTTCCTCGGTCAGGGAAATAAGGTCAAGGCGGCTGTCTTTTTCAGGGGGCGTGAGATAACGCATCCGGAGATAGGCAGGGTGATGCTCGACCGCGTTATAGAGGATACAAAAGATATCGCGGTAATTGAGCAGATGACTAAATTTGAAGGGCGTAATATGATCTTGATCCTCGCGCCTGATGCCGCTATTATGTCGGCCGTTGCAAAGGAAAAAGAAGCGGGACATAATAAGCAGGTCAAAGAAGAAAAAGAAACACCGGATAAGCAAATCAAAGAGGAAAAAGAGGGGACTGTTTAAAGATGCCGAAGATGAAATCAAACAGGGGCGCGGCCAAGAGGTTTCGCGCTACCGGAAGTGGAAAGATCGTCAAGAAGAAGTCAGGGCTCAGGCACATACTGACGAGTAAGGCTACCGGGCGCAAACGCAAGCTCAGAAAGGCAGGGCTCGTTGCCGAGGTGGATGCTCCGGCGGTAAGAAGGATGCTTCCGTACCTTTAAGCCGATGTGTTTGTAGTACCGGTTCTCAGATACTAAAAGATAGTAAGTCTGTGCCGCCGAAGGCGGAATAAAGATGTGGTCTGTAAGTATCTGTTTTTGTGGTACTGGTTTTCAGGTGCCAAAAAATAAAAGTCAGTAAAGTGATACCGCCGAAGGCGGGAGGAGAAGGGATCGATGCCCAGAGTAAAAAGGGGTGTAAACGCAAAGAAGGCCAAGCGCAAGGTATTTAAGGCGGCAAAGGGATATCGCGGCGGAAGGAGCAAGCTTCTTCGCAGCGCGACCGAGGCCGTAGACCGCGCGCTTTGTTATGCGTACGCACATAGAAGGACAAAAAAGAGAGAGATGCGCAGTCTCTGGATAGCCCGTATCAATGCGGCTGCCAGGAGCAACGGCATTAGTTATAGCCGTCTTGTCGAGGGTCTTACAAAGGCCGAGGTCGGCCTTGACAGGAAGGTACTTGCCGATATCGCGCTAAAGGATCCCGCAGCATTTACCCAGATCACGGATATAGCCAAGAAAACACTCTCAGAAAGCGCAAGTCTGTCTTAGGCGGTGCGGGTACGGCTCGATAAACTCAGGGACGAGGCCTTTGCAGCCCTTGACTCGGCCGCTTCCAGCCGCGAAATAACCGAGGTCAAGCAGAGGTATCTGGGGCGCAAGGGGCCGCTTACCTCACTCGTTAAAGAGCTAGGAGGGCTTGCCCCGGAGCTTCGCAGAGAGGCCGGAGAGGCGATTAATGCCGTTAAGCAGGCCCTTGAAGCAGAGGTTGATTCGCGCCTTCGGGAGTCCCTGCGCAGGGAAGAGGACGCATTGCTCGCAGCCGAGAGCCTTGACGTAACCCTGCCCGGGCGCCGCGTGCCTCTGGGTACGCTCCATCCGGTAACGACGGTAATGAGCGAGATAGAGGATTTCTTCGTTGGTCTCGGCTTCGAGGTCGCCGAAGGCCCGGAGATAGAGTCCGACTACTATTGCTTTGAGGCCCTTAATATCCCAAAAGACCATCCTGCAAGAGATATGCAGGATACCTTCTACGTAAATCAGGACGCGGTACTTCGCACCCATACATCTCCGGTTCAGATAAGGGTTATGGAGGGGCGTAAGCCACCGCTGCGCGTTATAGCGCCCGGGACGGTCTACAGGCGCGATAGCGATATAACCCACACACCTATGTTTAATCAGGTAGAGGGCTTTATGGTCGATAAGGATATCACCATGGCCCATCTTAAAGGGATACTGTCGTCTTTTTTAAGACACCTCTTCGGCAAAAAACGCGAGGTCAGGTTCCGTCCGAGCTTCTTCCCGTTTACAGAGCCGAGCGCCGAGGTGGATATCCAGTGCGTCCTTTGTAACGGAACGGGCTGCCGGGTCTGTAAAGATACCGGGTGGGTGGAGATACTCGGCTGCGGCATGATACACCCCAACGTCTTCGGCTCGGTCGGCTATGATAGCGCCGAGGTTACGGGCTTTGCATTCGGCCTGGGCATAGAGCGTATAGCAATGCTCAAGTACGGCATAGACGACCTGCGGGTCTTCTATGAAAACGATATAAGGTTTCTCAGGCAATTCCGATCTTAACTTTAACCCGGATCTTGTATGCAGGGGCGATAGCCTTGATCTAAAAAAAACAATATCAAGCTCTTCAGGCAATGCTAATGGTCTAAGGCTATTGCCTCTAACTTGATCTGCCGCTTCAGTGCAGGCAACCTCAATTTTAAAAAATGCTATTTAGTTATAACTGGATAAAAGAATATATAGATACGAAGCTCTCGGCTCAGGAGGTCGCAGAGCGGCTTACCTCCGCCGGTATAGAGGTAGACGGCGTAAGCAGCGATGGCCCTGACATCAAGGGGGTAGTAGTTGCCGAGATAACTGCCAAAGGGGGGCATCCTAACGCCGACAGGCTCTCGCTCTGCGAGGTGGCCACACCGGATAAGACCTATTCGATAGTCTGCGGAGCCACCAACATGAAGGTCGGCGACAAGGTCGCCCTCGCCCCTGTTGGCGCGGTGCTGCCGGGCGGGCACAAACTCAAGAGATCGAAGATACGCGGAGTGGTCTCCGAGGGGATGATGTGCTCCGAGGTCGAGCTCGGACTTGCCGAGGAATCCGGAGGCATAATGATATTACCGGATGGCAGCGAGGCCGGCCAGGACCTTGTAACCGTACTGGACGGTGCCGACTCGATGCTAGATGCCGATATCCTGCCTAACAGGCCCGACTGCATCAGCATAAGGGGGCTTGCGCGCGAGATATCCGCGCTCACTAACTGCGCCTTTGTCGATAAGGTGCCCGACCTGAAAGAAGACTGCCCTGACACAGGCGATAAGGTCGAGGTCGTCATTGATTCGCCGGGTTGCAAGAGGTACTCGGCGAGGGTTATCAGGGGGGTGAAGGTCGGGGAGTCTCCTCCGGCGCTGAAGGCGAGGCTTGAGGCGCACGGCATGCGTCCGGTAAATAATGTCGTAGATGCCACCAATATGATCCTCCTTGAGATGGGTCAGCCTTTGCACGCATTCGATTACTCAGGGCTCAGCGGTCCTATAACCGTTCGTCAGGCCCGTGAGGGTGAGGCCGTAATCGCGATAGACGGGCGGGAGTATAAACTTAAAGAAGACATGCTCGTTATCGCAGACGAGAGGGGGCCTCAGGCGATAGCCGGGATAATGGGCGGCTCCTCCAGCGAGGTCACCGGCGAGACGACCGATATAATGCTTGAGAGCGCGTACTTTGTACCGGCGGCGGTTAGAAGGACCTCCAGAAGGCTCGGCCTGAACTCGGACTCATCGTACCGCTTTGAGCGCGGCGTTGATATCGAGAGCGTTACGCTGGCGCTTGACCGCGCGACAGAGCTTATAATGGAGCTTGCGGGAGGAAAGTCCGCGGGCTGCGTAACGGACGCCTACCCCGTACAGAAAAAACAAGAGACGATCATCTTTGATATCCCCCGTGCGGAGCGTCTGCTCGGTATGAAGTTTGAAGAAAACGAAGTTATCAGTATACTTGAAGGTTTGTCTATAACCGTTGAGAAAACCTCTGAAAAAAATATCTTAAAAGTAACGCCTCCGTCATTTCGGGTTGACCTGAACAGCCAGCCCGATATATCCGAAGAGATAGCCCGCATAAAGGGTTACGGGAATATCCCGGAGCTATTGCCGACAGCCGCGCTCGCTTATGGCAGGCGCAGCAGGCTCTCACAGCTTCGCCGCAGGCTTCGCGCCCTGCTCGTGGGGGAGGGCTTTAGCGAGGCCATTAACTACAGCTTCGTATCACCTGAACTCATAGGGCTTATGGGCGACGATATAGAGCAGTGCGTCTCGCTGGTTAACCCGCTGAGCGCGGAGCAGTCGGTGATGAGGCGCTCTCTTCTGCCCTCGCTGCTGGAGAATATGCGGCTTAACCTCGGGCGCAGCAATGAAGAACTACGCCTCTTTGAGGTCAGACCCGTATATTCTCTCCGGGGCGGTAAGGTCGAGCAGAGCTGGCGCATAGCCGGGCTGCTCTACGGTAACCGTACAGGCAAGCAATGGAACCGTAACGACCGTTGGTGCGACTTTTTCGATATAAAGGGTGTGGTGGAGCGTATCTTTCAGGGGGTATCTCTGGAGCGCGCAATAGAGTACGCAAAGCCGGAAGAGGGCGATAAGTTTTTTAAAACCGCTAAATTAATGCACCCGGGTAAGGTCGCGGGCGTCTTTAAGGGCGGGCGCAGGGGGGTGCATACGGGTGTTTTAGGCGAGTTGCACCCGTCGGTGGCGAGGGGCTTTGGATCAAGGAAGACGGTCTGCGTCTTTGAGCTGGAGCTTGCTCCGATGGAGAAGGGCTTTCAGAAGGTTCGCGCCTACGAGAAGCTTCCCCGTTTTCCTCACTCGTCGAGGGACACGGCATTTATCCTGGACGAGGCTGTAACTTACTCGGAAATAATAAGGTCTGTCAGTAAAATAAACACAAAAGTTATTGAAAATGTTGAAGTGTTTGATGTATACTATGGCGGAAATGTCGGCCAGGGGAAAAAGAGTATTGCGCTAAGGATTATCTACCGCTCTGCCGATAAGACCCTAACAAGTGATGAGGTCGATAAGATCCACTCCATGGTCACAGGAGAGTTGGTTTCCAGGTTTGGTGTCGAGTTCAGGAGTTGAACCCATCTACGCAGGAGGATGTACAATGACTAAAGCTGATCTGGTAGAGGTAGCCTTCGAAAAGGTTGGCTGTTCCAAAAAAGACCTGGCAGAGGTCGTGGATCAGGTATTTGAAACGATCAAGGGCGCACTGGAGCAAGGCGACAAGGTAAAGATCTCCGGCTTCGGCAACTTTACCGTAAGGCATAAAAAGGCAAGACGCGGACGCAACCCGCAGACCGGCGATGAAATAATCATCGGTGAGCGCAGGGTTATGACCTTTAAGCCGAGTCAGATCCTTAAGGATTACGTCAATAAATAATAAGCCTGCTTGAGACGATTCAATGCCGTCAGAGGCGCTGTGACTATCCAGGGTCGTCAAGACGGCCTGAAAACGTAGGTGTGGCTGTAAACCGCGAACAACGCTCGGAGTAGCAGATGGTCAAGGCTGGTCCTGAGATTCCCGATAAACTTTACTTCAAGATAGGCGAGGTGGCACGGATCACCAAGGTCAAGCCCTATATTCTGAGGTACTGGGAATCCGAGTTCAAGATAATAAAACCTCAGAAGTCGCAGGGCAATCAGAGGGTCTACAGAAAAAAAGATGTCGAACTTATCGTCTTTATCAAGAACCTGCTCTATAAAGAGAAGTTCACCCTGGACGGGGCGAAGAAGAGGGTAAGGGAGTTTAAGAAGGAAGAGAAGGCTGCCGGCAAAAAAAGTCAGATGGCGCTTCCTTTTACAGAGAAGAAACTCCAGAGCGAGATGCGCAGTATTCGTAAAGAGCTCGCATCGGTACTGAAGATCTTGACCTGACTCATTGTTGCCGTGCCGGAGGCAAGGCCCCTCAGGGGAGAGGTGATACGGCAGGGCTGCAAAGCGGCGAAACGGCGAAGCAATCTGCTTTATTACTGAAGATTTTCAGAGCTATTTAACGCCGCTGGCCGCGGCGTTTTTTTAATAGAGGTTGCCGGGTAAGGCCGGTTGCCAGCGGTTTGGTCTAGGGCGAGGACGCACCGAAAGATCAATTCGCCATTGCCGGGAGTTTAAAAAAAAACGAAGGGGTGAGTCTGGCAATCCTGTTTTTAAGTCATTTGACTTCCTGCATTTATTTAAGGGGCTGCCTTTATCAGAGAGAAGACACTACAGATGCTGAAATAAATTCAGCATGACAGTATTGGGAGTCCCTTCTTATATCTAAATTGTTGTGTGTCGGTTCTCCGGGCTCCTTTGCTTTAGGGGTGAGGGGGATCTGGAGAAGACGTTGGGTTTCGCTACGGGTTTTCAACCCTCTGCTCTACCCAACCTACGAGGACTTAAAGGCGGCAGATGCCGCAGTCGGGGCGTGGTCTAGCCTGGTTTTATGTTAACGGCTGGTGTCTGTTTTTTATCAGGAATTTAGTTGATGGACTTAAAGGCGGCGGATGCCGTTTAAATAGGATTTTTAGCAGTTGGGCAGGTATTTGTTTAATACATTTGCCCGACCGCAGGTCGTCGGGGCGTGGCGCAGTTTGGTAGCGTACTTGCATGGGGTGCAAGGGGTCGGAGGTTCGAATCCTCTCGCCCCGACCAGAGTTGAAAAGGCCGTTCGGTAGATACCGAACGGCCTTTTTTTATTTCGTTTGCCGGTCTTGCAGAGTGGCTGTGTCCATTGGTCATTGCGAGGAGGCGTTAGCCGACGCGGCAATCTGGTTTTACCTTTCTCCACCTTTATAAATGGGGTATGGGAGGGGCGGAGGCCGGCGTATCGCCCCGTGTTTTTAAGGCCGCTCATGGTTGTCTTTGTTATATTGCCGGTTGACACAAGCCCCTTAATTCCTTATAATTCTTGGGTTATATTCTTTTTTAATATGTGCTTACGGGCAGGCCGACAGGGCGTTTTGCCGCGTATTCTACCCCTTTGCAGGAGTTATAGATGAAACGGGCTTTGATCACCGGTATAACCGGGCAGGACGGGAGCTATCTGGCCGAGTTCCTCCTTGGCAAGGGCTACGAGGTGCACGGCGTAATAAGGCGCGCGAGCTCTTTTAACACCGGCAGGATAGATCATATCTACGAAGACCCACAGCACGCGGGCAAGAGGCTCTTCCTCCATTACGGCGACCTGACGGACTCTAGCCAGATAGATAACCTCATATATAATATAGCCCCGGACGAGGTCTATAACCTGGCGGCGCAGAGCCACGTGCGCGTAAGCTTTGATATGCCCGAGTATACCGGGGAAGTGGCAGGGCTCGGTACGACCAGGCTTTTGGAGGCCATTCGCCGTAGCGGCGGCAAGGCCCGTTTCTATCAGGCGTCAAGCTCCGAGATGTTCGGCGCGGCCGCTGCGCCTCAGAATGAGATGACGCCTTTCCAGCCCAGAAGCCCGTACGCCGCGGCAAAGCTGTACGCCTACTGGATGACGGTAAACTACCGTGACGGCTACGATATCTTCGCCTGTAACGGTATTTTATTTAACCATGAGTCGCCAAGGCGCGGCGAGACCTTCGTAACGAGAAAGATAACACGCGCTGTTGCCGCGATACTGGCTGGCAGGCAGGAGAGGCTCTACCTCGGCAATCTGGACGCAAAGCGCGATTGGGGCTTTGCGCCCGAATACGTCGAGTGCCAGTGGCTGATGCTTCAGCAGGACGAGCCCGGGGACTACGTCGTCGGTACGGGCGAGAGCCATACGGTAAGGGAGTTTTTAGAGGCTGCCTTTCAGTGCGTAGGCGTAGAGCTTGAGTGGCGAGGCGGGGGCGTAGCGGAGAAGGGCTACGCAAAAGCAGTCGACCTGCCGCCGGGCGTTAGTTCAGAGCTTAAGGCCGGAGGGCTCTTGATAGAAATAGATGAGCGTTATTACAGGCCTACGGAGGTAAGCGTCCTTGAGGCCGATATAAAGAAGGTGAAGCAGGCGCTGGGGTGGTCGCCGAAGGTGACCTTTAAAGAGCTTGTAAGTATCATGGTGGACTCGGACCTAATCCAGGCCGGTATCGCGCCGACGGGCAGGGCTGAAGATATCCTTAAGGCAAAGGGGATACTCTGGACAAAGAATATGCTGACGGTGAGGTAGGGGTGGTTTTCTGGGCGGATAAAAGGGTAGTAGTCACCGGAGGGGCTGGTTTTCTGGGCTCTTTTGTCGTCGATGGCCTGAAAAAACGGGGCTGTAAGGATATTTTTGTACCTAGAAGCAAGGACTACGACCTCGTAGAGATGGAGGCGGTCAGGAGGCTCTACGGAGATACAAACCCGGATATAGTCATTCATCTCGCCGCCCGTGTCGGAGGGATCGGCGCGAACAGGGAAAACCCCGGAAAGTTCTTCTACGATAACCTTATGATGGGCACGCAGATGATCGAGGTGGGACGGCGGACGGGCCTTGATAAGTTCGTTGCTATCGGTACTATCTGCGCCTATCCGAAGTTCACTCCAGTGCCTTTTAAAGAAGAAGACCTCTGGGCGGGCTACCCCGAAGAGACCAACGCGCCCTACGGTCTGGCCAAGAAGATGCTCCTGGTGCAGAGTCAGGCTTACCGCGCCCAGTACGGCTTTAATTCTATTTATCTTCTGCCCGTAAACCTCTACGGCCCGGGCGATAACTTCGACGCCGAGTCCTCGCACGTTATCCCGGCGCTTATCAGAAAATGCATAGAGGCAAAAGAGAGCGGGGCCGGCAGCATCACGGTCTGGGGGACGGGTGAGCCTACCCGCGAATTCCTCTACGTCGAGGACGCGGCAGAGGGAATACTGCTGGCAGCGGAGAAATATGATAAATCAGAGCCGGTTAACCTCGGCGCGGGTTTTGAGATATCTATAAAAGAGCTTGCAGAGCTTATAGTAGAAAAGACCGGTTTTGATGGAGAGCTCGTATGGGACGCAACCAGGCCGGACGGTCAGCCGAGGAGGCTTCTCGATACTTCAAGGGCAGAGTCTGAGTTTGGTTTTAAGGCAGGCACTATGCTCCGAGACGGCCTTGATCTCGTAATGGCATGGCTTAAAGATGTTGATATATAGCCTCATGTTGAGATGTATAACACTTTAATATTTAAATATATTTTTAGTATAGGATTGAACGGACAAGGGGCCTTTGATTGATATCTGCTATAAGTAATCTTTCTACAAGACAAAAGTTGATTATTCTGGTTGGCCTTGGTTTTCTGCTAAGGCTTTATGCGGTATTTGCCGCCGTTACTATCTCGGTAGACAGCGTTGGATATATAAGGCTTGCCAGTGAGTTTCTTGCCGGCAATTACAGCGGCATAATGGATACCTTCAGGCCGCCGCTCTATCCTCTATTGATAAGTATATTTTCCTACGTGTTCCAGGACATAGAGCTATCTGCGCGTATCGTATCGCTTGTCTTTGGCACCCTCGTAATCCCTTTTAGTTTTTACTTTGCCAGGTTTATAAGTAATGAAAAGATAGGGTTGCTTACTGCCTTCTTCGTTGCCTTTCACCCCTACCTTATCCGCTTCTCCGGCGACGTCCTGACCGAGTCTACTTATCACTTTATGCTGCTGATGATAACCTTTCTATCACTCAGAGCTGTGGTTAATAGAAGTATCCTCGCTGCTTTTCTTGCGGGCGTCTTTATCGCACTGGGCTATGTTACCAAGCCCGGGGCTATAGTTATCATGCCTTTACTATCCTTTATGATAATCTTCTATAATATCCGCAGTATCAAAAGGGATTGGGGAAAGAGGCTTTTATTGCTCTTGTCGTCATGGGGGATCTTTATGTTTATGGCCCTGCCATATTTGCTCTTTTTAAGTAAAGAGCTTGGTAGCGGCTCGGTCTCCGGTAAGTACGACGTATGGGTAATAGTCAATGTATTTATAGATATATTTATCCGTGGCAGGCATCTGGGCACTTTCATACAACATTTCCCCGAGGCCATGAGCCTGGCCTTGTTCCCGTTTTTTATATACGGCCTGTACAGGCGATTTAAAGAGGGTTTTCCACGGGTAGAAGTATGGCTTTTGGTCATGATCGTTTTTTACTGCTTCATGTACATAATAGTCGGTTCAAGCAAGCGTTACCTTGTCCATTTAATGCCCTTTACCTTGATATTTGTGGCTATGGGTTTTTGCTATTTTGAGCAGTATCTTTACGTCAAATTTAAAAAGAAAGCCCCTGTTTACGTCTTTATATTACTAGCGCTTATTACTCTTGCGCATATGCCGGTGGCCCTGGCCCCTTTAAAGGCGAACCATCTGCCGGAGAAGCTCGCTGGAGAGTGGATACTTGAGCACGACGGTGAGGGTGTGAAAATACTGACCCGTAAACCCATAGTGACCTATTATGCAAAGGGGCGTTATCAGCGTATGAGAAGGGAACAATTAACGAATATAGCGAAGATAACAGAGCAGGCTAAAAGTACCGAAGTTGTATACCTTGCGGGGTATGTTAAAGTGTTGAAAAGAACGATAGTTGATTTCAGTGAAGATCGTGCATTTAAAGAGCTTGTAAAGGTGAAAACCTTTAAGGGAAAAGACAAGACTTTCGTTGTTTACAGGTTTCGAACGTCCTGACAGGTATTGTAAAAAGTTGTTGCATGACGGCTTTTCTTTTGATTAAATAATGCGATAGAGCAAGGTCGCCAAATAGGATTATCGGCCTGTATTTTGTTGATATTTTAAGTCTTTGTAATGTAACCGGTCTTTTAAAAAAATAGACGTTAAGGGAAACTATGAGAAAAATTAAGATCTACGGCGCCGGCTCGATCGGCAATCATCTGGCCCATGCCTCCCGCAATCTGGGGTATGAGGTGCTGATAAGCGATATCGACGAGGACGCGCTCAGGCGCACCAAAGAAGAGATCTATCCTGACCGGTACGGCAAGTGGGACGACTCTATCAGGCTCTCGCTGGTTAAGGAGATCCCTGCTGACGAGTACTTTGATGTTGTATTCATCGGCACTCCGCCCGATACCCATATGGCGCTGGCGCTCAAGACCCTTAAAGAAGAAACCCCAAAGGTTCTACTTATAGAAAAGCCCCTGTGTACGCCAGACTTAAAGAACGCGCAGGCATTATTTGAGGCATCCGAGGCATCCGATACGACGGTTCTGGTTGGTTACAACCACGGCCTCGGCGATAATACGGTCGAGATGGAGAGGCTCATGGCTGAGGGCGTGATAGGCACGGCCATAACCCTCTACGGCGGCATACACGAGCACTGGGGCGGTATTTTCAAGGCCCATCCGTGGCTGAGCGGGCCAAGCGATACTTATCTGGGCTTTGCCGGCAGGGGCGGCGGCGCCTGCGGTGAGCACTCGCACGGCATACACATCTGGCAGCACTTTGCGCATCTTCTCGGCAAGGGCAAGATCGTCGAGGTCTCGGCCATTATGGATATAGTCGATGACGGCAAGGTTAATTATGACAGCTTTTGCAACCTGAACCTCAGGACGGAGAAGGGTTTTGTCGGCACCGTGGCGCAGGACGTCATAACCGCGCCCGCGAAGAAGTATATGAAGCTGCAGGGCGATGCGGGCTTTCTTGAGTGGCACGTTAACTACAGCAGCGAGGGCGACGCCGTAATGGTTAGCCGCGACGGTAAAGAGGGCGAAGTAAATATATTGCCAAAGACCAGGC
>UOEA01000034.1_pt1 | contig 48367 bp, 44 predicted proteins | sample 1988571 | NCBI WGS metagenome assembly UOEA01 (sample SAMEA4712194, study PRJEB27164) | hydrothermal vent metagenome | biome: marine basaltic hydrothermal vent biome; feature: marine hydrothermal vent; material: mineral | place: Pacific Ocean | collected 2011-06-14/2011-07-23 | depth 1689 m | reverse complement strand
GAAGACCCGTAAGATCCATTCTCTTATATTTGCACCCTCTATCGAGGCCGTCCGTAAGATAAATACCGAACTGGCACGCCGTGGTAACGTCAACTCGGACGGTCGCCCAATCTTCGGCTTTACCGCAAAAGAACTCCTGAAGATAGCCCTTAGCGCATCGCCGGATGCGATGCTAATACCTGCCCACGCATGGACGCCCTGGTTCTCTATCTTCGGCAGTAAATCAGGCTTTGATACGATAGAAGAATGCTTCGGCGATATGACCCCGCATATCTTTGCTATAGAGACCGGCCTATCCTCGGACCCGCAGATGAACAGGCGGGTCTCGATGCTTGATAACATTACGCTCATCTCGAACTCGGACGCCCACTCGCCTGCAAAATTAGGCCGCGAGGCGACGATCTTCGAAGCCGAGATGGACTACCTTGAGATTACCGGAGCTATTAAAAAACAGGGCCCTGGCAGATTGGTATCTACAATTGAGTTCTTCCCTGAAGAAGGCAAGTACCACAGCGACGGACACCGGGACTGCGGCGTGCTGTTCAGCCCCGCGCAGACGAGAGAGGCCGGAGGCAAGTGCCCCGAGTGCGGCGGCAAGATCACAGTCGGCGTCCTTAGCCGGGTAGAAGACCTCTCCGACCGCAGCGAGGACTGCGCAGCCAAAGACGCACTCCCCTGTAAAAAACTCGTACCTCTCCAGGAGATAATTGCCGTGACGCTGGGACGCGGAGTTAATACAAAAGGGGTTCAAAAGGAATACATGAGCATGACAGATAGCGCGGACGAGTTTCAGATTCTATTGGGTAAGACAGAAGGAGAACTAAAGGATATTACCTCTGACGAGATCGCTTCGGCGATTCTACGCGTACGGGACGGCCACCTTGAAATAAGTCCCGGCTTTGACGGCCAGTTCGGAACGATAGGCATCTCAAAGGTCTCCGCCCAGAGATCCCTAATCTAAAACAAAGGTCGTAAAATACAAAAGATACCTTTCTAACGATTTCTTCTAACGTGTAATCTAGCATAGTAGTGCCCCATCATCATCCGTATCGTCAAATATATCGAATTCCACTGCATAATCGTCCTTGACCTCCACATGAAGTACACAAGAATCACTGCCGTCGAAGTAGTCGTTCATACCCATTACCAGATTCTCTACCGCCTCTCTGACATCCCCTCCAAAACTTGAGATACCAAGCTCAGGACAGATAGAAAGATACCTGTCTTTCTTCTTCCAGACTATAGCATTACATTCGATATCCATATCCATCACCCCGCTCCTTCCTAGATTGGGTTGCCACGTAACAAAGGGGTTTGCTTTTACGTTGAGAGACCGGCTGCGAATCACCTCCACCTCTGCTACAACAATCCCTCTACTATTATTATCGGCAGTCAGGGTCGTATACTTTAGCGTCGGAAAGAAGTAACGAAGGCAACTAAAGCGATAAAACCCTTTAAAAACAATCACTTTGTGACAAAAACACCCGTACTTTGCCTCTTCTGGCAGAGCGCAACAGCCGCGCAGCCAGGCAGCCTGGTCTTCTTTTACTCTCCGCCCGCTTCGCCGCGCTACACTGCCCAGAACGGTCTATTGCCGAGTCTAACAGCTCAGCCTCGCATAAGGCTGGACCCGCCTCTGGCAAAAGGTTTTTGACAAAATCCATTATACGTAGTATAATTTTATGTAGAGTAAGATGTATCGAGTAAATCCTTTGCTCAGAGCTAACCAGGGGAAATTCTGGGGCGCAGAGTTACGAGACTAAGGCAGAATTTATATTATACTGCTACGTCAGTCGAGCCGCCAAAGGTTGTTTAATCCACCTGCTGGCGGTTTTTTTGTATCCGCCCGCTCAAAAGCAAAGGAGACGCAAATGATACTGGACGCGGCGGTTGAGAAAGCAATACGCCTTACAAAGAAATGCAGTTTTAAAGAAGCGCTGGCTATCTTCGAGACAGGACGGTGCTATAAAGACGACCCGGTGGCTACATCCTACTACGCGCTCTGCGTGGCTGCCTACAGAAAAGACGCCAAAATTGCGGCAAACATATGCAAGAACGCCGTAAGGCGCGGCTTCTACAGCCCTGAGCTCTTCCTTAACCTCGGAAAGATCTACCTGCTGGCAGAGAGAAAAGATCTTGCCATCAAAGCCTTTTCAAAAGGCCTCTGCGTAGACAGGGCACACAAAGGCCTTAAAAAGCAACTCAAAAGACTTGGCACCAGACGCGCCGCGCCTATATCTTTTCTACCCAGAGGGCACGCCATTAATATAATGATCGGCCAACTAACCCACAAGATCAAACAACAAAAGCAGGCTCATGCAGAACACATTGCCAGTGGTAGGTTTTAGAGGTACAATCTAGATATTAGCCAGCTCTGAATCCAATGAAAAAGTCGCTAGGCAGCTGACCTTTTTCTATTTTTGATAACGATATAACCATTATCTTTTATTCGGAGCGGTAAATGGAACCACGACTTACGAACAAGTCCTTAAGGACTTTTCTTCTTATAGGCCTCTTCAGCTTCGCCATGGTGGTTAGCCAGATACTCACTGCCCCTGCGGCCTCTGCGGGCAGTAGAAGGATCTATGTCACATGCAAAGACTCGGGCGAGCTTGCCGTTATAGATGTCGCCAAACGAAAGGTCATAAAACGCATCTCCACAGGCAGATCACCGGGCTACGTTGCCCTTACGCACCAAAAGCGTCACGCCGCCGTAGTGGCATCTAAATCCGAAAAACTCTTTATCATCGACACAAAAACCCTTAAGGTAATAAAGAAACTCCCTCTCGGAGACAACCCCAAGGGAATAGCCATCTCTCCAGACGACAAGCAGGCCTATATAGTAAACTCCGGGGCCGCATCCAATAACATATACATCTTCGGCACCGATCTATGGGAAAGACTCGGAGTAGTAAAGACGGGCAAAGAACCTCATAACGTCTCATTTACCCCCGACTCAAAGACCGCGTACGTTACAAACGCCTCCTCTTCGGATCTAACCAGTATTAATATTAAAAAGGGAGTTATAGCCGGAACAATAAAGCTTGAAAAACGCGCCAGGCCCCATGATATAGCGATAACCCCGGACGGCAACTACGCCATAATAACCGACGCCATTGCAGACAGTATCTGGGTACTCCTCCTGCCTGAAGAAAAACTCATAAAACGCATCCCCTTAAACCACAGCCACAATGAGGTGGATATCAGCCCTGACGGCAAATACGCCTATATATCAGGGCTCGGATCGAACAAAGTCACCGTACTGGATATAATGCTATGGGCTCAGATAAAGAGGATCACCGTCGGGGACGGCCCCCACGGTGTTGTCTTTAGCCCCGACGGCACAGAGGCCTACGTTGCGGTCTCCCGCGAAGACAAGGTCGTTATAATAGATACCGCCACAAAAAAGATCAAGGCCGAGATAAAGGTTGAAGGCACACCACACTGGATAGCTGCAGAATAACTCACTACGTGAGGGCTAACGCTACGCATAGTAAAAGTCTTCATAATGGACTTTGCCCCACCGCAGGTGTATTATAATCCTTATGAATAAACGCGGCCCTATCTACCATAAAGTACTGTTAGTATCCTTCGCGCTCTGCATTATCTTTTTGCAGGGATGCGCAACAACAGGGCCGCGCCCTATAAGTCCGCTTGCAAGTAACTACCTTTCAAAGACCCCGTACTCGAAACCACCGAGGCTCTTATCTATCAAGAGCGCCTACAAGGTGCAGGGCCGCTTTGTAAACTCCATTAAAAAAGACTTCGGCGAGCCGGTCGGCTACAAAGCAGGCCTTACAAACAAGCGCGCCCAGAAACACTTCGGTGTCAAAGAGCCGGTACGAGGAGTGCTCCTTGACTGGATGTTAATGGAGAGCGGGGCGACGCTTCCCTACCGCTTCGGAGCAAGGCCGATGGCCGAGGGCGACCTGCTGGTGCGCGTAGCCGACAAGGGAATAAACAATGCAACAACCCCTATGCAGGCACTGCGTCACATAGATGCGGTAATTCCCTTTATGGAACTGCCGGACCTGGTCTATGCACGTAATGTAAAACTCTCCGCACCACTGATTATTGCCGCCAATGTCGGGGCTAGATACGGCGTTACAGGCCATCCCATCAGGGTCTCTCCGACAAAAAGATGGCTAAGACGCTTTAAAAATATAGAAGTAGAGCTCTTTGACGAAGGAGGGCGGCTACTCTCAAGCGGCAAGACCTCGGCCCTTATGGGCGACCCTATGCGGGTAGTCCTATGGGTAAAGGACTCTCTAAAGGCCGAAGGACTCGCGCTGAAAAAAGGAGATCTCATATCGCTTGGAAGCGTCACGGCGCTGATCCCTGTTAGGAAAGGAATGCAGACCATAAGCGCCCGCTACACAGGGCTGGAACCCCTAAGACCAAACTCTACAGTAGAGATAACAGTACGCTTTAGCGAATAGACACTAAAAATAAACATGCCTGATAACACCTGCAAAAACATACTACTCTGCCTGGATAATTCCGAGGACTCGCGTACGGCGACAAAGCTCGCGCTGCGTCTTGCCGGTACTGAAGAGATGACGATCACCGGCCTGCACGTCTATGCCGCTGCGCTTCATACCGAGAGATTTCACCAGCTCGAAAGCTACCTGCCCGAACGTTACCAGAACAAAGAGGCCCTGGACGAACAACGCTCGGCCCACACAACCCTCATAACCAAAGGTCTTGAGATAATCTCGGATTCCTATATGGCCCCGCTCACGGCTCTGGGTCTTGAGCAAGGCGTCAGGACAAAGACGGTCAAGCGCGAGGGGAAGAATTACAGAGAAATACTTGATGAGGCGAAGATTGGTTACGGCCTTGTCGTCCTCGGCGCACGGGGGCTCGGCACGCTCAACACCCCTGAAGAAGACGGCTGCGGGAGCGTCGCCGAGAGGGTCGCAAGAGGGATAAGGGCCGACCTGCTTATAGTGCGCACAACTGCAAGAGACGACGAAGACGAGGCGGACGAGATATCCGTTGCGATCGACGGCAGCCCCGAAAGCTACGGTGCATTGCTCGTAGCAATAGGGCTTGCAAAAAAACTGGACAAAAAGATAAAAGCTATAGCGGCCTTTGACCCGCTCTACCATCAGGTGGCCTTTCAGAGCCTTGAAGGGGTCCTCTCAGAGGCCGACGGGGAGCTTTTTAAACTCGAAGAGCAGGAAAAACTCCACACCGAGATAATAGATAATAACCTTGCGGCCTTATACCAAGACCACCTCGATACCGCGGTCGCCGTAGCAAAGGACGCAGGCATTGATATCGACTCGGAGCTTTTATCAGGCAAGCCCTACAGCGAACTGATAAAGTACGCCAGAGGTAAAAGCCCCTTTATGATAATTATGGGCAAAACAGGAGTCCACGCCGACCAGGGCCTTGAGATAGGAAGCGCTACTGAGAAGACGCTACGCGGCGCACCGTGCAGCATCTATATCACGACCAGTACCTACACGCCTCCGCCCAGATCAGATAAAGACCTGCCGGATATCTCGTGGAACCCGGAGGCCGAAGAAACGGTCTCGCGCATCCCTGCCTTTGCCCGCGCAATGGTAAGAAAAATGGCGGAAGAGACGGCAACAGAAAAAGGCACGGATACCGTCACGCGGGAACTGCTGCTCGAACTACGCAAGAGGATAGGGCTATGAATGAAAAAAAACCGGATGCTGCCTCATATATTGAAGAGCCTCCTTATCTTATCTCCTGGAACCTGACCAAACAGTGCAACCTCGAGTGCGACCACTGCTATATTGACGCAGGTGAAAAGGGCGGCAAGGCCGAGCTATCCACGAAGGCCGCGCGTCTGGTTATCGACGAGATCGCAGAGCTCAACCCCGAAGGCCCGATGCTGGTCATGACCGGCGGCGAGCCGCTGCTGAGGGCCGATATCTTTGAGCTTATCGAGTACGCATCATCAAAAGGCATAATGCCGGTACTCGGTACGAATGCCACAGAGATCGACGACGCACTCGCCCTGAAGCTCAAAAAAAGCGGGATAGCAGGGCTCGGCATTAGTATTGATTCAAGCTCGGCAAAGGGGCACGACGACTTCAGGGGCGTGGAAGGCGCGTGGCTAAGAAGCATCGAGGGCGCAAAGGCCGTCAAGCGCGCCGGGCTGCCCTTCCAGATCCAATTTACCATCACTAGAGAGAACGCAGAGGAGATAGAAGAGGCCGCGCTCCTTGCCAAAGAGCTCGGGGCCATCGGGATAAATTATTTCTTCCTTGTACGCACGGGAAGAGAGAAAAACAATCCAACCTCCGGCCATCGCCTTAACGCAGAAGAGCACGAGTACATACTCAAACAGATCGTAAGGCTCGAAACCCTCTACGGGAAAGATATAATGGTACGTGCGCGGTGCGCGCCCCTGATCGACAGGATAGCCCGCGAAGAGTCCCCGTCGAGCAGCCTTACAGGAGCCGGCTCGGCGTGTATCGCGGCGACCGGCTATCTTCGCATAGACCCGGACGGCTTTGTAACACCGTGCCCGTACATACCGCCTGCAAAAAATACGCCGAATATACAGACAACCTCATTAAGAAAAATATGGGAAGAGGATAGTAGTTTTATAGCCCTTCGCTCGCGTGCCTACAAAAACAACTGCGGAGTATGCGAACTAAAAGATAGCTGCGGAGGCTGCCGGGCCAGAGCCATGGCAGAGACAGGTGATATTCTGGAGACCGACCCGCTTTGCCTCTACGAGCCAAAGGGCGGGATCATAGAGACTATAGATACAACGCCGCAATGGAGCGCAGAGGCTGAAGCGCGTCTTCAGAAGATCCCTATATTTTTAAGGACTATGGTACGTAAAAGTATCGAGCGTTACGCAGCGGCAAACGAGGTTGAGGTCATCACGCCCGCGCTCATGGCAGAGCTTAAGAAAAGAGCGATAAAATGACGGTCGTTAGATCTGAAAGAAAAAGACCAGTGCGAGGAATAAAACGTAAAGTACTCGGGGTCTCGCTGCTCTCGGTAGGGATGCTCAACACCATGCTAACGCTCAAGTCAGGGGTCGCGCCCGACGGCTTTAACTACCTTATCATCGGCGCGGGCCTTCTACTCTTCTGCTCGGGCCTGCTTCGAAGATCACCCTGAAGACCACCTTAATGACCGTCTTCGCTGCGCGCCGCGCCTTTTAGCCAGATAAGTTCAAGAATAAAGGTCGCCAGAAAGACCACGACAGGCCAGAGGTAACCGCCCGCGCCTTTATCGTCCTCAAAGGCTAGCCATAGCCAACCGGTCGTCGAGTACTTTCTGCCCTGCTCCATATTAGAGCCATCGCGCAGAGCGAATGCGACCGGCAGGGTAAGCCCTTCCGGATTGGCGCCTTCACTATCAAACGAACGTCTTACGACGACCCTCCACGTCCCGTCTTCATAGATCGCCTCGGAACCTTTCTTGCTGCTCTTCCAACCGAGGAGGCCTGCGCCCTCAAAATCCGGATGCCTTCTAAGCTCGGCCTTTGCCAGGGCCTCTGCATCTAGCGATTCGTCAAGGCCGCTGGAGAGGCGCACCTCTAACGTATCCGGCAAGGGCTCGGCGCCGATTATCTTACGCGCCTCGTTCAGGCCGGGAATACTCGCGGTCGGATCGTCCCACTCAACGAGCAGCGCGAGACCCTTATCGCTATATAGCGCCTTGATCGATACCGATACAAGCGTCGGCGTCTTGAGGCTGCCCTCTCCTCTAAATGCAGGAGAGAGAAGAAATGTCTTAAACGAGGCCTTATCCCATAAGCTGTCTTCCGGAGAGCCCGGCAGGGCATCAGAGCTTAACGGGGCCTCGCTCCTGACGGCCCTGATAAGGTTGCCGCCGTCGGCCCTTTTGTAATCAGCCTTAAGCGACATCACGTAGCTTGCTACGTCCCACCGTTCTTTCGTCGTCAGGCCTTTTTTGTTATCCGGGTCTGCAAAGGACGGCATCTGCGTACCCGCTATTCCGGTCGTTATCCTTGCATAGACCTCTTTAGCGCTATTGGATCTTTTAAGGCCCCCGAGCCTCGTAAAGTTGCCGGGCCAGGTCCTGAAACCCCAGTCGTCTTTAAGCGACTTTGAAGGATTCCCCCTGCCTTTATCACCGTGGCACTCGGTGCATCTATCCTTAAAGAGTTCTCTGCCCGTTGCTACGCTCTCTTTGCCCGAGGCTTCGGCCTTGCCGTAGTCAATCGAGTTTTTCTCGGGCGGCTCCATAGCTCCGAGGTCTTTTAGGTACGCCGCAAGATCTTCTATCTCGCCGTCTGTCAGTACCCCCTCCCAGGCAGGCATGGCAGTACCGCTTAGGCCCTCTTTAATGGCACGAACAATATCGCTATCGCTCGGATAGAACTCGTCAAAAGGGGTCGTCTTGAATTTATATGTCCCGTCGGTCAGATCGCGCGGCGGCGGCATCATCAGGCTGACCTCAGAACTGCTTATTGAACTTTGCCGTCCTGCAAGGACCGCAGGTCTTATGGTTACTGGTCTTGTGGCCGCAGGCCCGTCGCCGTAACCGTCCTCGCCGTGACACCACCAGCAGTAGTTCGCGTAAAGGCCCTTACCTCGCTCTATTGGAGTCAATCCTTCCAGAGCCCTATCCCGCTTCCTGCTACGCCTGCCTGTAGGCGAGATGCGGGCCCTGGTCTCTTTCCCCTTCCACGACCTCGGGGTATTGCCCGTATAGTCGTAGAGGAACAGGATCACCTTCCAGATATCAGCCTCGTTAAGGTGCCCTTCCCACGCAGGCATCGCCGTCATGCGCGGCCTTGCGCTCACGGGCAGACCCGGGCCGCCCTTGACGATACGCCAGAAGAGATAGGCCTCATTTAGCTGCGCTATCGTATCGCTGCCGGTAAACGGAAGGGGCGCGGGGTTAAGCCCTCCGGCGAGATGCCCCCTGCCGCTGAGCTGCGCACCGTGGCAACCAAGGCAGTTCCGGTAATAGATAACGCCGCCTTCTTTTACAAGGCCGCGAAACTCTTTACCGCTACCTTCAATCTTCCGGTAAGGATTTTTCAACGTACTCAAGTTATACTTTTTACCGTATGCGCTGAGCCGCCTCGGAGGCGTCGGGTGGATGATACGCTGCTCAGCCGGAGCGCGCAGGCCGACGGTAATATAGGAATAGGTCTTATAAGCAAAAAGGCACGGGGCTATTAAAAGCAATACAAAGGCCAGAGGACGGTATCGTTTAGCAAGGAGTATTTTTTTGATCGGCCCGAAGAGTTTGCCTGCTCCCTCATCGGTTGCGGTCATCGCAAGGAGTAAGGTTACGATGACAAAAAACATATACAGAGAGACAAGGCTTGCCGGTATTGGTTTGCCGCTGATATATCCCGGTGTCGAAAAGATAAGAAAGGCAACGACGACGACAACTATAAACTTCAGAAGGGCCGGTATCTTCACCTCTCTGCCCCCCCTGCGGATGGAACCTGCCTGTGGCGGTAAGTCGGTAACTCAAGGGAGGGCTTGATATCGATCTCAACGCCGGAGCTATAAAACAGATAGGCAACGACAGCCCTTACCTCGAAAGGGGTAAGGTTAACCGGCGTTGCCGTTACCACCGGCATAGGGCTTACGACCAGACCTTCCGCCATCTTGCCGTAGCCTTCTACCACATAGACGCTAGGCTCCAGCATCGACTCAAGGATATACCCAGTGGCACTAACGGCGCGTCCCTTATAGCCTGCTTCCTGCAATCTATCCTCGGCGGTAAAGGCGATATCAACGAGCGCCGGCGCCCTGCCTCTTGCCGGTCGCGCTCGCCCGTCTGAGACGGTATGGCACAACCTGCACGAGCCCTTACCCGTAAAGATACGCTCGCCGAACGAGACGAACTCGTCCTCTGAGATGAGGGATATATCGTTATAACTTAAAGCCTCTTCCTTTGGAGGCGGCGCGGGGCGTGCCTTTGGTATATAGAGTTCTACAAAGAGAAAGTAAAGGGCCACGACCCCCAGAGAAAAGATAAAGAAAAATATTATTTTACGCGTCTTCAATATCCCCCTTCCTCCTTTCCCTTTTCTTTTCTCAAAGTCCCGAGCCAGAAGATAATAACTATCAAGACCATAAAGATTATCGTTACAATAGAAACAACCCGCGTGGCATAGGTAAGGGTCGGCGTATAGGCGTCGAGCGAGCCGTCGCGCACCACGCCATATACGTGCCAGTGACGCCTGATCGCGGAACGTATAAAGCCCATAAGCCCCATAAGCCACGTGTAAGATACGGCAAGGAGGACCAGCGCATACTGGCTGCGCTCTGCAACACGCCCCCAACGCAGCGCCCCGACCTCGCCCGCGCCCCTAAAGATAAAGATATCAAGAACCATGCACGAGACTATGGCAATAAGCGTCGTCATGACCTGCGGCACACTTGAGGCGACCTTATAGAGGTTATCCGTAAAGTAACCGTAATAGACCCCGAGCCAAACGATATTAATTACCGCCGCCGCCAGAATAGCCGCCTGCACGGCCTTTAAGATGCTGGCGCGCCTGGCGGTAGCGATCTTATTTGCCCGCCTGTATAAAAGAAAACTGATAAAGGTAAAAAGTATCATTATATTTACGGCTATATTCTTGGCGGGCATAAGGCCGAGCGGGCCAAGCGTCGGATGATAGCTCGACCCTATGGCCTTTACCTCCTGCGGAGTCATCTGCGGCGAGTGCGGGGTAAACCAGACCATAAAGCAGACGGCTATTACAAAAGCGATATACTTTATATACCGGGTATAACGCTCGCTGCCCGGGGCGCGCGACATGCCGCACCAGAGGTAATAATTGGCAGCCAGAAAGAGCGCGCCTATAATAACGGCCTGTACGATAAAGAGCCAGCCGAAGGCTCCGCCCATAAGGGTTATACCCATCTCCTGGCTGTACTGATATATCTCGGATGTGAGCCAGTAGCCGGCAAAGGGCAACGGCAAGAGAGCGGCTATCGCAATGAAGTTCGCGCTATACCCCATCCAGTCGTAGCGCGCACGTTCCTCGTCCGTGCGCGCGCCCAGAAAACGGTACGCGCTATAGGCGCCGACCACCGCCCCTGCAAAGGCGATATTCGCTACGAAGCGGTGCAGGTTCATCGGATGCCAGAGCGGATTATTCATCGCCTCCCAGACGCCGCCCTGAAATACCCCTGTAGGCGATATCCCTTTCGGACTCATCATAAAGGTCGTCCACGCGTTGGCGATAAACATGATAGATACGCCGGTGAGGTTTAAGAGCAGACCGAGGGCTATATGGATCTTCTTAAGCGAAGAACTCCGCATCCTCTGCCAGCCGTAGCGGTAGGCGTAAAGTAAAACATTTTCCAGGATAAAGAGGATGAAATAAAAGACAAAGGTCGGCTTAAAGATAGCGCCGAGATACTTTGTAAGGTGCGGGTAGAGTAAAAAGAGCAGGACAACAAACAGAACACCAAAAAGAAAGGTAACGGTAAAGGCCCGTGTGCTAATCCTGATAAATTCAAAGGCAGCGCGGTCGTAGCGTTCGTCGTCGCGCAGAAAACCAATAAACTCCATTATAAGGACAAAGACCGGGACGGCAAGGATTAGGGCCGCAAAATACAGGTGCAGCTGCGCGACTACCCATATAAGGGTGCGCGAAGATATTAACGTCAGGGTCGGGTAATCCCCAACGCTCAAGACCGGCGCGGCAAGACCGGCGGCCTCGACCGGGGCAGGAAAAAGACCTGAAAGGGCCACAATAAAAAAAACTACGATAGAAGAAAAAAAGAAGGCCGCCCAGAGCGCCGCCGGGCGGGAAGTCCCTACCTTAAAAGACCGTATCAAACGGTTTGATTTGATCATAAGAGTGCGCCGGATGGGTAGACAAATCGGGTAACTATTAAGAAACTAACCTCCATAGAAAAAGGTCAGCCCCTGAAGACCAAAGAATATATCGTCAACAAGCAAAAAGGCCGCTACCATTATTACCAGAGATATGCAAAATACAAGGGCACTGCGAACCAAGTAAGACTCCTTCCGTCCTTGACGGTCTTCCGTAGTAATAACTCCAACCCTTTAGATACTATAGACAACGCGGCCCTTGCTTGTCCAGTTTTTTATCTCGAAGGATACGGCCTGTTTATTATAACCGCAGAAGGCCCTGGCGCAGCGCGCCCGCGACAGGCAGAGCTTACGGCCTGCGCATCCAAACTTAAAGCCCCCTCATGACTACAGCAAAATAAAAAAGGCCGGGCAGCTTTACAGCTGCCCGGCCCTGAAAAAACAATTAATCGTCTGAGACGGCTTCAAGCCGCCTGAGACAGATCTTTAAAGACTATCCCCTCTGCTCCACACCCGCAGGCTGTACAGTAGCCTGAGATACGACCATCTCGGTCTCTGCCACTATCTTATGCCACACGTTCTTAGGGGCGAGCACGACGCAGCCGACTACCAACTTGACGGTCTCTTCCTCTCCGGCGTCAAGGTAGAAGGTCCCGCTGCCTTCCTGCACAAAGAATATCTGATCCCCTGTCGGGTGCCTGTGATAATCAAGGACCTGGCTCGCCTTAAAGTAGTAGGTATCTGCCGTAAGGTCATCTGTCTTCAGGTATGTTATCTTCTTTACCAACTCATCGGAATACTCTTTCTTTTCAAATACATTTGCTGCATCCATAGTCCTTCCTCCTGTTAAAACCGTTAATATTAATATCCCCTTCTATATACAACTACCCATACAGCAAAAAAATCGCCGACCAAAGGCAGGTTACATTCATAATAAAAGTACCGCCTGCTTACTCTTCCATTTTAAGGGAGCGCAGATACGAGATGATGTTCCAGACATCTTCGTCTCTTAGAATATACATAAACGACGGCATCGCCGTACCCTCTACACCGGTCTTAAGGGTTCTGAAAAGGTCTTCTGGCTCACCTCCGGCCCTGTATACCCCTTTAGTAAAGTCTGCGGGCTTGACAGCATTACCCCACGTATCGACCAGACTCTCACTCATCGCCCCGCGTCCGTCGCCCTTTGTGCCATGACAGACCATACAACCGCCGCTTCCAAAGTATACCCTCTTGCCGCGCCGACGCGACCTCTTTGTATCGACATATTCTGGAACCTTCGGAACTATCAGAGGCTCGCCCGCCTCTTCCGTTTTCCACCTGGAAGAGAAACCCTTTATATACTTAAGTATAGCACGTCTATCCTGCTCCGGGAGGCTAGCAAAAGACGGCATCATGCTTCCGGAAAGCCCTCTGCTTATAGTCTGCATAAGATCGGCGTCCGTAGGCAAGGTACCCTGAGGAGTACTCTTAAACTTGAATATCCCCTTTGTAAAATCTCTCGGCTTTACGACCATTGTCTTTGCGCCGTCCGAGACGCCGTCGCCTCTCTGACCGTGACACCCCATGCAATGGGTCTGATAAAGCCCCTTGCCGTCCGACGCGTCTTGCGCAGCTGTAACCGACGGCATTAGAACAACCGCAATCAAGAACAGAACCATAGACAAACAGGTCAAAGAAGTCTTTTTAATCATACTTGGCAGTCCGCTCCACTAAGATGGATAAATACTAAGATAAAGTTGTTTATTGATTTATAACAGTATTATCGGACTTTGCAAGCGATGAGTTAAGCTCTTTTTTTGCAATCGTATCAAGGGCGAGCTTATCGAAGGTACTTTGGGAGAGATAAGCCAGGAATTTACCCTGAGCCTCTTTCCAGACATCATGTAATGAGCACAGCTGCTCTCTATGACAATAACCACTGCGTATGAGGCAATCGTTTAACTTGACATCGCCCTCCATGGTCTCGATTATCTCAAGCATATTGATCTCTGCGGAAGGCTTACTAAGCTCAAAGCCACCACCCGGGCCTCTCGTGCTCTTTAGGTATCCCTTCTTGCTAAGCGTCTGAAATATCTTTGCGAGATATGCTCTGGGCACCTCCTGCACCTCGGCTATCTCGTCTATAAAGCATATCTTTCCGGGCTGCTGCATCGCAAGATACAATATCCCCCGTATGGCGTATTCAGAACCCTTACTAAGTCTAAACATATATCACTCCTTTTTTACAGATATGACGGCTGGTAAAAACTCGCGGTTTGAAAAAAATGTAACGCCGGTTATTCACAGACCGCCCAAGACGCGGAGAACCTGAAAAACAATATCACATATAAAGATAAATACGACTAGCTTTGTCTTTAATTATAGCAAAGCACAAACAGTAAAGCAACACCACAATTCTAAAATTACCATACATATACATACAATAACACAGTAATCACATAACTATATATCACGCGCACCCTCCAGCTACAAGCCTTGAATTGATACGTCCCCTGTGTTAGGATACTGAACATTATGGCGATCACAAAAGAAGGCGTACAAAATGTCGCAGATCTTGCAAGGCTCCGGCTCACCGAAGGTGATGCAGAGCTCTATGCAGGCCAGCTGGGAAGGATCCTCGATTACGTGGAGAAGCTCTCGGAGGTAGATACGACCGGCGTACCGCCGACAACAGGCGGTGTGGAGGGTTCGGCGCTGCGCCAGGACGTAGCCGAGAGCTCTCTATCGCAGGAAGCGGCCCTTGCAAACGCCCCGGATAAACAGGGCGGATGCTTTAAGGTGCCAAAAATCATTGAATAGGGCCATGGCCCCGGAGTAAACCAAAGGCCTCGGAATAGGTCAAAAACACCGCCCATGAGCCAGACAAAAGCTTGACATTCGGCGGGCTAGCCAGTATCATTACAATTAGATTCAAGGCGTAAATGGATTGGAGGAAGTGGGGTGAGATGCCCCCGCTGCCCCGCAACCGTAAAGGGAGGCGGGCCGAATAAGGTCTGCCAAAGGACGCTCACAGTTACCAAGAAACCGTGATGTGGTCAATTTTAAGGGGCGAATATCCCTTAAAGGGGGAAAGCCCCCTCTAAAGGGCGAATGCCCCTCCCTGAGCCGGAAGACTCCGCCATTACAAGATTTGCCCGAGGGAGGCACGCCGATAAAAAACCGTTTTAAAAAAAACGGCTCGCGCGTTCAATTCAGCTAAAACCTCCCTCATTATTTTAAATATCACCCGAACCGTAGGACAAAGAAACCGCTGCGGAAAATCATCCAAGGCGAGTATATCGTCTCAGGCGGAATGAACCGTCTCAGGCGGCTATGAACCGTCTCAGGCGGCTATGAACCGTCTCAGGCGGCAAAGAGGCATTTTTATTTTATGAAGAACAGGAAAGGTTTTCTTATTATAGCGCACGGCAGCAGAAGAGAAGAAGCAAACGAGCGCGTCTATGAGCTGACGGCACAGCTGAAGAACTACTTTCAGACCGATCTCTTTGAGCCTGCCTTTATGGAGCTTGCAAAACCGTCGATCAGAGACGGAATAAATGCTCTGGCTGCCCGTGATATCGACGAGATAGTCGCCTTTCCGTTCTTTCTCTTTAAGGGGATGCACTACTCCAAGGACGTCCCGAATATCATCGAACGCGCAGTAGCAAAACTTGATAAAGATATAAAGATAACCATGATGGATCCTGTCGGGATGCACCCGCAGGTCTTTGATCTCGTCCAGGAGATGCTCTACGATCAGGTCACCGACCAGTTCGAGTTCAAGAAGATAGAACCGTCGAAGATAGAAGATAAGAGCATGGAGATAATCGAAAGGGCTATCGAAGATGCCGAGATGCCAGAGGACGAAAGACCTGTCGTCAAAAGGGTCATCCACACGACCGGCGACTTTGATTTCCTTAAGTCGATGATATTCCAGGGCAATGCCGTGGCAGAGGGATGTAAGGCCTTGCTTGCCAAAAAAACCATCTTTACAGACGTGACGATGGTACAGGCCGGGGTCAACAAACGTTTTGGCCATGAGGTCAGATGCGTACTGAACGACCCGGGGGTTGAAGAGGGCGCGGCGAAGGCCGGTATGACTAAGGCCGCCTATGCACTCAGGAGCCTTGGCACAAAGCTTAACGGCAATATCGTCGCCATCGGCAACGCACCGACGGCCCTTATCAAACTCGTTGATATGATAAAACAGGAAGGAATACGCCCCGCTCTTGTCATCGGCATACCAGTCGGCTTTGTAAATGCCAAAGAATCAAAAGAATATCTTCGAGGCATAGACGAAGTCCCCTATATAACGAACCGGGGGCAGAAGGGCGGCAGCACCGTGGCGGCAGCGATAGTAAACGCGCTTATAAAGGCTCAGTTCATGGCGGCCTGATCGCTATGAAACAATAAGAAACCGTAGATAATGACTAAGTTATATTTCAAAAAATTATAAAACAAAACCCAAAACCTTTTAAGGAGGAACAATATGCACATTGAACCCGGATTTTTGATACCCGGCAAACTACTCGGCGCAAATATCGCTGCCGTAGGGATGCTCGGCTACTACGCCAAAGACCTTATAAAAAACCCCTTCGAGATAATAAAGGCATGCCTTGCGGCGATCTTTTTCTCGATCTTCATGCAGAGCTTTCATATGAAAGTCGGCCCTTCGGAGCTTCACTTCGTAGGCGCTATGGCCATCTACCTGACACTCGGCTTCAGGCCGACGCTCTACGGCTTCGCCTTCGGACTTCTCCTACAGGGTCTTGTCTTTGATCCGATGGATCTGCCGCACCTCGCAGTCAACTCGCTCTCGCTCATGGTACCGCTCGTTACCGTACACATGACGCTTGGCAAAAAGCTCTTTGCAAACAAACTGACAAAGAGGGTCTCATGGAAAGAAATAGTAAAGCTCGACGCCGTCTACTACGCAGGCGTCGTATCGATGGTCGGCTTCTGGCTCTTTGCTGTAAGCAACGTCGCCACACCATTTAGCGCATGGGCCTCGTTTGCCGTAAGCTACCTCGCAGTCATAGCCGTTGAGCCCGTCATTACGATCGCAACGGTAAGGCTCCTCAAAAAGTACGAGACGACCGCGGTAGTCCGGAAGTTAACAGAGATCAGCAAGCTTAGTCTTGCCTCTTAAATAAAGGTCTTTAGCAGTAAAGGATTTCAACCGGGGGCGGGGGCGCATACGCGCCCCCGCCTTTTTCTTTTTTAAGGTAATAGCTATGACGGAGCCAATATCCAGTAAAGAATCAGAGTGCCGCCCCGGGCGGTACGGCTATACCACGGGGACGTACGCAGCCGCCGCTACAAAGGGTGCGCTAACGCTACTGCTCGGCGCAGAAGCCCCAGGCGAGGTCAGCCTAACCCTGCCCGGCAATGATTATCCTCCCGCTACTATCCCTGTAACCACCCAGAAGACCGATGCAACTACAGCCAGGTGCAGCGTCGTTAAGGTCTCGGTTGAGGACAACGACGCAACAGATAATATGAAGATCATAGCTACCGTATCGCTCAGGGGCGACTCGGATATTATTATAGACGGCGGCGTGGGGATAGGCAGGATAACAAAGCCCGGGCTTCAGCTGGAGATCGGTCAGGCAGCGATAAACCCCGCGCCCCGCAAGATGATAAAGGCCGTTGTGCGAGAGCTTACCGACAGAGGCGTAGATATAACCATATCAGCCCCGCACGGCGCAGAAGCGGCAGAGGCGACCTATAACTCTAGGCTCGGCATCCTCGGCGGCATCTCGATCATCGGTACGACAGGGATCATGCGCGCAAAGTCCGCCGAGTCCTTTAAGGATACCATCAGGGCGCAGTTAACCTTTTGCAGGAAAAATAACTTTACGAATATTATTATTACACCGGGCAATATCAGCGAAGAGGCTATGCTCACGCAGTTCGCCGGCAAGGTAACCAAAGACCACATTATTCAATCAGGCGACCATCTGGGCTTTACGCTGAAGCTTGCCAAAAAAGCAGGCCTGCCATTCGTCCTCGCGGGCCATCCGGGCAAACTCGCAAAGACGCTCAATAAAGACTTTCAGACGCATTATTCGAACTCCGGCCCTGCAAACGAGGCGGTAATTAATTTAATAAAAGAAGGGCTTCAAGATGATATTATAGAAGAGCTTCAAAGCTCCCCGACGGTCGAAGGGATAACTACTGTTTTACTAAGGAACGGCCTCTCCCCTTTCATCGGTAAAGTTGCAGAGAAGATAGCAGAAGAGGTCGGGAAGTACCTCGGCGCGAGCGCAGAGATACCGATAATATTATTTAATATGGATAAAGAACTTATAGGCGCGTCAGGGGCTGGCAGAGAGTGGGCAAAGGACAATGGCAGGTAAAGTAAAGATAATAGGCTGCGGCCCGGGGGCCGCCGACCTTATAACGGTACGGGGGCTTCGTGCGATAGAAAACGCCGACCTTATCGCAGGCTCGGCGCGACTAATAGAGACCTTCAAAGGACTGACCACGGCCAGAACGACCGTCATAGAAGGAGATTACGCAGAGCGACTCAGGGAATTTGAAGACTCGCCTAAAGAATTTAAAAAAGTACTGCTCGTCTCCGGCGACCCGTTATTTTCTAGCCTCGGAGCTCTGGCCATAAAAAAACTCGGCAAAGAACGATGCGAGGTAATCCCCGGCGTCGGTTCTTTTCAGCAGGCCTTTGCAAGCCTTAAAGAAGCGTGGACAGATCACAACGTCATAAGCCTTCACGGAAAAGATAGCCATAACATAAAAAAGATATTCAACGAGAACTCGAAGTTCGTCCTGCTCCTTGACCCGAGCCGAAATCTAAAATATATTAAAGAGGCTATCGGCGAAGCCATAGGCAATAAATATCTATATACCGTAGCAAACAACCTGTCTCTGCCAAACGAAGAGCTCAGCGAACTAGGCTTTGAGGAACTTGCCTCGCATCCCGAAGAGTCGCTCAGCATTTTAATAGTAAGGAGAAAAACGAATTGAGTAAATTTTACGGTATAGGGGTCGGCCCGGGCGAACCAGAGCTTATCACGCTCAAGGCGCTTAACGCCCTTAAAGAGGCGGATATAATCTTTACGCCAAAGGCGAGCGTCAAGTCGGAAAGCCTTGCGCGCACTATCGTCGAAGGGCTCTTGCCCGAAGGCGCAAACTTCTTCGAGCTTGAGTTCCCAATGACCAAGGACGAGACGGAACTCCGGAAACGCTACCTCGCAAGCGCGCACCTCATAGCAGATAATATAAAGAACGGAAAGCCCGTCGCCTACCTCACCATCGGCGATCCGCTCCTCTATAGCACCTACATCTATCTGCTTCGCGCCCTCGCCGAGGTCGCCCCGGATCTGACTATAGAGACGATCCCGGGTATCGCGGCATATAGCGCGATCGCCTCGCGCCTTGGTTTCTCTCTGGCAGAGAAGAACGAACGCCTCTGCATCTGTCCCGTACCGACTGGAGCCGGTGCCATGGAAGAACTTCGCAAGATCATCGAACTACACGATACTATAGTCATAATGAAGGTAGCAAAGAAACTCACCGAGGTACTCGACCTTATAGAAGAGATGGGGCTAACCTCAACAACCGCCTTTGGCAGCCGTATAGGACTGCCGGATGAAAAGGTCCTCGACGGCAACAACGAAGGCTTCGACTTATCGGCCAAAGAAGGCTACCTATCAACGATAATAGTACGTAAAGGACAGCGACACGCTGACCCGTCGGAGGCGAAATGAAGGTAAGATTTATCGGGGCGGGCCCCGGAGACCCGAAGCTCATCACAATAAAAGGCAAAGAGGCGATAGAGAGCGCAGGCGTAGTCGTCTACGCAGGCTCTCTGGTAAATAAAGAAATCTTACAGTACGCAACGGCGGCGGAAACAGATATACACGACTCCGCCGGGATGGACCTTGAAGATACAGAGGCTATATTCAAGGACGCGCAGGAGCGCGGCCTCGACCTTGCCAGAGTCCACACCGGAGACCCTTCCATATACGGTGCGATAAACGAACAGATGGCTATACTCGACCGCCTCGGCATAGAGTACGAGGTAATACCCGGAGTAAGTTCTTTTCAGGCAGCGGCGGCAACGCTCTGCCAGGAGCTGACGCTGCCTGAGCTCTGCCAGACGATAACGCTTACGCGCGCTGCGGGCAGAACGCCTGTCCCTGAAAAAGAGGCGCTTGCCGAAATAGTAAAGACAACACCGACGCTCGTTTTATTCCTCTCGGTCTCTATGCTCGACGATATCACCCCGACACTCGTCGCCGAATACGGTGAAGACGCACCTGTGGCCGTTGTATACAGGGCGAGCTGGCCGGATGAAAAGATCGTCAAGGGCACGCTCAGCAATATAGCTAAAAAAACAAAGGCAGCCGAAATAAAAAAGACGGCCCTCATAATCGTCGGCAAGGTACTGGACAAGGAGGCAGCAAAGTCCCTCCTCTACGACAAGGGCTTTAGCCACGGATACAGGAAGTCGAAATGAAGCTCGCCATCATTGCGATAACTGAAGAAGGGTTGCACGTCGCACGCACGATCCAGAAGGACCTTGGCGGCGAGCTATACACGCCCGAAAAAATATGCACAGAGGAAATAAATACGAACGAGGACTTTTTTAAAATTTACTCTAGCTCTACCAAAGACCTTATAGCTAAACTCTGGGGGCGGTTTGATTCTTTTATCTTCGTTATGTCGCTCGGCATAGTAACTCGGATAACAAAAGACCATATTCTGGATAAATACAAAGACCCGGCTATCGTCGTCGTAGACGAGATGGGACGTTACGCCATAAGCGCGCTATCGGGGCACGAGGGCGGGGCCAACAGGCTAAGCGAGCAGGTCTCGCTTGCCTGCGGCGGAGATTTTGTTGTAACGACCGGCTCGGAGGCGACTAAAAAAATTATCGTCGGAATGGGATGCCGTCGGGATACCCCTGTAGAAAAACTTGAAGCAACACTCAGGGAAGGTCTCGCTAAAGTCGGTAAGACAACAGACGACGTACGCCTGATAGCAAGCGTTGAAATTAAAAAAGACGAAAAAGGATTGTTTGAATTATCCGAGAAGTTCGGCATTCCTCTGAAATTCATCTCTACAGAACTCATAAAAACAGTCGAAGATAGGTTTGACGAGTCCCCGCTCGTAAAGAAGACACTCGGGATAGGCTCGGTCGCCGAGCCGTGCGCTATACTTGGAGGACACAGATGCAAGATAATACTACCGAGACTCAAGAAAGACGGCACGACGATAGCGATAGCAGAGGAAAGCTCTTTGTAGTCGGCACGGGGCCGGGCGCGATAGAACACCTTACGGCTGCGGCGCGCACTGCTATTGAGCAGTCCTCGACGATCGTCGGCTATAAGAGATACGTCTCGCTTATCGAACCTATCATAAAAGACCAGACAATAATCACCTCAAAAATGACCGAAGAGGTAGACCGTTGCAAAAAAGCCCTGGAGATCGCCGCTAAAGGCGAGACGGTCTCTATCGTCAGTAGCGGAGACGCCGGAGTATACGGCATGGCAGGGCTTGTTATGGAGCTTGCCGCGACCTCCCCCGAGTTTTCGAAAGTTGCTATTGAGGTCGTCCCCGGGATAACCGCTGTAAGCGCAGCAGCATCTATCGTCGGTGCGCCTCTCACACACGACTTTGCCGTAATAAGCCTCAGCGACCTTATGACCCCCTGGGAGGTTATAGCCAAACGGCTCAGGTGTGCCGCAGAGGGCGACTTCGTCATAGCCCTCTACAACCCCAAGAGCAAAAAACGCAAAGAACATATAATAAAGGCCCGCGAGATCATAGAGCAGCACCGAAGCGGTACTACACCAGTGGCCGTCGTTACCAGCGCCTACAGGGACGGCCAGACCGTCGCCATCTCCAACCTGCGCGACTTTACAGGCGCGGAGATCGGGATGCTCTCGGTCGTTATAATCGGCAACTCGCAGAGTATTTTAAAAGACAATAAAATAGTAACGCCGCGTGGCTATAGCTCAAAATACGCGGATTCGTTCTGAAGGACTTGAACCTCGAATGGGGCTTGTACCCCGAACGGGGCTTGTACCCCGAACGGGGCTTGTACCCCGAACGGGGCTTGTACCCCGAACGGGGCTTGTACCCCGAACGGGGATAAACCCTGAGCAGGGCTAGCAATGACAAAAAAAGGGGAATCCAATATGACCAAACTAATATCTGACGAAGAGGCAACAGGAAAGGTAAAGGAGATATTTGAAGATATTAAAAAAAACTTCGGTATGGTCCCTAACTTCTTCCGCGCGCAGGCAGTAGATCCCGAGTGGCTCTCGCTTAACTGGGAGCGCGAAAAGGCAATAATGCTCAAAGAAAGCGCACTTGAGCGTAAGACAAAAGAGCTTATAGCTATGACGGTATCCCTTGTAAAGAACTGTAATTACTGCGCTCTGGCCCACGAGGCGATGGCAAAGCAGTGCGGCGCAAGCGAGGAAGAGATCCTTGAAGCCAAGAAGGTCATCGAGCTATTTTCAAGCTTTAACGCAATAGCAGACTCCCTGCGAATACCCTGCGATATAACGCCTTAAGCTCAAAAAACACCATTGTAAAACCCAAAAAAACATCTTATAATATCTGTTGGTTGTTTTTTTACGATATAAATATAAGATTGCTTCGTCGCAGAGGGCTTACAACCCTCTGTTCATCACAATGACATCGCAATGACAATATGGATAATATGATCAAGAAGGAGAACCATTGGATATAACAGAACTTACACTAAGCGAGCTTTCCGCAAAGCTTCAGGCCGGAGAGCTTACCTCCAGAGAGGCGACCGAGGCCTATCTGGAGCGTATAGCGGCTAAAGACGAAAAGATAAATACATACCTGACGCTCTGTAAAGATGAGGCCTTGCACGCAGCAGACGCTGCCGATGCGAGGCTCAAGGCGGGCACGAATACAACGCCGCTTACGGGTGTGCCTATAGCGCTTAAGGATATCTTCTGTACGGAAAATATCAGGACGACCTGCGCCTCTAAGATACTCGATAACTTTATTCCGCCCTACGACTCGACCGTCTCGAAGCGGTTAAAAGAAGCGGGTGCGGTCATGCTCGGCAAGCTCAATATGGACGAGTTCGCCATGGGCTCGTCAAACGAGAACTCGGCCTACGGCGCGGTCCTTAATCCGTGGGATACAGAACGCGTCCCCGGAGGCTCAAGCGGAGGCTCTGCCTCGGCAGTTGCCGCCTCGCTCTGCGCTGCATCGATAGGTACCGACACGGGCGGCTCTATCCGCCAGCCCGCCTCGCTCTGCGGCGTAGTAGGGATGAAGCCGACATACGGACGCGTCTCGCGCTACGGGATGATAGCCTTTGCCTCTTCGCTTGATCAGGCAGGGCCTTTAACAAGATCAGTAGAAGACGCCGCCATCTTATTACAGATAATGGCAGGGCACGACCCCTTGGACTCAACATCTATCAACGCCCCTGTCCCCGATTATACAAAAGACCTCAAAAACGGCGTCAAGGGGCTGCGTATAGGGATACCAAAAGAATATTTTGTCGACGGTCTTGACCCTGAGGTCGAGTCCTCTATAAAAACCGCAATTGAAGTCTATAAAAAAGAAGGCTCAGAAATCGTCGAGGTAACGCTGCCGCATACCGAGTACGCCGTAGGCGTATATTATCTCGTGGCAACGGCAGAGGCATCAAGCAACCTCGCGCGCTTTGACGGAGTAAAGTACGGCCTGCGCGTCGACGAAGGCACGGGCCTCCTTGATATGTATAAGGCTACGCGCGATAAGGGCTTTGGCGCAGAGGTAAAGCGCAGGATAATGCTCGGCACGTACTCGCTGTCGTCTGGATATTACGACGCCTACTACAAGAAGGCCTCGCAGGTACGAACCCTGATAAGGCGCGATTTCGACGAGGCCTTTAAAGACTGCGACGTGATCCTTACACCGACTACGCCGTCTGCGGCATTTAAAAAGGGCGAAAAGACAGACGACCCGCTTACTATGTATCTGTCAGATATCTTTACCATCTCCTGCAACCTCGCGGGCATCCCGGGTATCTCGGTGCCGTGCGGCATGACGAGCAACGGGCTTCCTATCGGCCTACAGATACTTGCGCCTTCTATGGAGGAGGCAAGGCTCTTTCGCGCGGCCCATGCATTTGAGGCAGCGACGGATTGGCACACCAGGAGACCGGGGATTTAACGCACAACCTTTGTAATAAGAATAAATACGCACCCCTTGGAGTCATTGTTAATGAACGCTAAAAAAAGAAAACTCTTACTTATACTCCCGCGCGGAGACCGCAGCTACTTCGGTAAGGTATCGAGCACGGGCAAGGCCGGCTTTATCCGCCTAGGACTACCGACGATAGCCGCACTTACCCCTGACGACTGGGACGTTGAGATCCACGATTGCCGCGTAAGCCCGGCAAACTTCGACCAGAAGGTCGATGTAGTCGGTATAACAGGCTTTACCAATGAGATACCGTATGCCTACTCGGTAGCGGACGGCTTCAGGGCAAAGGGCGTTACCGTCATAATGGGCGGCGTTCACGTCTCGGCCCTTCCTGACGAGGCGCTCCAGCACGCAGACGCCGTTGTTATAGGCGAGGCCGAGGCCGTATGGGAGCCGCTGCTCAGAGACTATGAAAAAGGCGAGCTTAAAGAACGCTACAAGGCAAAGGAACTCCCGAAGATGGGCGGATGGCCCATCCCGAGGCGCGACCTGCTGGACCGCAATATGTACGTAAGCGGCTTTAACTCCATGCAGGCCACGCGAGGCTGCCCTTTTGACTGCGACTACTGCGCTGTGACGGCATTTTTCGGTAAGCAGTTCCGTACGCGTCCGATAGACGAGGTGCTGGCTGAGATCGAAAAGTTCGATACAAAGCACTTCTTCTTCCTCGACGACAATATAACGGGCCAGCCAGCGTACGCTAAAGAACTCTTTAAGAGACTCAAACCAATGAAGCGCACCTGGGGCTCGCAGACATCTATCGTAATGGCAAAAGATAAGGAGATGCTAGACTTATACGCCGGATGCGGCGGCAAGTACGCCTTTATCGGCTTTGAGAGCCTCTCGAAAGAGACCCTCAAGAACGTCAATAAGAGCTGGAACTCGCCGGATTCCTTCCCTGTTGCGATCCAAAAGATCCACGACGCGGGCATAAATATAATCGCGAGCTTTGTCTTCGGCCTCGACGGCGACGACCCGTCGGTCTTTGAAAGTACCTTTGAATTTGTAATGAAGAACAATATCGCGGCGGCGCAGTACCATATCCTCACGCCGCTGCCAGGGACCGTCCTCTATAATCAATTTAAAAAAGACGAAAGGATAACCGATACGGACTGGGCCAAGTACCACACCGGAGAGGTCGTCTTCAAACCCAAGGGCATGACCCCTGACGAACTCCTTGAGGGCTTTCACTGGATCTACCATAAAACGTACTCTATAAAAAATATCGCAAAGCGGTGCCTGAGAAATACAACCGGCCTTCCCTTCAGAATAGCGGCCAACGTAAGCTACAGAAAAAAAGCAAAACGCATGCCGCCGGTCGGCCCTGAATATAGAGGAATGACCTCTGCCGACTACTTTGAGGCAAAAGCAAAAGGACTTGTTAAATGACAAATTATGAGACCGTAATAGGCCTTGAGATACACGCCCAGCTAAAGACCAACTCAAAGCTATTCTGCGCCTGCCCGACCGTCTTTGGCGTAGAGCCGAATACACAGGTATGCCCGGTATGTCTGGGCATGCCCGGAGTCCTCCCTGTCATAAACGAAAAGGCTATAAACTACGCAGTCCAGATGGCGCTGGCACTCGGATGCAAGATAAACGCCCGGAGCATCTTCGCGCGTAAGAATTACTTTTATCCCGATCTGCCAAAGGGCTATCAGATCTCGCAGTTCGACGAGCCGTTCTCAGAACTCGGCGAGATCGATATAGCTACCGAAGGCAGAGGCCCGAGGACGATAGGCGTAACGCGCGTTCACATGGAGGACGACGCCGGAAAGCTCCAGCACGGCGAGGCGGTTGCAACCAGTCTTAGACTGCCCGAAGACGCAGACTCAAGCTTTGTGGACCTGAACAGGACAGGCATGCCTCTCATTGAGATCGTCAGCGAGCCTGATATGCGAAGCGCGGACGAGGCCGTTGCCTACTTCAAAGCGATACGCGATATCATCTTATACCTCGGTATCTGCGACGGTAATATGCAGGAAGGAAGCCTGCGCTGCGACGCAAACGTATCTATACGCCCCGAAGGTCAAGAAAAACTCGGCACAAAGGCCGAGCTTAAAAACATGAACTCCTTTAAGTTCATTAAAGACGCGATAAACTTCGAGGTCGCGCGCCAGAGAGACCTGATAGAGAGCGGCGGCGCTGTGCTGCAAGAAACACGCCTCTTCGATCCGGCAAGCGGAGTAACACGCCCGATGCGCACAAAGGAAGAGGCCCATGACTACCGCTACTTCCCGGAACCCGACCTCCTGCCGCTCCTTATCCCGGACGAGATGGTCGAAGAACTCCGCGCCAAACTACCGGAGCTTCCGCAGGCAAAGCGCGCACGCTTCATAGCGGAATACAAGCTGCCTCCCTACGACGCAGGCGTACTAACGGCCTCTAAAGACCTGGCCGCGTACTTTGAAGACACAGTAAAGCTCTCAGACGACGCAAAAACCGTATCTAACTGGATAATGGGAGAGCTCTTGAGACTTCTGAAAGAGACCTCAAAAGACCTGTCGGATTCGCTCGTAACACCTAAAAAGCTCGCAGGACTCTTAACTCTGGTCAAAGAAGGTAAGATCAGCAACAAGATAGGTAAAGAGGTCTTTGAAGAGATCTTCACTACAGGCAAAGAACCGTCTGCTATAGTGGAAGCCAAAGGCATTTCTCAGATATCCGATACCGGCGAGCTGGAAGGTATAATAGATAAGATAATCGCAGACAACCAGGACAGTGTCGAGCGTTACCGCGCAGGTAAGACAAAGCTGATGGGCTTTTTCGTAGGCGAAACGATGAAGGCCACAAAGGGCCGCGCAAACCCCGGGCTTGTCTCGAAGATGCTCAAAGAAAAACTATCTTGAAAAGGAAACCTTAGAATATACAATGAAGCTAATCTGGAACGAACAGCTCTCGGTAGGCATACCTGCCATAGACGACCAGCATAAAGAACTAATAAAGAAAATAAACGACCTGACAGATACCATCTTCAAAGGCGAGGATAAAGGACAAGTCCTGGAGTTTATTGACTTTCTGGATAACTACGTCACAGCCCATTTTTCGCATGAAGAGACCATGATGCTAAAGGCCGACTACCCGGAGATCGTCAGCCACACAAGGGAACACGCCGCCTTTATTACAAGACTCGATACCTTTAAAAGACACTTCAATTCAACCGGCCATTCGCCGGAACTCTCATTCGATACCCAGAAATGGCTCTACGGCTGGCTCATTAGCCACGTCTCAAAACAAGACAGGTTGGCAGGGGCCTATATAAACAGCCGCGCCGAAGCAGGCTAGCCACCGGTTGCACTTACTGCGTAAGGGCTAAAGCCCCTTCGGGGCAAAGTTCATTAGGAACTCATGTGTCATGCATAGCAACGAATCACATTAACACATTTGCTGTGCGCAGCACCGGTTGCACCGGAAGCACTTACTGCGTAAGGGCTAAAGCGGCTTCGCCGCGAAACCCTACAAAAAACAACTAAATCTTATTCATAGATTTTGCCGTGCGGCGAGCACCTACCGATGCTTATAGCCGTTCGTAATCGGCATACGCCTGTCTTTGCCAAAAGCCCTTGCCGTGATCTTTATCCCGGGCGGAGATTGGCGTCTCTTATACTCGCTCCTATCGACCATCTCTATAATGCGTTTGACGACTGCTTTTTTAAAGCCCATCTCGACTATCTCCGAGACGCAATGATTATCCTCTACATATGCCTTCAGTATGGGATCTAGTATCTCATAAGGCGGTAGCGTATCCTGATCGCACTGGTCGGGCCTGAGCTCCGCACTGGGCGGCTTTGTAATTATCCTCTCCGGGATCAGCGACTTGCCTGCCTTATTATTTATATATTCGGAGAGCCTGAAAACAAGGAGCTTCGGGACGTCTTTTATCACGGCAAAGCCCCCTGCCATATCGCCGTAGAGGGTCGCATATCCGACCGCCATCTCACTCTTATTTCCGGTAGTAAGGACAAGCCAGCCGAACTTATTACTAAGCGCCATAACCAGATTACCACGCGTCCTTGCCTGCAGGTTTTCTTCGGCGACCCCCGGCTCCATACCCTCAAAAGCGCCAGCAAGGCTCTTAAGGTAGCTATTAAAGGTAGGCGTAATGGAAATAGACCTGTACTCGATACCAAGGTTTTTGGCCATCAACTCCGCGTCCTCTCGCGAATCCTTTGAAGAATAGCGCGACGGCATAAAGACACCAACGACGTTTTCAGGGCCGAGCGCCTTTGCAGCCACAACCGCTACGAGCGCCGAATCTATACCGCCGGAAAGCCCGATAATGCACTTTTTAAAGCCGCTCTTTTTTGCGTAGTCCCTTGTACCGAGAACCAGGGCGCTCAGGACATCCTCCAACTCACACTTTAAGTAATTGTCCTCAGCTAAAGTCCCTTCAGCCAGAACTTCACCACCGGCAACTACCACGCCGCGTGCCTTCTTTGGTATGGCTACCTTACTTTTCTTATCTTCTTTAGCAAGTCTTATCAAGCGGACACTATGAGCGCTGCCGCTCTCGGAAGCAACCTTTAAAAGGGCCTCTCTTTCTTTCTTATCCTCGCGCCTTACCTTTTGAACGCCCGCCATATCCATATCAACTACAAAAAGGTCCTCGCTAAAGGCCTTACCGCGCCCAAGAACCTTGCCCGTCTCGTCTATAACCATGCCCTTACCGTCAAAGACCAATTCGTCCTGCCCTCCGACCAGGTTATTATAAATGATCGCAACCTTATTTTCGCGCACCCTCTGCCCCAGAAGCTCCTCTCTAAGCAGAACCTTCCCGCTATCGAATGGCGATGCATTAATATTAACTATACAGTGCGCTCCGCAGAGCGTCTGCAACCTTGCCGGACCGTCTGCGTACCACAGATCTTCACAAATACCCAGACCGATCTTTACGCCACCAAGGGTAAAACTCATAGGAGTAGTCCCTGCGTCGAAGTAACGTTGCTCGTCAAAGACCCCGTAATTAGGCAAGAACATCTTATGATAAACCCCGGCTATAGTTCCCTCATGAAGAATGGCCACACTATTGAAGAGTTCACCGCCGCGCCCCCTGTCCACAAAACCGACAAGCGCTGTAATCCCTTTGACCTTACGGCTTATATCCTCGATAGCCTTAAGATTATCGCTTATAAAACGAGGCTTTAAGAGAAGATCTTCCGGAGGGTAACCTGTAAGCGCAAGCTCTGGAAAGACGGCCAGATCACAGTCCATCTGTCTTGCCCGCTCTGTAAAAGAGAGTATTTTTTTCGAGTTTTTACCGATAGCGCCTACGGTAGAATTCACCTGAGCCATGGCTATTCTTAATCTTCGCATGACAAGAATTTAACAAAGAGGAGGGGTTATGTAAAGGGAATTAAAATTGTTAAAATAGCTATTGACTACCTCACAGAAACTGTTACAATTACCCTTCGTGCTGGGCAGGAATTTTTAGCGTAATCCACCGCAGCGGGAGAGGATAGACAAACCGAACACAACACTGGAACCAAACACTCCACAAGGTCTTGCCTCTCAGGCAGATGCGCCGCAAGAGTAATACCTCTAGTAATACTCTGGGTAGCCTTAAGCCAAATATAAAATCTATTTCTTACTTTTGCTGTCATTGCAGAGGGCAATTGGCCCCCTTGCATAGCAACGGCATTGTATTCTTTATTGTTTTACGGATCACCGCCCGAACAAGGCAGCGCATTAAGAGAATTAGTAACCCTACAAGCGGCGAATAACCGCTATAAGGAAGCTCTGAATGACGGAAGAGAAGTACATACTGGTTGTAGATGACGAGCCGACCCTGCTTGAATTTCTCGATATATACCTATCCGAGGAAGGCTACAGGGTAGAGCGGGCCTCTAACGGACTTGAGGCGATAAAGATGACGGAGGTGCGTGACTACGACGCTATCATAACCGACGTCATGATGCCTGTTATGGACGGCATAGGCTTCTATAAAAAACTGGCCGCCACGTCACCGCATCTGGCCGACAAGGTAATATTTATAAGCGGATATATAGGAAAAGACAAGGCCTCCTTTATCAAGAAGACCGGACGCAAGCTCCTGCCAAAGCCGTTCCAGATAACCGATATAACCTCTGCACTCGCCGATATACAAAAACTAAAAAACGCGACGATGGAAAGCGCCTTCTGCTAGAAGGGCCGACCTCCACGTATCAGAAGCTGGAAAACCTACCTGAGAGTACCTTTAATTTTATCCGGAATATTAGATCACTAACGGCGGTCAGACGAGACCAGGTGGTAACTTGACTTTAGAGGTTGTTGCCAGCCCCTTTGCATTACTCGAAGCTCTCAATATAAGCCGCCTTGCTGGGCAAGAGGGCGAAGGGCGGAGGGTGTCTTTTTTATTAAAGTCCTTTAAGGCTCTTATCTACTGCCGTAAGGGTATCGTCGATATCCGTCTTTGAGTGGGCAAGCCCCATAAAGGCCGACTCAAACTGAGACGGGGGCAGAAAGATGCCGTTTTTAAGCATACGGGTAAAGTAGGTCGAGAACTTCTCAAGGTCGCAGGCCGCAGCACCCTTATAGTCCTTTACAGGCTTCTCGCTAAAGAAAAGAGTAAACATGCTCCCTACATTGGTTAACTGGCAAGGGGCTTTCCTATCCTGAATGATCTCGACGATCCCCTGACATAGCGCCCTGGTAGAGGCAAAGAGCTTTTCATAGACCCCGTCCTTCTTAAGAAGCTTCAGGGTCTCGATCCCGGCGGTCATGGCCAGAGGATTACCCGAGAGCGTACCGGCCTGGTAGACCGGCCCGGACGGCGAGAGCATCTCCATTATCTTGCGCTTTCCGCCAAAGGCCCCGACTGGAAGACCGCCGCCTATGACCTTGCCAAGGCAGGTCATATCCGGGTTGACCTTATAATAGTCCTGAGCTCCGCCGTAGCAGAGCCTGAAGCCGCTCATGACCTCGTCCATTATAAGGAGCGCGCCGTATTGCTTGGTAAGGACGCGAAGGCCCTCAAGAAAACCAGTCTTTGGCGGGACTACCCCCATATTACCGGGCAGACCCTCTACGATAACGCAGGCAACACCTTCCGGATCTTTCTCAAAGATCTTCCGTACCGAGGCAAGATTATTATAGGTAGCCGTCACCGTCTGCTTTGCTATATCAGCGGGTACTCCGGGGCTATCAGGCACGCCGAACGTAGCGGCGCCACTGCCGGCCTTGACCAGAAGCCCGTCGGAATGGCCATGATAACAACCCTCGAACTTTATTACCTTATCGCGTTTGGTATATGCGCGCGCAAGACGGATGGCGCTCATCGTCGCCTCTGTGCCTGAATTTACAAAGCGCACCATCTTCATAGACGGAAAGGCCTCTATGACGAGCTCGGCAAGCTCTACCTCAAGCTCGGTCGGAGCGCCGTAGCTGGTCCCGCGCTCTACGGCCTTCTTAAGCGCCGCCGTTACCTTCGGCTCGGCATGGCCAAGTATCATAGGCCCCCAGGAACCGATATAATCTATATAGGAATTGCCGTCAACGTCGTATATTTTGGAGCCCTTAGCACGCTTGATGAAGACGGGCCTGCCGCCCACTGCCTTAAAGGCCCTGACCGGACTATTAACGCCTCCGGGGATGACCCCTTCGGCCTTTTTCATTATTTTGGTGGACTTGGTAGTAGCCATCTGCACCCAACCTTCCTGCCAATCAGATCCGGACAGGGTAATTTTCCTTTATATTCAATACAATACTATCCCATACCCCTATAACTGTCAATCCATAACTTCCACAGGCAAATACCTCGGCAAGGCTTTCATAAGAACGTAATGACCATGTAATCTATTCGTAACATTCGTGATAATGACGTAACATTAATTGCCTATCCTTAGACACATGAAGATAACAAAAAAAATGAAAAAGATGAACAACGCAATAACCGAAGTATTCGAAGCGGTATCCAGAATCATACTAAGCCTGCTTCTGGGAGTCCTTTTGATAGCCCTGTTATGGGCGACAATAGAGACCTTCTTCGAGCTAAAGGCACAGTTCGACCACGGCGTCCACGAGATGCTCAAGGTTGTGATGATAAACTCGCTCGGCATTCTTGCCATTCTCGAGGTCTTTAAGACGGGCCTGGCCTACTTTGCCAGCGGAAGGGTAAAGGTTACCTACATTATAGATACCGTGATCGTAGTAGTACTGACCGAACTGATGATCTTCTGGTTCAAAGACGTAGGGTACGAGAAGGTACTGCTGGCGATAGCGCTGATCCTATCGCTGATAGTGGCAAGGATACTGACGATTCGCTTCTCTCCGGGCAGGAAAAAGACAGAACAGACCGAGATCGCCTCTTTCAAGGCGGCGTAGGCCAAAACAGACAGGAAGCAACAGGATAACAAAGGAGATAGAAGAGATGCTGAGAGACGTCAGTGAAGTTACGGTAGCCGGTTCTGGAATAAGCGAAAGATGCCCGCACTACTCAATAAAGAACGAAAGACCCGGGGCCTGCGAGGTCGCCACAAGCAAGCTAGAGCCGGATATGATAAGAGAGACCTATTTTTGCAAGACAAATGAATACAAAAGCTGCCTCATCTATACAGGGCATAAGCTCTGCATCTTCAAAAAGCAGAGAGCTGTCTAAGACAAGCAGGGTTATACGAAGCTCTACAGAGATAAAACACAGCGGGCCCGTAAACCGCCCATGGCGGCAGAAAGGCAACTCCGGGCAACTATAGATAAAAATAAACTATCAACAGAAGGAGGAAGTAGATGAAGAGATTTAAAGGAGTTAAAAGCAAGCTGCTCATGGCACTGGTCGCAGCAAGCATCGTGGCGACAATCGCTGTACCCGCGGCTGAGGCGGGCGTCACCGTATATCAGGATGGCGATAAGTACGTAAAGCTTGGCGGCAGGATACAGATGCAATACCACGGCCAGGACCCCGACTCGGGCTCGACCACGGACGACCTCAAGTTCCGCAGACTTCGCCCGTACATAGAGGGTAGCCTGCACAAGGACTGGATGGGCAAGTTCCAGTGGGATATGGGCGATGCGACCGGCGACAATGAGATCGCAATAAAAGACGCCTACATGCAGTACAAGGGCTTTAAGAACATAAAGATAACGCTCGGCAACGCCTACACCCCGTTTTCGCGCGAGACAATGACATCATCCAAATACCAGCAACTTGTAGAAAGGACCTTTGTCGGAGACCACAACTACGGCGCCCCCGACAGGAACCTCGGAGTTCACGTAACCGGAAGCCTGGCAGGTAAAAAACTCACATACGGCATCTCGGCGGCATCGGCAAGTATAGACCCGGACGACGATAAGCTTGACTTCGACACGCCTGTAAACAACGCCTCCGACTTTAACGAAGGGCGCATGATAGGAGCGCGCCTGGACTACCATCCTTTCGGCTTTCTAAAGATGTCGCAGGGCGACTTCAGCGGAGACCTCAAGGCAACGATAGGAGTCGCGGCATTCAGCTGGCAGAACGACGATGACAACAACACCTATACAACCGTCGCGACCGGCCTTGATAAAGGCGCAGGAGATGTAAGCGACACAAAGCAGGACAAGGCTGATATCGACTCGGTAAAAGGCTTTGAGATAAGCGGTGCGATACGCGGACGCGGGGCATCGGTCGACGCCCAGTACAACCGCTTCAGCGTAGATACGGTAGACAGTACATACTCACGCGGTATCTTTAAGAACGGCGATACAACCCTGACCAACCTGGCCGTAGAGGGCGGTTACATGGTAATACCGGACAAACTCGAGATCGTCGCGGCGTATCAGAGCCAGGATGCAGACAGCTACGCAACCGAATGGACAAGGAACTCGGTCGGCTTTAACTACTTCTTTGAAAAGCATGACGTAAAAGCGCAGGTAACCTACCGCATGGGCAAAGACCTGGACGGCATAAAGGGCAACGATGAGGACGAGGTATTCGTTCAGGCCCAGTACGTCTTTTAAAAGACCTTCAAGCTGCGGGGCAACGGATAAAATGACTTAATCGCATCTCCACTACCCCGTAACATAAATGTAACATAGCTATATTACACTTATGCTAACCTGACAAAAGGAGAAAAAGAAAATAATGGATAAAAATAACCTGAAGAGCTTTAAAGCTCTGAGTTTTTTACTTGCTATCATAACCATGATGTTAATCGGCGGCGCAGGCATTGCAGAGGCCGGCAGGAAACTTGTAAAGATAGACGGCTCATCTACCGTATTCCCCATAACCGAGGCGGTAGCGGAAGAATTCCAGATAGCGCAGCGTGGCAAGGTCATGGTCACAGTCGGCATATCCGGCACCGGCGGAGGCTTTAAGAAGTTCTGCCGCGGCGAGACCGACATATCCGACGCGTCACGTCCGATAAAGCCAACCGAGGTCGCACTCTGCGCCAAAAACGGTATAGAGTACATAGAACTCCCTGTAGCGTACGACGGCCTTGCCGTTATGACGCACAAGAGCAACAACTGGGTAAAGCACCTCACACCGAAGGATCTCAAGAAGATATGGGAGCCTGCGGCACAGGGCAAGGTAATGAAATGGAGCGACGTAAGGTCTAACTGGCCAGATAAAACGCTGCGCCTCTTCGGCCCGGGCGTTGATTCAGGCACATTCGACTACTTCACAAAGGTAATCAACGGCAAGGAAGGCGCAAGCCGCGGAGACTTCACGGCAAGCGAAGACGACAACGTCCTTGTCCAGGGTATCGCCTCTGATAAAGGCTCCCTCGGCTTCTTCGGTCTGGCCTACTACGAGCACAACAAAGACAAACTCAGGCTCATCCCGATAGACGACGGAAAGGACAGCAACGGAAAAGGCCCGATACTGCCATCGCTTAAGACGGTCAACGACGGCACGTACCAGCCGCTTTCAAGGCCTATCTTCGTCTACGTAAGCAAGCAGTCGCTGGCCAAGGCCGAGATCGACGAATTTATGAAGTTCTACCTGACAAACGCAAGTGTGCTCACTGAAGAAGTAGGCTATATTCCGCTACCGGACGATATATACAGATTCGCCCTTAAGAAACTCAAGAATCGCAAGACCGGCTCTGCCTTTGGTGGGCATGGCTCAAAAGCGGGTGTTACCATAGAAGACCTGGTAAAGTAAGAATAGTTTGGAGACTTTAGCGGGCCCCGGACTCGCCTCCTGACCCGCTAAAGTCCACAAAGGCGACGAGTGAATGCATCTTTTGGTGCGTTCACTTGCCTGTTGAGGGCTTTTATTATTCAGCATCTTACGGCTTTAATTTTCATTCAAATAATGCTATAAACAAGCGGTAATTCAAAGCTGCGAAAAGTGTCCCGACAAGCACAAGAGATAAGGGACTACACATGTTAAGGTATCTTAATTGACCAGACGTAAAAAGCAAAAGATAACTGAAGGTGGGATCAAAGGGGCGCTATTCCTATGCGCCACGGTCTCTATCTTAACTACTATAGGCATCATCGCGGTGCTGCTCTTTGAGACGATAGATTTCTTTCAAGAGATCTCTATAATAGACTTCTTTACGGACCCGCAGTGGACCCCGCTCTTTGTCGATAAACACTTCGGCATAATGAGCCTGCTTGCGGGCACCTGCCTTATAGCCTTTATTGCGATGTGCGTTGCCCTCCCGCTTGGCATAATGAGCGCTATCTACCTCAATGAATACGCCCCTTCAAAGGTGCGCGAGATCGTAAAGCCCGTCATAGAAGTTCTCGCCGGCATTCCAACGGTCGTCTACGGCTACTTCGCCCTGCTCTTTGTTACCCCGCTCTTACAGAGCTTTATACCTTCTCTCTCGGGCTTTAACGCCCTTGCGCCGGGCATAGTAATGGGGATAATGATACTTCCAATGGTCTCTTCGCTAAGCGAGGATGCAATGCACGCCGTACCCGGCTCTCTTAAAGAAGGCGCGTACGCCCTTGGCGCAACCCGCTTTCAGGTAGCAACAAGTGTCGTCGTACCCGCCGCGCTCTCGGGCATAATGAGCGCTGCCGTCCTTGCCGTATCGCGCGCCATAGGCGAGACGATGATAGTGGCGATAGCCGCCGGCCAACAACCGAACCTCACCCTTAACCCCATGGTGCCTGTCGAGACCATTACCGCCTATATCGTACAGGTCAGCCTCGGAGATACGCCGACCGGAACCATCGAATACAAGACGATATTCGCAGCGGGCATGACGCTCTTTATCTTTACGTTAATTCTTAACCTCTGTAGCCAGTGGCTCAAAGAACGCTTCAGGGAGGAATACAGATAATGAACCGGTTGGCTTACAACAAACTATCTGATAAGGTCTTCAAGGTCCTGGCGTTATGCGCCACGGCCATTGCGCTTATATTTCTCGCGGCCCTTGTTATAGACCTCCTGCACGACGGCGGCGGCAGGATAGACTGGTCGTTCATAACGAACTTCCCCTCAAGAAAACCTGCGCGCGCCGGCATCCTCTCAGCCCTTGTCGGCACCTTCTGGATAATGGGGCTGACGGCCCTCTTTGCCTTTCCAATAGGAGTTGGCGCGGGAATATACCTTGAGGAATACGCAAAGAAGAACATATTCACAAGAATTATCGAGATAAATATCACGAATCTGGCGGGCGTACCATCCATATTATACGGCCTGCTAGGGCTCGGCGTCTTTGTCAGGATCTTCGCCCTCGACCGCAGCCTCATTACGGGAGCGCTGACGCTAACGCTCCTTATACTACCCATTATTATAATAACCACAAAAGAAGCGCTCAAGGCCGTGCCGCCATCTTTGCGCGAGGCCTCCTACGCTCTCGGCGCAAGCCGCTGGCAGACGACTTACTGCCAGGTTCTGCCCGTAGCCATGCCGGGGATACTGACCGGTACGATACTCGCGCTCTCCAGGGCCATCGGCGAGACCGCTCCGCTCATAGCAATCGGGGCTCTCACGTATATCGCATTCCTGCCCCAGAGCGTCTTTGACCCCTTTACCGTCATGCCGATCCAGGTATTTAACTGGGTCTCGCGCCCTCAGAAAGGCTTTGCAATTAATGCCGCAGCCGCTATAATAGTACTTCTTTTTGTCACAATATTGTTAAACAGCATAGCTATTTACCTACGTCACAAGTTTAAAAAAAGGATAAGATGGTAGAAAAAAATACCGTATTTGAGATAGAGAAACTTAATGCCTGGTACGGCGACAACCACGTACTAAAGGGCATAGACGTCGCAATGCAGGCCAACAAGGTAACGGCACTGATCGGGCCTTCGGGCTGCGGCAAGTCTACCTTTCTGCGCTGCCTGAACCGCATGAACGACTTTATACGCGACTTTCGGCTGGAGGGTAATATTCTGCTCAGAGGCGGAGACCTGTACTCACCAGATATCGACCCCATGGATATACGCCGCCAGATAGGTATGGTCTTCCAGAGACCGAACCCATTTCCAAAGTCCATCTACGACAACATCGCATTCGGGTTGCGCATCTTCGGAGAGAAAAAAAAGTCAATCCTCGACGGCGTAGTGGAAGAGAGCCTCAAAAAGGCCGCGCTCTGGAAAGAGGTAAAGGACAACCTCAAGCAGAACGCCCTCACATTATCAGGGGGCCAGCAGCAACGGCTCTGCATAGCGCGCGCCATCGCGATAAACCCCGAGGTCATACTCTTTGACGAGCCCTGCTCGGCCCTCGACCCGATAGCAACGACAAAGATTGAAGAACTTATCGAAGACCTTAAAGACGACTACTCTGTCGTCATCGTCACACACAATATGCAGCAGGCCGCGCGGTGTTCGGACTTTACCGGCTTTTTCATGCTCGGCGAGCTCGTTGAGTTCGATAGGACAAAGAAGATATTCACAACGCCGTCCAATAAACTGACGGAAGACTATATAACGGGCAGATTCGGTTAAGGCCGTTCGGTCAGGCCTTAAGGGGGTAAGATAAAATGGTAGTAAGAGCGTCATATCACAAGGAACTCGACAAGCTGGAAGCCGAGGTGCTCAGAATGGGCAAGATGGCAGGGGATGCCGTAAAGGCATCGGTCATTGCGCTGCAGGAGCGCGATATAGCGGCCTCCAAGAAGATCATAAAAGACGATAAAAAGATAAATACCCTGCGCTACGAGATAGAAGAACGCTGCCTGCTGCTGATCGCCACGCAGCAGCCAATGGCCGGAGACCTGCGCACAATAGCCGCGCTCCTCAGTATAATAACCGATCTTGAACGTATCGGAGACCACGCCGAGGGGAACGCGAGGATCAGTCTTCTGATCGGAGACAGGCCGCTAATCAAACAGACAACCGGCCTCGCCGAGATGGCAACGCAAGGCGTCTCTATGCTTGAGCGTTGTCTCGTCGCCTTTAAAGAGCGCGATAAAAAGACGGCAAAGATCATCTGCGACGAGGACGATATAGTAGATGACCTCTACGACAAGGAATACCGCGAAATCCTCGATCTAATGATAAAGGACACATCGCTTATTCAGGAAGGCACCTACATGACCTGGGCCGGCCATAACCTGGAACGCATCGCCGACCGGGTAACGAACATCGCCGAACGCGTAGTCTTTATGGTCACAGGCAAGATGGAAGAACTGAACGTCTCGAAGTACTAGAGGTTGCACCGCAGGCAAACCACCTGCGGTGGGGCAAAGCGACTGCGTCGCAATACAAACCATTAGAAAGTCATTGCGAGAAGCATAGCGACGAAGCAATCTTGTCTTTATAAAATCCCCCTCTATCCCCCTTTTCCAAAGGGGGATTTTTTTATGCTTAAAAAAACTAGCAACTCATTAAACCTTTCATGCAAACCGCCACTTGCTATTGACAAAGCAAGGGGGCGTACCTATATTAGTTAAATAAAGTCCCACCACTAACCAAGACAAGCTGATTCATAGGAACTAAATAATGAAAATTAAACCTCCCAAACTTAATATTCCAGACGACAACCCTTTTGCAGAAGACATCCTAGAAAGAAAAGAAAGTGCCCAAATTCTCACACAATTCATATCTACTATCAAAGAACCTTACGTGCTCGCCATTGACTCGCCATGGGGAACAGGCAAGACTACTTTTATCCAGATGTGGTCACAATCATTAAAAAAGGATGACTATCCATGCATATATATTAATGCATGGGAAAACGACTTCAGTGATGCCCCCTTGGTCTCTCTGATAGGTGAGATTGATGCAGGCATTGAAGGCATAAAACTAAGTAAAGGTCTTAAAACAAAAGCTAAAAGGAACATTGCAAAAGTTAAGAAAGTTGGCTCTCTGCTGCTAAAAAAATCTATTCCTATTATAATAAAAACAGCAACCTCAGGCGTTGTCGATGTAGACAAGGCATACGGAGCCGCTATGTCGGAAATGGCAGCAACAACTGCAAGCGATATCATTGACAAGTACTCTACTGATAAAAAAACGATCAAAGAGTTCAAAAAAAGCTTGAGTAAGTTTGTGCTAGATGTATCCCCTAAAGATAAAAAAGGCAATACAAAACCATTAATACTATTCATTGACGAATTAGACCGTTGCCGCCCAAACTTTGCGATTGAATTACTGGAGAAGGCAAAACATTTCTTCAATATAGATAACATTATCTTTGTTTTGGCATTAGACAAAGAGCAATTAGGGCACTCTATAAAATCAATGTATGGAGTAGACATGAATGTCGATGGCTATCTGCGTAGATTTATAGACCTAGACTACAACCTACCAGAAACATCAGCTGATGTTTTTTGCAATGCACTATTTAGCAAACTTAAAATCGCGGATTACTTTTCAGGAAAAACAAAGAGTAATCACTATAAAGAACTCCTTACTACACTCATAAAACTATTTAAGGCCTTTAACTTCAGCCTTAGAGACCAAGAACAATGTATATCTCGGCTAAACATTGTTCTAAGAACAACCACGCCAGATTCCTTTATTCATCCGATCTTTCTCGGAGCCCTAATTATACTAAAAACAGCTAATCATCAACTATACACGCACATTACAAAAAGAGATGCAAACAGTAATGATATTCGTAATTTTATTGCGAACACAAAAGAAGGCAAGGAATTCTTAAGTAGCGATTACGGTACAATCTTAAAAGCATACTTCGACTACACACAGCACACTAACATAGAAGCAAAAACAGACCTTATAAATACCTATCAACAAAAATTAAATAACAGTGGACTTTCTAATGAAAACAGGGTTAAGACCGATGCAATATTTAATTTATTCATATTCTTAAGGAGTGACTGCAATTACGACATAATAAAATATCTTACAAAAAAAATTGAGATTGCCGAACAATTTATTCAAAATTAATCTTACCCTACCAAACTAAAAAGGCCCCTTCATTGAAGGGGCCTTTTTCATTATCTAAGCTTTGAATGCGCGCCGTCGCAAAACGGCGGGCTCTCGGTATGTCTGCACATACACATAGGGACGACTTTTTTCTTATCAATGGTGAATTTAAGCGGCGTAAAATCCGTACCCTCATGCGAGCCGTCGCAAAAGGGCTGATCCTCAGTCCTTCCGCAGGCACACCAGTAATAATCCCCGGCCTCCAGCTCCATTATCATCGCGCTCTTTGCAGCTACCGTCGGCTCACTCATAAAACCCTCCTTTGAATTACATAGAAAGAGATAAGACAGCGGGTACAACCCGCTGTCCAAAGATTGATTATAGCGGAGTTAAGGTATTTGGCAAGTACCCGCCCTGCCCGTGTCTTCCGATACCTCGCATCAATTATGAGCCGCCACAGACGAAGGAAGAGAGGGATTACCCTACCCCGTCTTATTAAGCAGCGGAAAGCCGAGCTCTTCACGAACCTTCAGGTAACCCTCGGCGCAGCCTTTTGAGAGCTTTCTGACACGTCCGATAAAACGGGCGCGCTCGGCGACACTTATAGCGCCGCGCGCATCGAGCAGGTTAAAGGTATGAGAGGATTTAAGGCAATAATCATAGGCCGGAAGGACGAGGCCTTTTTCAATGAGCCGGAGCGATTCCTTTTCATAGATATCGAATAAATTAAAGAGCATCTCAGGGTCGGATTCATCAAAGTTATAGCCGGAGAACTCAACCTCGCTCCTGTGATGGACGTCCCCGTACGTCTTATCGTCGCTCCACTTAAGGTCGTAGACGCTATCGACACCCTGGAGGTACATCGAGATACGCTCAAGACCATAGGTTATCTCGCCAGCGACAGGCTTTATCTCTATCCCGCCTGCCTGCTGAAAATAGGTAAACTGTGTAATCTCCATCCCGTTTAACCAGACCTCCCAGCCAAGCCCCCACGCCCCGAGCGTCGGGCTCTCCCAGTCGTCCTCGACAAAGCGTATGTCGTGAGCGAGCGGGTCAATGCCCAGGGCCCTCAGGCTCTCAAGATAAAGGTCCTGAATATTATCGGGTGATGGCTTCATAATGACCTGAAACTGATAATAGTGCTGTAGCCTGTTGGGATTTTCGCCGTACCTGCCGTCGGTTGGCCTGCGCGACGGCTCGACATAGGCGGCCTTCCACGGCTCGGGGCCAAGGACCCTCAAGAAAGTCGCAGGATGAAAAGTCCCCGCGCCCATCTCCATATCATAAGGCTGCTGCAAGAGACACCCCTTACCCGCCCAGAACTTTTGTAGATTTAAAATGACATCCTGAAAATTCATATAGTCTCCTGTATCTAAGCCAAATGACAAACAGTCGTATTATAAAATATCCTGCACAGTATTTAAAAGGCCGTTACGGCCTCCTGAAAATTCATATAGTCTCCTGTATCTATGCCAAATGACAAACAGTCGTATTATAAAATATCCTGCACAGTATTTAAAAGGCCGTTACGGCCTCCTAAAAATTCATATAGTCTCCTGTATCTATGCCAAATGACAAACAGTCGTATTATAAAATATCCTGCACAGTATTTAAAAGGCTGCTGCGGCCCCCTTCATCTTATCCATAAATTTTCTACTCTTTAGTTCTTTACCGAGCTGATACCTGATAAAGCTCGACATGACCCGGTCGCCCTCATCTATAAAGTTACGGCCAGGGGTCAGTCTCAGAAGCTTATCCATCGTAAGTTTCGAGGCCGTCGATAGAAACCTGGCCGTCCCTGCCGAGACAGGAATAGCGCTGGTAAAGCCCGGCACACAGCAAGCACAGACGACCCCACCCTTATCCGAGTCAAAGTAGAGGCGCATATCCGCGTTGCCGTCCTCGCCTATCTCATCACGGCAGACGACACAACCGTCCAGATGCGGCAGGTAACCAAGGGCCGCCAACAGCTTTACCTCAAAGAACCTGAGTAGTACCTCCCTGTCGCCGGTTAACGCCGCGTCGGCTATGCCTGTCGCGCCGCCGACACTGCCAGTACTACTCGTGTCGCCGGCTCCGAGCTTATCGAATATCCTTAAAAACCCGACTATTATCGCAAAGACCAACGGATTGCTCTCGGCCTCTTCGGTCATCTCTCCTGCAAGCTCTACGACGTAACAGGCAGAGCCGTAGCTCTCTATATCGGCCTTTATCAGCGGAAAGCCATCGATAAGGCTTGCGTCGTCTATGCGAAGCAGATCGCTCTTGCCGTTATAAAACAAATTGAGCCTTGAGTAACAGAGCGGGTCGATATTGCCGACAAACCTGCGCTTGCTCCTGCGCGCTCCCTTTGCGATAGCGCTATGCTTACCGCTGCCCTTTGAATAAAAAGTAATTATCCTGTCCGAGTCGCCGTAGTCTATGGACTTTAATATTACACCGTCGGTCTTAAAGCTGCCTCTCTTCATAGAAGCCCCGTCTTGAGGAACATCGTTGCAAGCCCCAGGAATGTAAAGAAGCCGCCGATATCCGTACAGGCCGTAACAAAGACACTGGAAGAAAGCGCAGGGTCGACGCCGAGCCACTTAAGGAGCAGCGGAATAAACGAACCGCAAACGCCTGCTATTACAAGGTTTGCGGTCATTGCCAGAAACAACAGCAACCCGATCATAAGGTTTCCGCTAAAGAAGTAAGATATGCAGGCTGCGGCCACGCCGACCAGCAGGCCGTTACTTAACCCGACCAGCGCTTCTTTGACGATAAGTCTTCTTGTATGCTTAAGGTTCATCTCGCCAAGGGCAAGGCCGCGCACCATAACGGTGATCGCCTGAGTTGCTGCGTTGCCGCCGAGCCCGGCGACGACCGGCATAAAGACGGCGAGAATAACCATACTCTCTATCGTACCCTGAAAAACCTTTACGACACTCGCCGCGACAAAGGCCGTCATGACATTTATCAGGAGCCACGGAGCGCGCAGTTTAAAAGAACGTAACGCCGAGTCCATCGAACGCTCTTCGGCATTCAAAGACGCAACGCGGTAAAAGTCCTCAAATATCTCTTCCTCGATAACGTCAACGACGTCATCGATGGTAATTCGCCCGACGACGCGGTCTTCGTGATCGACAACCGGCATACTAAGTAGATCGTAACGGCTAAACATCTTGGCGACCTCTTCCTGGTCGACATCGACCGTAACCCGTGGGGCCTCTATATCGGTAATATCTTTTATTACGGTACCCGGGTCTGCAAGAATCAGCTTATCGAGAGGGACAGTGCCGACAAGGTGTCCCTCCACGTCGACGGCAAAGACGCCTGTGAAGTGATCGACCTCTTTAGCCTTCTCCCTGATATCGGCGAGCGTATTACTAACGGTAGCCTCGGCAGATACGGCGACAAGCTCTGTCTGCATCTTACCGCCGGCTGTATCTTCCGGATACTTGAGGAGCTCTCTTACTGCCTCGCTCTCCTCATAGTCCATCCCCTCAAGGACCTTCTCCGCATCGTCGACGTGAAGCTCCGCGACGATATCGGCGACGTCATCGGTCTCCATCTCATAGACAAGCTCACCGAGCTCTGCGTGAGAGACCGAGTCGACGAGCAACTCTCTAAGCTCGCCCTCCATCTCCAGGAGGGTCTCCGCCCCGATCTCGTTAGGCAGCAACCTGAAGATCTCAAGGATATCCGAGTCCTCTACCTTCAGCCCGTCAAGGGCCGTAGCTATATCGGTAGGATGCAGCTCTTCAAGCAGACGTGCGACTGCCGTAAGATCTCCGCTATTGCAAAGTTCAGCTAACTCATCATACGGTATGTTAATCTGCTCTGAGGCCATAAGAACACCACGGGTAAAGAAGATACAGGTATGCTAGTCGGTTTACGTTAAAAAGTTATCTTTTTATTAGTAGCACAGAGGAAAAAGGCAAGTCAATATAATATAACACGGTAAAGGTTATAGCAAATAAGATCTCGGTAGGCTGGCTGTACAGAAACCGCCGCAAGCGGCGCAAGGCCGCCGTGGGCGGAGCAAAGCCGCCGTGGGAGGAGCAAAGCCACCCGGAGCGGCAAGAGACCACCCCGAGAGCTATGCTTTAAAGACTATCTCTCGATAAAGAACGGCCCCTCTACGGCCCGGATCATATGCTCGGTAGTACTGCCAAGGACGATCTTGAGTATTCCGCCGTGGCTGGAGCCGCCCATAAAGACCAGGTCGTGACCGTTATCCTTATAAAAATTCTCAATTAATGAGGGCGAGTCATCGCCGGTAAGGCGCTTGAACTCGGCCTTTACGCCGTAAGGCTCGAGGTAATGCTCTGCCTCGGAAAGCAGGGTATCGCCTTCTATGCCTTCTGCAACGGTAACAACGGTAAGCGGAAGCCCGGTGGCCTTTACAAACTCAGCTGCCGAATGCATGGCCTTTGACGAGTTACTACGCGCGTCATAACAGAGAAGCGGACTGGTCGGGACCTTGAAGGTCTTCGGTGCGATAAAGACGGGTTTTTCGGATTTACGAACAACCCCCTCTGCCACAGACCCCATCAGGCCGTGTTCGAACTTTGCATTTATCCCCGCCCTGCCCATAACGACCAGATCGGAGAGCCTTGCCTTCTCGCATATCTCACTTGATACGATCCCATAGGCGCGTACAATATCGGCCTTCAGGTCGGCCTTTTCGCACTCTTCCTTAAAATCATCGAGGAAGCTCTGACCGTTCTCCTCCAAGATCTTCTTCATCTCCGAAGAAAAATTCTGAAAAAGCTCAAAACCCAGAGAACCCGACAGATCATGGATCAAAGGGCCTTCAAGCGCTACGATATCTACAACATGTACGCCGGTAAGTCCGGCGCCAAAGGCCTTTGCCATCCAAAAGCCGTACTGCGCAGCTCCCTTTGCATTCTCCGAACCATCAACCGCAATAAGTATATTTTTTATCAAGACTCCTCCTCAACAGCTAAATAATTTTAGTAACATTACAAAAAGCGGCAAGATATAGAGAACCGCCTTTGGCGGCTATGTCGTCACCGGCGTGCCGGCCTCTACGCATATTTCTTCGCCACAGAGATCTACCGTAAAGAGGTCGCCGTCCTTCCACTTAAGGGTGACAGGGACCTTGATCTCGTCATCGATAACCCGCTTGAGGAACCTCGCACCGTACTTCGGGCTATACCCCTTCTCTACCAGCACGGTCATCGCGGGCTCCGTTATAACCAGATCCTTACCATACCCCTGCATATTCTTTCTTATGGTATTAAGGTAAAGCTCTGCAATATCCGCGACTTCTTTCTCGGTAAGCGGAGTAAAGACGATTATATCGTCTATACGGTTAATAAACTCGGGGGTAAAGGAGTCCTCTACCTTCTTCATTATATTATCCTTAAGCTCGGCCGTCTTCTGGCCGTCAGGCATAAAGCCCAGAGGCTTTACGTACTTCTTGAACTCATCCGAGCCGAGGTTGCTGGTCATGATAATAACGGTATCACTGAAGTATACGCGCTTGCCGCGCCCGTCCGAGAGCCAGCCCTCGTCAAAGACCTGCAAGAATAAATTAAGGACATTCGGATGCGCCTTCTCCATCTCATCGAGAAGCAGGACCGAGTACGGGTTGTCTTTTATCTGATTTGTAAGCACGCCGCCGCGCTCAGAGCCAACGATACCACGGGGCATTCCAATAAGCTTATCAATGCCAACGCCGCCGTCTTTATACTCGCTCATATCGACGCGAACCATCTTCTTTTCATCGCCGAAGAGCTGCTCGGCCAGTGCCTTTGCGAGCTCTGTCTTACCGACCCCTGTCGGGCCGAGAAAAAGCAAAACACCATCAGGCTTTGAGAAGTTCTCTTTAAGAGGACCCTTATTAAGCCTGAGCCTCTTTGCCAGCGCATCTATCGCCTCGCGCTGACCGACAAGCCTTTTGGCAAGCTCGCCCTCGATATCCTGAAAACGCTCGGTAGTGTCCCTGAAGATCATATCCTTGGGGATCTTCGTCTCCTGACTTATAACGGCTATAACGTCACGCCCCTCGACCTCTCTCTCAGGGGTGTGTATCTCTACCTTAACGCAGGCCGTATCCAGCCAGCCTATAACCTTATCCGGCAGCTTCAGGCTCCTTACGTAACGCTGGCTCATATCAAGGGCCGTCTCTATAGCGTCGTCGGAGAGCTTGACCGAGTAATTTCCTTCAAGCCTTTCTCTCAGACCGTAAAGAATATCTCTGGTGTCATCAAGGGTCGGCTCCTCTACAATTACGGTGCGGAACCTTCTGGATAATGCCTCGTCATCGGCGATATGCTGCTTGTACTCCGACAGAGTCGTAGCGCCGACGATTTGAAGCTCGCCTCTTGCCAGATGCGATTTAAAGATATTGGCGGCGTCCGAGGGCACGCCCATGGCGCTGCCCGCGCCTATCAGGGTATGGGCCTCATCAATAAAGAAGATAATATTCTTCTTCTCCTTTACTTCCTTTATTATCTTCTCTATCCTGTCCTCGAACATACCCCGAAAGATAGTTCCGGCAACGATAGAGTTCATCTGTAAGTTTACAACCTGCTTGCCCCTGAGCCTCTTCGGAACCTTCTCCGGCTCCAACTCTATTGTACGGGCAAGCCCTTCGGCAACGGCCGTCTTACCAACACCCGGCTCGCCAAGCAACATGACCGAGTTACTGCGCTCAACATGACAGAGGATCTCCATTACCTGCGCAATCTCTTTATCCCTTCCTATAACAGGAGGGATCTTATCGAAGCGGGCAAGTTTATTGAGATTTACGGCAAAGTGTTTAAGATTTGGAGGTAGCTCGTATTTTTTCTTGGTCTCTTCTTCCATTTCTTCCTTTGTCCTCACCTTTACGGTAACCCTTCTCATTACGTAGTCGGCATCAAGGCCGAAGCTGCGAAATATCCTGGAAGGCAGGCTATGGTTCTCTTGGAATATTGCCATAAAGAGGTCGGTCGATTCTACCTCTTCGCGACCCCACCTCTTCGCTTCCTTGCGCGCTAACTTGAACAAATTCTTTGTGGATGACGGTATCTTAAGGTCGACACCGATATATTGTCTGGAGACATTCAGGTGTTCTTCCAGGAAATTAAGCACCTGGTTCGTATCAAGCTTAAGATCCTCCATCGTCTCGCTGAAGAACTTCTCCTCGACGCCGGCAAAACCCAGAAAGATATGCTCGACTCCGAGATAATAATGCTGGCGCTGCTTACTCTCCTCAATAGCGAGATCCAGCACCTCTTCTGCTGAAGATGCAAGCCCTTCTCTTAACTCCTCGATCTCGCTCATAAGCTAGCCTCTACAGTAAATACCCGTCAAAAACGGTCAAGGACAACTACTAACAACAACGGAACTTCAGACATTCCCGATACTTAGACCTTACCACAATTTATGCCTGGGTTCATAGGGATTTATTTTATCCAGCTCTTCAAGCAGGCGTTTTGTCTCATCATTTACCACGGAAGGAACCACAACCCTGATCTCGATATACTGGTTGCCCCTGCCCTGCCCTGTGCCGGGGGCCTTGGGTACGCCCTTACCTTTTATGCGCAGCTTCGTACCGCTCTGCGTACCCGGGGCGATCTTTATTTTCGTATGAGCGCCGTCGATAGTAGGCACCTCGATGGTCGCGCCAAGGGTTGCTTCTTTAATGGTTACGGGGACGTCCAGATATACGTCATTTACGGTCCGTTTAAAGTACGGATGCTCCTTAAGATGGGTCTTTATATACAAATCCCCTGCCGGGCCGCCGCGCTGGCCCGGCCCGCCCCTACCGATAACCCTGGTGCGTGCGCCGTCACCGGAGCCGGGGGGTATCTTCACCTTAATACGCTCTGTTCCCTTACCGCTCCTTAGAGTCAGCTCGACCTCTGTACCATTGAGCGCATGTTGAAAATCTATATCGATAACATGCTCGGTATCCTTACCCCTTGCCGGCGGCTGAGGGCCCCGGTCTCTACCGCCCATACGCCCAAAGACGTCGCCAAAGATATCATCCATAGAACCGGATGCAAACTCAGAGTAATCAACGCCGCCGCGTCCGGGTCCGCCTGGACCACCTGGACCACCTGGACCGCCTGGACCGCCGCCGCCCGGAGGCCAACCCGGGCCTCCTCCATAATCAGGCCCCGGAGCTCCGCCGCCAAAGGGATTATTGCCCCCCATATCATAGTTATGGCGTTTGTTCTTATCGCTCAGGACG
>UOEA01000050.1_pt1 | contig 51367 bp, 50 predicted proteins | sample 1988571 | NCBI WGS metagenome assembly UOEA01 (sample SAMEA4712194, study PRJEB27164) | hydrothermal vent metagenome | biome: marine basaltic hydrothermal vent biome; feature: marine hydrothermal vent; material: mineral | place: Pacific Ocean | collected 2011-06-14/2011-07-23 | depth 1689 m | reverse complement strand
TCTACCTCTGTCGTCGGCGTAAACCAACGCAGATCGTAACCACCAGCGAGACCGGAATCCTTCTGCAACCTCTTGGTTAAAAATGCCGTCTCCGAGAGGTTCATCTCCTTGGCTACGGACTGCATCCAGGCGTCGGTAAAACTGTCCGGCGCGTCCCCTTCTTCGACTTCTCCCGGCAAGATACAGACCGCTGCGGGGTTTCCCTTAAAGGGCGTATCCGTGAAGGCATCGACCAGAAACAACTCTACGACCGGTCTCATTATCCGCGTCCCCTTATTTTTTGTATCCGTCAAGTACCGGCCTGAGGATAGATATCATCTCGTCGACATCGGCCTCTGTAATAATAAGCGGCGGCAGGAAGCGCAGGACCGACTCGCCGGCGCAGTTTATAATAAGTCCCTTCGTCAGGCACTCGGATACGATATCCGCGCCCTTTATCGTCATGGCCATACCGATGATCAATCCCTTACCGCGAACCTCTGTTATAAAATCATATTCCGCCTTAAGTTCATTCAACTTACCCACAAGGTACTCGCCGACCTTTACGCAATTATCAAGGACGCCGTCCTCAAGCGTTGTCTTTACAACGGCCACGCCCGCTGCGGTCGAGAGAAAATTACCGCCGAAGGTCGAGGCGTGCGCACCCGGGCCAAAGGCCGCTGCGACATCTTCCGTAGCAAGCATCGCGCCTATAGGTACGCCGCCTGCAAGCCCCTTTGCAAGCGTCATGACATCGGGCTCGATACCGTAATGCTCGTAGGCAAAGAGCTTACCCGTCCTTCCCATCCCTGTCTGGACTTCATCGAGTATAAGCAGTACCCCTTTTTCATCGCATAACGCGCGGAGCTCCTTCATATACTCTATTGGCGGCATATTAACGCCCCCCTCGCCCTGGATCGGCTCAATAAGGACGGCTGCCGTAGTATCACCCATAGCCCCTCGTACTGCATCGACGCTACCGAAAGGGACGTATGCGAACTTTTCAAGCAGAGGCTCAAAACCCTTCCTGATCTTCTCCTGCCCGGTAGCGGCCATAGCCGCCATTGTACGGCCATGAAAGCTGCGCTCCATCGAGATGATCTGAAAGCGTTTCTGCCCCTTGTCGTTAAAATATTTACGTACAAGTTTTATCGCGGCCTCATTGGCCTCGGCCCCTGAGTTGCAGAAAAAGACCCTGTCGCTAAAAGAATTCTCTACAAGCAACTTTGCAAGCTCTGCCTGCGGCCCGATATGAAAAAGGTTCGAGGTATGTATAAGACTGCCGGCCTGTTCCTTTATCGCCTCGACGATGCTCGGATGGCTATGGCCGAGGTTACAGACCGCAAGCCCCGCGACAAAGTCCAGGTACTCTTTACCGTCGGCGTCGGTGAGCCTTGCCCCGGCGCCCTTTACAAAAGCCACGGGGTAGCGCGTATAGGTCGTTGCCACGTATTTACCTGTCATCTCGATTGTCTCTTTATTGCCCATTACAACGACCTTCCTATTGTTTTATACTTTGTTGTTATATTGCCTTTTTATATTGCCCTTTTATATTCTTCGGGCCGAGACGATCCTCTCTATCCCGGAGTAATCTTTCCTGACCTTTACATCGGTAAAAAAGCCGCTCTCTTGCAGTATCGCCGCAACGTGCCCGCCCTGATCAAAGCCGACTTCAAGGATAAGCTTCCCGCCCGCCTTTAAAAAGGCAGGCGCGTCCTTGACTATCCTGCATATAATTACTAGCCCGTCCGCGCCGCCGTCCAGCGCGGCTCTGGGTTCGTGCGTTGCCACCTCTTTTTGAAGCCCGCCAATATCACCCTCCGGTATATACGGAGGGTTCGAAACTATAAGATCAAAACGTCCTTTAAGGCTCAAGTCGGAGACGGCCTCAAAGAGATCGCCGACAAAAAATTCGACCCTTTCCTGATCGTTAAGAGCGGCATTCTCTCTGGCAAGTACAACGGCATTCTCCGATATATCCGAGCCGTAGACCCTGGCCGCCTGAAAATCCCTGGCAATACTTACGGCAACGCAACCGCTGCCCGTACAAAGATCAAGGACGAGAGGGTTTTCAACCTGCACCGTCTTTAAAAAACCAAGGCCCTCTTCTACAAGAAGCTCTGTCTCGGGCCTCGGGATAAGCACCGCCGGTGCGACCTTAAAGGGCAGGCTCCAGAACTCGCATTCACCGAGAATATAGTAGAGCGGCTCGCGGTGGCCGCGGCGTTCGACCCAGCCCTTTAACTGCACGAATTGCTCGTCGCTTACAGGCTCATCCCGTCTTAAATAGAGCGCACCAACCGACGCCCCGATAAGATGCGAGACCATGAGCTCGGACTCGCGCCGGGCCTCGTCGACGCCTACACGCAAGAGCGCGGCAGATGCCCAACGCTGAACCTCGCCGAGGTTCCTCTGCTCAGCCCTTACAGCCCTAAGCCCGTCTTTCCCATGGGCGTACTTTTTGTTTTTTTCCAGATCCATATCCTAAGACTACCCCTTCTTTACAGCGGTCTTATTGGCGCTCGCTTTACGAATAACAGTACCAATGCCAAGGTAGGTAAAGACCTCCAGAAGCACGGCATGCTCGACGCGGCCATCAATGATATGAGCAGAGGTCACCCCGCTTGCAACGGCCTCTATGCAGCACTCAAGCTTGGGTATCATCCCGCCTGTAGCGACCTTCTTCTTTATAGCGGCGCGAGCACCGACGAGACTCATAACGGAGAGAAGTTTTTTATCCTTATCAAGGACGCCCTTTACGTCGGTCAACAACAGAAGCTTCTCGGCCTTTAAGGCCGTGGCTATCCTGCCGGCGGCGATATCGGCATTTACGTTATAGCTCTTACCATTTTTATCGCAGCCGATCGGAGCGATAACAGGGATAAAGCCATTGTCCTCAAGGGTGCGGATAACCTTCGGGTTAACCTGCTCGACGTCCCCTGCGTGACCGAAGTCCTTACCACGCACGCGCATCTTCTTCGCCCTGATAAGCTCGCCGTCCTTGCCGCTTATGCCGACGGCCTTACCGCCGAAGTTATTTATCATCCCGACTATCTCTTTGTTGACCTTACCGCCAAGGACCATCTCTACGACGTCCATCGTATCGGAGTCGGTAACGCGAATACCATTTATAAACTCCGACTCTTTATCGAGGCGTTCCAAGAGCTTGCCTATCTGTGGGCCACCGCCGTGGACTATCACCGGATTAATACCAACGTATTTCATAAGCACAACGTCGCGCGCAAAGCTCTGCTTAAGGTCTTCTTCGACCATCGCTGCGCCGCCGTATTTTATTACGACCGTCTTGCCGCTGAATTCCTTGATATACGGCAGGGCCTCGAATAATGTCTTTATCTTCTCTATCTGTTTCTTCATTTCTTCATTCTCCGGTTTTTCAAAACCACCCTCAAAGCGGGCCGCTTAGAGTATATAGCGGGAGAGATCCTCATCCCTGACAATATCGGAGAGCCTCTCCTTTACGTAGTCGCTATCGACTACAACCTCTTTATCGTGCATATCAGGAGCCTCGAAAGATATCTCCTCAAAGACGCGCTCCATTACAGTATGAAGCCTTCTGGCCCCTATATTTTCCATATTCTCGTTGACTATCGCCGCTATCGAGGCGATCTCTTTTACCGCGTCATCCTTGAAATCCATAATAATGCCTTCTGTCTCCAAAAGCGCTTTGTACTGCTTGGTCAGCGCGTTTTTCGGCTCGCTCAGGATACGGTAGAAATCTTCCTCTGTCAGGGCCTCAAGCTCTACCCTTATCGGGAAACGCCCCTGAAACTCCGGGATCAGATCCGAGGGCTTTGCAACATGGAAAGCGCCCGAAGCAATAAAGAGTATATGATCGGTCTTTACCATCCCGTACTTTGTATTGACGGTTGAACCCTCTACGATCGGAAGCAGATCACGCTGCACACCCTCGCGCGAGACATCCGCACTGCTCCCTCCGCTCTGCCTGCCTGTTATCTTATCTATCTCATCAATAAAGACTATCCCCGACTGCTCGACACGGTCGACGGCTTCTTTCTTCACCCTCTCCATATCCACTAACTTTCCGGCCTCTTCCTGGGTAAGTATCTTAAAGGCCTCGGGGACCTTGACCTTACGCCTGCCCTTCTTCTTCGGAAATAGCCCCGTAAACATATCTTTCATATTCGAGCCCATATCCTCACCCCCAGTACTCGAGAATATATCAAACATAGGCGCGGCCTGCTCGGCCTGATCTACCTCTATACTGCGGTCGTCAAGCTTGCCTTCGCGAAGCAGCTTACGAAGCTTGTCTCTCGTCGTCTTCTGAAGCTCGCGCTCTTTGCCAAGCCTCTCTTCGCTCATCCCGCCGATACCGTCAGCAGGGTTTGTTCCGGCAGCATACGTCGGCGCTGTAACAGGCGGAAGCAGGCAATCAAGCACCCTCTCTTCGGCTGCCTCACGGGCCTTTACCTGCACGACCTTCATCTCCTCGTCCTTTACCATCTTTACCGATAGCTCGGTGATATCTCTGACAATGCTCTCGACGTCACGGCCTACGTAGCCGACCTCTGTGAACTTGCTGGCCTCGACCTTAAGGAACGGGGCCTGCGCCAGACGCGCGAGGCGGCGCGATATCTCGGTCTTACCGACACCTGTCGGGCCTATCATTATAATATTTTTAGGAGCTATCTCGTCGCGAAGCTCGGGGGTTACCTGCTGGCGACGCCACCTGTTTCTGAGCGCAATGGCAACGGCCTTTTTGGCCGCGCCCTGGCCGATAATATATTTATCCAGCTCCGAGACTATCTCTCTGGGAGTAAAACTCTTCATCTGAAAATCCTCCTGTCTTTCTTGGAATTCTTTACTTAAAACTCGTCGGTTATAACTCTTCGCTTTGGCTCGTCGATTACAGCTCTTCGCTTTAGCTCATCGGTTACAATTCTTCGACGCTAATATGGTCGTTCGTATATACGCAGATCTCAGAGGCGATCTTAAGAGACTCTACTGCAACGTCCTTTGCGCTAAGCTCGGAGTGCCTCATAAGGGCCTTTGCGGCCGAGGCCGCAAAAGAGCCGCCCGAACCGATAGCCGCAATGCCTTCTTCCGGCTCTATTACGTCGCCGTTGCCGGAGAGGACAAAGCTATGCTCCTTATCCACTACTATGAGCAGGGCCTCAAGCTTACGCAAGATCTTATCGGTACGCCAGTCCTTGGCAAGCTCTACGGCGGCCCTCGTAATATTGCCGCCGAACTGCTCAAGCTTTGCCTCGAACTTATCATAGAGCGTAAGCGCGTCCGCGGTAGAACCAGCAAAACCTGCGAGCACCTTACCGCCCCGCATCCTTCTGATCTTTACCGCAGTACCCTTCATAACGGTCGATCCGAGTGAGATCTGGCCGTCCCCTGCTATCGCGACCTTTCCGTCCTTTCTTACAGCAAGTATCGTAGTACCTCTGAATTTTATCATTTCCATCTCTTCACCTTATTAATAGTCCGGCTAAAAGTTAATACTACTTATCCTTTATCTCAGCGTCGGTAATTTCAATATCCTTTATCTCAGCGCGGGGATGCGTCCTATCATAGACCTCCATCAGCCTATCCATTGAGACGCTCGTATAACGCTGCGTCGTCGAAAGACTCGCATGCCCGAGCATCTCCTGAATGACCCGAAGATCCAGCCCCCTATCGAGGAGATGCGTCGCAAAACTATGCCTGAGCGAATGCGGCGTAGGGTTCTTGGCTATACCGCTTACCTGCGTATACTTCTTTACGATACGCTGGACAGTGCGCTGAGTAAGCGGCGCGCCGCTGCGTCCCCTGAAGAGCATCCCGGTAATATCACCAGCCCTGCCCTCGATCTTAAGATAATCCTTGATAGCAGAGGCCGCGACACTTCCGATAATACAGAGCCTCTCCTTACCGCCCTTACCCGTTACCCTGACAGAGCCTCCCCTCAGATCTAGAAAGGTCAGATCGACCCCCACAAGCTCGCTCACCCTCATCCCGGATGAATATAAAAGCTCAAGCACAGCTCTGTCGCGAAGGACTCTCTGCGCCAGCTGCCTGTCTATCTTAGCCGGCTTCGCCGGCCTATCCGTTTGCCCGTCAGAACGCTTGATCACGCGCCTACCAATCCGCTTACCCGGAGCCTCGACCAGGGCCACGGCCTCTTCAACACTCAGTACCGTTGGCAGGCTTTTACCGATCTTCGGTGCGCTCAAAAGCTCGGAAGGGTTCTTACCAACAACGCCGATGCGCTGCATGTACTTGAAAAAACTCTTTATAGCTGACAACTTACGGGCAATTGTAGTCTTGCCGCAGCCTTTAAAAAGCCCTGCCATATAGGCCGCTATATCGGCCTCTCTAACGCGCTTAAGATCGTCGCCAACGCCGATTTGTGACCCGGCTACTCCGGCGGCACGAAAAAAACCACGCGCCTCTAAAAACTCTTCAAATTGCTTCAGGTCTCTCTTATAGGCAAGCCTCGTATTTACCGAAGCCCCTCTTTCAAGGTCAAGATATTCCATGAATTGCAATACATAGCCATTCATAATCATCTCCGTAAATACCGCGCTAACGCCCTACTTTATACTACTGGCAAACCTCGAGAACCGTACGCCGCCGCCGTTATGATCCCATGAAAAATATATTATAAAGGCCTTACCCTTAATATCATTTATACTGACTGGCCCCCAGAAACGGCTATCAAAGCTGCGGTCACGGTTATCTCCCATGACAAAGACCTTGCCCTCGGGTACGGTATAAGGGCCGAAGTTATCGGCCATATCGGCACGCCCGCCCTGACTTCCTTTAAAGACCCCTACCTTATCGTCCCAGAACTTACCGTTTATGAATATCCGCTTATCCTTTACCTCTACCTTATCGCCCGGAGTACCTACAACACGCTTTATATAATCCTTTGTCCTGTCCCCGGGAAAACGAAAGACGATAACATCGCCGCGCTCTATACTTCCCCAGACAGGCTTGAGCTGCGTCTCAAAGAACGGTATGCTCATGCCCATTACCGTTATCATCGCGGGCCTCGGAACCTGCATGCCGTAAGCAAACTTGGAGACAAGGATATGATCGCCTATTAAGAGCGTATCCTCCATCGAGCTCGAAGGTATCTTAAATGCCTGTACGCAAAAAGCACGGATTACAAGGGCGAGAACCAGCGCGATTATTATCGCCTCAATAGTCTCCCTTACAGGCTTCTTTTTTTTCTTTCCGGCCTTCCCGCCTACCGCTGCGTACTTTGCAGCGGCCTCTGCCTGCTCTTTTTTCTTAGATCTCTTTCCCATCTACTCCCTACCTTTGTGCTAAGCGCACTGCATAATCCGTCAATATAATTTCGTGCCATGCACGGCACATAGCTTCCTATTAAATTTGCTCTCCGCAGGGTGCTCGCCGCACGGCATAATCCATCGATATAATCCCTTACTACGCGTAACTCTTAGCCTACTACTGAACTTTGCCCCACCGCAGGTGGTGCTCGCCGCACGGCATAACTACAATACTTGTCACCCTGAACTTGTTTCAGGGTCTGTCTTTCTTCACACTTTAAAAACAGATGCTGAAATAAATTCAGCATGACAAATTGGATGCTCGCCGCACGGCAAGTTAATCGACCTTTAGTACAGCTAAAAACGCATCCTGCGGAAGCTCTACCCTTCCGACCTGCTTCATTCGTTTCTTACCCTCTTTCTGCTTTTCAAGGAGCTTACGCTTTCTTGTTATATCTCCGCCGTAGCACTTTGCCGTAACGTTCTTTCTAAGCGCCCTGACCGTCTCTCTGGAGAGGATTTTCGTGCCGATAGCGGCCTGAATAATAACCTCGAACATCTGACGAGGGATTATCTCCTTCATCTTCGCAGCGATCTCGCGCCCCTTATATACAGACTTATCTTTAGGTACGATAATAGATAGCGCATCGACCGGCTCGCCGTTTATAAGTATATCAAGCTTGACGAGCTTACCTTCTTTATAGTCGTGATACTCGTAATCAAGCGATGCATAGCCTCTGGTCAGGGTCTTGAGCCTATCGTAAAAATCCATTACGACCTCGTTCAAGGGCATCTCATAGGTCATCATAACGCGCGTAGGCGTTATGTAATCTATCCCTTTCTGCGTACCGCGCTTGGCCTCACAAAGCGTCATAACAGCGCCTAAATACTCCGAAGGCACGTGGATAGTGGCTATTATATACGGCTCTTCTATCTTTGCTATGCTCTGCACGGGCGGCAGCGTCGACGGATTTTCGACATCAACGACCTCGCCGTTTATCTTCGTTACTTTATAGATAACCGTCGGCGCCGTTGTTATGAGGTTCAGGCTATACTCGCGCTCAAGGCGTTCCTGAACTATCTCCATATGGAAGAGCCCCAGAAAACCGCACCTGAAACCAAAGCCGAGCGCCAGCGAGGTCTCCGGCTCATATGTAAATGCCGAATCATTAAGCCTGAGCTTTACCATCGCCTCTTTCAAGTTCTCGTACTGCACCGAGTCTATCGGGTAGAGCCCGCTGAAGACCATCGGCTGGACTTGTTTATATCCCTCAAGCGGAGCGTCAGTCGGGTTCTCTACATCTGTTATGGTATCTCCTACATTTGTCTCGCGTACCTCTTTTATAGATGCCGCGACAAAACCGACCTCGCCGATACTGAGAGAATCGACATAGACCGGGTTTGGCAAGAAGGCGCCAAGTACGTCAACCTCATACTCCATACCGGTTGCCATAAACCTTATCTTCATACCCTTCTTGATAGTACCCTCAAAGACGCGTACCTGCACGACGACCCCTCTATAGGCGTCGTACCAGCTATCGAAGACCAGGGCCTTTAGAGGGCCGTCCGGGTCGCCCTTGGGCGGCGGAACGTGCTTGACGATAGCCTCCAGGGTCTCCTTTATGCCTATCCCCTGCTTCGCACTTGCCAGAACGGCATCAGAGGTATCAAGGCCCAGGACGTCCTCTATCTCTTCTTTTATCCTATCCGGCTCTGCCGAGGGCAGATCTACCTTGTTGAGGACAGGAAAGATCTCAAGACCCAGATCAAGGGCAGTATAAAGATGCGCCAGCGTCTGCGCCTCTACGCCCTGCGAGGCATCGACTATCAGGAGCGCGCCCTCGCACGCCGATAACGAACGGCTGACCTCATAACTAAAGTCCACATGCCCGGGCGTATCAATCAGGTTAAGCATATAGGTCTCGCCGTCATCGGCCTTATATTCAAGCCTTGCGGTCTGCGCCTTTATAGTAACGCCGCGCTCCTGCTCAAGCTCCATCTTGTCCATGAACTGGTCCTTCTTATCACGCTCGCCGAGCGCCCCCGTATACTCAAGGAGCCTGTCGGAGAGTGTGGACTTACCGTGGTCGATATGGGCAACTATCGAGAAATTTCTTATCTTCGAGCTGTCTATCTTCTTTGCCATCTATAAATACCTGTAAAGTCAAATGATTTCATTAATAAAAGACCTCTATACGCGTAAAAAATACAATAGATTATTTTAAAGAATAAGCCGTGTTTTGTCAAAGGAAATGCCCATAAAATAAGCGGAAAACAGCCAGGGACAGAGAGAGGCAGCGTTGCGATGGAGTTAAAAGGAGTATTCGGGAGTTACAGGGAGTTTAAAACACAAAAGCGCCGATCAGGAAGCGTCATCTTCGGTAAAAAGCGCCTTCATCTTATCTTTAAGATCCTGAGCCATACGGTGATTATAGTTTGAGATGGTATCTGTGGGAGTCTCACCGTCTTTATTTGTAGCGTTAACATCGGCCCCCTTGGAGACCAGTAAAGATGCAATTTCATAATCGTGCTTATAGGCGGCGTTATGCAGCGGGGTCTTTCCCCACTTATCCTTTGCATCGATATCCGCGTCGTTCTTGACAAGAAGCTCAACACCTATACCGCACCCGTAATAGGCAGCGATATGCAACGCGGTCTGCCCGTCGTCATTTACGGCATCAACGTCTACGCCCTGCTTAATAAGTAACTTAATAATAGGACGTCCGTTTTCATAGTCCCTCTGTGCAGGACGGCAGATACGGCATATAAGGTGCAAGAGCGTATTGTCGTGCTCAAGCGTGACATCGCTCGGGGCAACAAGCCCCAGAAGACGTATTACCTCGGCTACATCTTTTTCCTGAACAGCCTTAACAAGCCTGTTATTTTCGTAGATTCCCAATTTTTTGCTCTAACTCCATCTCACAGTTGAATTCAATTAAATAATAAATAAAACACGTACATGTATACGATATAACATATAAAAAGACAGCTGTAAACATCAGATATCAATAGATAATATAAAAAACAAACTCTCTTGCGCCTTACAAACAACACGCCGTATATAAGAGACGGAAAAACGCCGCAGACAAGAAAATAGCCCTTCCTTCGCATAAAAAAAGAAAGAGCTACAGATAACAGAACAGGCCCGCACTACCGGGCCTTAATACTAAACGCAGAGCCATTTAAAATAGAGACAAATGCAACTGCTCGCGACATACAACGGGTTTATAAAGCCTTATCAATCGGCGGATGGACACTCTTAAGTTCAGGCACAGGCTCTAAAGCCGGAGAGGCCTCAGTACCTTCCTGATCCGGCTCTGCCACGGAACCCGGCTCAGAGGTAGAAGTAGCTGCACCGTCCGCCGGAACAGCATCCGCTGGGGCAGCATCCGCTGGGACAGCATCCGCTGGGGCAGCATCCGCTTCAGATGCCGGTCCAGCCTCTACTTCGGCCTCTGGCACTGGCTCCGGTTCTTCAGTAATAGCCTCCGCTACTGGAGCAGCCTCCGCTGGCGAAGCCTTTACTTCAGGCGCTGGTTCCTCAACTGGTACAGACTCTGGTGCGGGTGCGGCCTTTACCTCAGGCGCCGGTTCGGCGACGGGCACGGCAGGCGTCGGTACAACAACCGGCATATCCTCTGGCTCGGCCGGGGCAGCCGCCGCTGGGGCAGCATTCGCTGGGGCAGCAACCTCACGCTCTATCTTACCGCCTATAAGTTCATCTATTTTCTTGAGTATATCCTTGAATTCATCGTTATCCGTCTCCAGCCCTGAGATCTTGCCGCGCAACTCTTCGCTGATATTACGAAGCTCCTCACTCTCAGCCAGAGTCCTGCTGTGCGTTACCTCTTTTTCTTCCATCACCTTCTGAAGCTTTTCAAGGCTGGCCTTGTCCTTGCCCCATATACCGTAACCAAGGGCCAGACCCGCTACAACCGATACAACAATTAGGATCACATAAAAATTTTTCATATTATTTTACCAGACCTCCAAAAAAAAGTTCTTCCTATTATATCAGGAATATAACCTAATTCAAGCCTGCAAATGCAGGAATGAACCGACTTAAACGGCTGGCATAGTAACACCTTGAGCAACAAGTCTGTATTGATTATCCTATTGTCGGGTCTCGCTTCGGTCTTTTGCCCCTACGTGTCAATGCCGCTACGCTCAACCCGACCTGCGAGACCAAGACTCGATCCAATATCAAGACACTTTCGGTTCAAGGACGCACCAAAAAATTAAGTGCAAAGAACAGGCCACACTTTGATACCTCTAGCTTCTTCATTTAATTCAAGATATTTTTCATTAAGACGCCCGTCAATTGCTGTGTATCTGGCTTCAGATTCCGATACAATTTTCCATTCCCAATCTTTTAAAGAACCACTTTTTGGCTTATATCTTTCTTTACTGAAAAACGGCCAAGGTTCTTCAAATTTATCTCCATCATAAACGATTAAAAGGTCAACATCTTCATGTCTTAAGTCCTTCCTTCTTTGAATTTGACTAAATGTTTTTTGGTTACCAGATAAAAAAACTACAAAATCCCAGTCAGATTCCTCTTTAAAGGTACAATTAGCACGAGAACCAACAAGCCATATCTCTTTAACTCCCTGAATCTCAGATACAAAAACATCAATAAATTTAGTAATTTCTGGTGTTAACATTCTACCCCGTGACCTCGTCGATCCACTTTAGATAATCGCCGTGCCCGTCCTTGATATCAATTGCTATGACCTCGGGCACCTCGTAGCTATGGAGTTCAACGATCCTCGCTTTCAAGGCCTCGAACAACTCTGTGCGGGTTTTTAAGATACACAGGACCTCTTTTTCATCACAAATCTTACCCTTCCATTTATAGATAGAGCGTAGCCCCGAGGCGATATTACAGCAGGCGGCCAGGCCCTCCTCGACAACGGTTTTTCCAATAGCAGCGGCCTCATCCTCGCTCGGAGCGGTCATAAAGACAACAATATAGCTACCACCGCTCATGCCTGATTCCTCTTGAGCTCGAAGAATTTACAGGCGATCAAGGACATCATCTGCACGCCGACCGAGAGCGCCGACTCGTCGATATCAAAACAAGAACTGTGCAGCGGCGAGGTAACCCCTTTTGCCTTATTGCCCGTACCAAGCCTGAAGAGCATCGCCGGAACCTTCTCGGCGTAGTAAGCAAAGTCTTCGGCTCCCATCTGCGGATCCTTCATATTAATAGTATGCTCTTTACCGAACAGGTCCAGCGCCGAGCACCTCACCACCTCGTTCAGCTCGCCGTCATTTACCACAGACGGATGGCCGTAGTTATACTGAAAGTCGTAGGTGCCGCCGACGCTCATGGTGATCCCCTTTATCGTCTGCTCGATAAGCTCGGGCATCACCGCCCTGAGCTCCGGGCTTAAAACCCTGACCGTACCTGTTATCTCGACATTATCGGCTATGATATTCGGGGCATTCCCGCCCTTTATCGTCCCAAGCGATATAGCGACGTGGTGCAGCGGGTCGGTACGCCGACTGACAATATGGTGAATGGCATTTATAACAAGGGCGGCAACAAGTATCGCATCCACGGTCTGGTGCGGCCTCGACGAATGCCCGCTCGTACCGAAGATAGATATCTTTATAAAGTCGCACGAGGCCGTGACGATCCCTTCCTTATGCCCGATAAAACCGGCATCCAGCTCTGTGCAGCAATGAAGCGCGACCATCGCAGACGGTCGCGGATTCTCCAGCACCCCGGCCTCTATCATCGCTAACGCGCCGCCGGGTATCACCTCTTCTTCGGGCTGAAAGATAAGTTTTACGTCGCCCGTAAGTTTCTCGCGCAGCCCCCCAAGAACAATAGCCGCGCCCATCAGTATCGCACTATGCACGTCGTGGCCGCAGGCATGCATAACGCCCTCGACCTTTGAGGCGTAGGAGCAATTGCCCCTCTCGCCAATAGGCAGGGCGTCCATATCCGCGCGAATAGCTATAACATCGCTGCCTTTACCGCCATTCCTACCACCGGTGTTCCCGCCCCTGATAATTCCAACGATACCGTTGCCGCCGACGCCGGTCTCGATCTCTATATCGTTATCCTCAAGCACCGCGGCTATAAAACGCGCGGTCTTTTCTTCTTTGCCTGAAAGTTCGGGCTGCGAGTGTATCTCGCGGCGGAACTTAACAACCCTCTCTTCTATCTCACGCGCCCTTTTCCGTATCTCTTCTATCATCACCCTTACCCCGCTCTTAAAAACACGCCGCCGCGACGGTCGTCGCCTGCGCCTGTAAAACTCCCGGCACCGTCGCCCTTTACCACGATATGCGCCCCGCCAAAGTACATATGTTTTTTATCCCATGCATTGACGTTAACGCCCCGCTTCGCTAATTCCTCCAATGCCTCGAGAGAGACACCGGCCTCTGCCTGCAGGGCAATACCATCAAAATGCAGGCGCGGCCTGTTAACGGCGGTAAAGGCGTCCATGCCATGCACAATAATATTAATAATTACCTGCACAAGCGTATTACGTATCCTGTTGCTCCCGCCAGTACCGAGGACGACCGAGGGAAAACCATCAACCGTAATAATGGTCGGAGCCATCATAGAAGATAGCCGGAGACCGGGGGCGAGCCTGTGAAAGCCCCCTGGGTTTACGTCCTCCTCGCCGAGCATGCTATTGACCAGCACCCCCATATCCGGCAGAAAGAAACCGCTGCCTATCCCAGAAGAGGTCGTTATGGACGCGGCGTTGCCGAGCTCGTCCATCACGCTTATATGCGTCGTACTTCCGGGGCCGTCACTCAGCCCCGGCCCGGCGACCTCCAGTATTTTTTCGATATCCTTTCTAAAGAGCCTGACGGTCTCTTCGGTAAGAAATGCCTCTGCCTCTCGGGCATTATGCGCGCTCCCGTCGAAGTGACCGGCACGCGCACTATCGGTGCCCCTCATCATTTCATATAATAGTTCAAGGGCCTCCACGCTATCCGCGCCGATTGCCCGCAGGTCGCAGCCCTCTATTAATTTAAGCGCAAAGGCCACAAGCGAGCCGCCCGACGAGGGCGGCGGGTTCGTATAGATATCGCTGCCCCTGAAGTTAAAGTGCAGGGGGCTGCGCCTTATCGCCTTATATTCTCTTAAATCCTCTTCCGTTATAAGGCCGCGCGGCGCACCGAAGCTCTCCAACAAACACGGTGCGAAGTCTTCGCGAAGAAAACAATCAAAGCCCTTCTTTGACAATGCCTCAAGGGCCGTTGCCAGCTGGCCGTTACGAAGCAGCTCGCCTTTGACGAGCTGCTTACCGCCCGTAGCCGCCTGCGGCGCGTATATGGCCCTGCCTTCCTTTGAATGGAGCAGCATCGGAGACAATACCTCTATAAAGTGCGCATGCTCCGCGTTAAGGACTACCCCGCTCTTTGCGTAATCAATGGCCGGGGCGAGCAGTTCCTTAAGGGGCAGCGTACAGCGCTCTTTAAAGACCATACCAAGACCCGGCAGCATCCCGGGGACTGCGGCAGAGCCCTTGCCTATATAGAAATCCTGCGCTACCGCCGTAAAATGTATGCCGACGGGATAGAAATTATCTTTGCTTGGCGCACAGTTGCCACCCCGGCCCGGAGTGTCGGTGAAGAAATCATATAGATCGGTCTCGCCGTTGCTTGAACGGGCCATCAAAAAGCCGCCGCCACCAAGGCTCGTAAGCGTAGATTCACAGACGACCGAGGCAAAGGCCGCAGCCACAGCCGCGTCAAAGGCATTACCCCCGGCCTTTAGCATTTCCACACCTGCCATTGCCGTTAGCTTGTGCCCAGCCGCTATAGCGCCTTTTGTCATACCTTGTTTTTACTCCTGTTAAATCGCTCGATATCCGAGACGAGTTCTTCGTTGATAAGACGAACGACATCCGTAAGATCACCGCTTCGACTGAACTCACCAAGCTGAGCACCAGCGCCTCCTCCTCCGTCAAGAATGCCTTCGATATCAGAGATGAAACGCTCCGAGCCAAGCTCCTTGATCTCACCTTCCAACTTACGGATAAGCCCTGCAAGCGCGTCCTTTACATATACGGTACTACAGCCGTCCTCTACTATGAATTTGCCGTCCAGACCGTACCTGGCGGCGCGCCACTTATTTTCTCTGGCTATAAAGGGGTGCAGAGACTTAAAAAAGACCGCGTCTTCATATTCACGCCCGAACCTTACCACCAGGGCCTGAACAAGGGCGGCAATCGCAAGAGACTCCTTTATTGTCATCGGCACGTCGCAGATGCGAAGCTCTACCGTGCCAAAGTCCGGGTGCGGCCTTACGTCCCACCAGAGCTCCCTTATCGTCTTTATCGTACCCGTAGCAAGGTAGCAATCAACGATACGCTTATAATCGTCCCAATCCTTAAAGTAAAAAGGCAGCCCGGCCACAGGCAGAGTCTCGAAGATCTTGGTCCTGTAAGAGCGCAGGCCCGTCTCCTCGCCCTCCCAAAACGGCGAGTTGGCAGATAGGGCCAGCAGATGCGGCAGGTAACTCAGAAGCCTGTTCATAATATATATGCATTTACCGCCGTTACTGACGCCGACGTGGACATGTAGACCGAAGATATTAAAACGCCTGCCGACCATGCCGAGTTCTTCGATAAGGCTCAGGTAGCGCGGGTTATCGGTTATGGTCTGATCTCTCCAGCGAGAGAACGGGTGGGTGCCGGAGCAGCAAAGAAGTATTTCGCGGCGACCGGCCTCTTCCTGGGCGGCAGTAAAACTTCTGTACAGATCCTGCTCGGCATCTGCGATAGAGTCGCAGACAGCGGTATTTATCTCAAGGTTCGAGCGCATAAGCTCATGCTTGAGCGCAACCTGATCGCCGACCCCCTCTATCATAACATCAGAGCCGTCGGTCAGGGCCATATCCCCTGCCGAGACCAGCTGAAACTCGACCTCTATACCTACGGTAGGTAAGGGCGAACCTTTAAAGACAAGCCCCTGTTCTTTGGACATACGACGCTCCGCCTGTTAAGGGTTAGCTTCGAAAACCTTCAGATACTACATAAATGACCGCTAGAGCGGTACGGCACCCGATCTGAGACTGGTTATGCGTATATATATAAAAAATATCATCTTTTAGCATATAAATCAATACGATCAACAGACGCGGTAGACTCCTGATATTCTTTATTATAGCATGGCTTTTAGCGGTAACCGACCTTAGACCGCTTGACACATCACCATATGGGGCGTATGCTTTTAAGATGTACTTTTAAAAGTCCGACGCAGAGAATAGCCCGCTACGGAGTGTAAATGAAAGTAATAAAAGACAAGTTCAAGAAGAACCCAGTAAGGGGCATGATGGCTATGCTCCTGCCGGTCGTCTTTGTGATTCTCCCTGTAACGCTGCCGCGCAGCAATACGCGCCTTACCGACGCCCCGCCCGTCGTAACCCTCTCAAGGGCCGAGACGACCCAGGGCGGCATTACCGGTATGGAGCTAACGCTCCCAAGCGGCATTACGCCGGTTAGCGGCTCCTTTGCCGAACGTAAGGTCAGTTTCTTTAAGGGCGCAGAGACAGATACAGACGCGACCTATCACGCCCTGCTCGGCGCGGACCTAACAGACAGACCCGCGCTCCAGCTCCTGGAACTCACCCTTGCCGACGGCCCCAAAGACAAGAAGAGCTACTACTACTCTATCGCGATTGAGGGCGGAGACTTTACGGTAGACCGTCTGACGCTCCCCCCGGAGATGGTAAACCCGGGTAAGAAGGCCCGCAGGCGTATCCGGCGTGAGCGCAAAGACGTGGCAAAGGCCGTACAGACAGAGAGCGCAGCGGATAGACTCTGGGAAAGCCCCTTTATAATGCCGGTAAGCGGCAAGGTCACCAGCAGCTTCGGGCGGCGCAGGATACTTAACGGTCAGGAAAAATCCCCGCACAGCGGAGTAGATATACGTACGCCAAAGGGCAGGCGCATTCGCGCATCAAACAGGGCGCGAGTAGCCTTCACAGGATACCTTTACTACACAGGCAAGACCGTTATTCTCGACCACGGCCAGGGGCTCTTTACCTCTTACTGCCACCTCTCGAAGATCAAAGTCAAGAAGGGCGATATGGTAGCCAGAGGCAAGATAGTCGGGCTTGCCGGTTCTACCGGACGCTCGACAGGGCCGCACCTGCACTGGAGCGCGAAGCTGCAAGGGGCCCGCGTCAGCCCGCTGGACCTTGTAAGCATTACCGAGGCGATACTAAAAAACGCACTGCAAAAACGAGCCCCGAGACAAATCAGCGAAGCAATGCTGCGCTAAGCCATCCGTATAAATACCTTGAAGATTACCGTAAGGCCATCTATAATTACATAAGCAAAAGAAGCGAACTGCGGAGGTTACATAGTGTTTGAACAATTTGAAGAACAAGAAGCCGTAAAAAAATCAGCGATGATAGAGAAGAACGGCTTTGCTTTTTACTCTCAACTTATAGAAAAATTCAACGATGCCAAGATAATTGAGGTACTTAAGAAGCTGCGCGATGACGAAAAAAAGCACCTTCACACTATCGAGAACAGGTACTTTAAAGAAGTAGGCTTTGGCGATACCATAACAGAAGAAGAAGTAGAGGTAGAGCTTTACGTCGAGAATAAAGGGGTCCCCGACCTCTTTACCCGCAACATTGATATGAAAAAACTGATAGCGTCAATCGACAACCCCCAGCAGGCCCTGGAGCTTGCGATGGATACCGAGAGGCACTCCGTAGTCTTCTTTGAAAACCTCGCAAAAGAGGCCTCGACCGAAGAAGTACGTCATATCTACACGGCGCTTGCCAATGAAGAAAAAGGCCACGTAGAGCAGATAAGGGTCATTCTGGCGTCTCTATAAAGCCGGCAGATCAGGTTTAAAAAATAAAAGCCCCTGTTGTACGGTTATCCGTACAACAGGGGCTTTTTAAATAGTTTATCTTATCCAGACCAGGCCCGACCAAAGCTGCCGGATCGGCCCTACCCCGCGATTATCTTTACCAGAACGCGCCTCTGGCGTGGCCCGTCGAACTCCGAGAGGTATATACCCTGCCAGGTACCCAGCATCAAGCGTCCTTCTTCTATTATAATGGTCTCGGAAGCCCCGAAAAAAGAGGTCTTCAGATGTCCGTCCGAGTTCCCCTCTGCGTGCTCAAACTCAGGGTCGTCGCGCTTTATGATCTTTGAGCTTGCCATCACCATATCTATTACGACCGATGGATCGGCATTCTCATTTATCGTAATGGCCGCGGTCGTATGCGGTGAATAGACAATACAGATGCCTTCGCTTACTCCACTCTCCCTGACAACCTGCATGACCTCTTCTGTTATATCCAGAAAGTCGCAATGCTGCGGGGTACTTATGGATAACTCTGCCAGGCTCAAATCAAGGTTCCTCTCAAAAAACAATCATAGTCGTAAAAGACTACCGGGCCGCCCGAGGTAACTACTCCACAACGGTGACCTTACCGTACATCCTTTTATGGATAAAACAGACGTAGTAATATTCGCCCGTCTTCTTGAACTCGTAGCTCCAGTCCTCGCCCGGCTCGAACCTGGGTGAGAAGAGCCCCTTCCTGCCGATAGCCGCAAAGGAGGCCAGAAGGTGCGCGGTATCGTCTTTATTTACCCACTTAACTGTCTCGCCCTTTTTGATTATTATATTACCGGGTAAAAAGACATTCTTTTGCTTTTCCGTGGATACGGTCTCTACGATATGCGTCTTGCCGCTTGCCGCCGACGAGACCGGGGCCGGAAGTTTAGTCTCAAATATCTCTCTCTTTATCTTTAAGAGCGGCTCAAAGTCTCCGCTCTGATCCTTATACCTGGTTGCAAGAACCTCGCCAACACTCAGGCTTGCATCTCTCTTCTCTACCGGGACCCCGTCTGCCTGAGCGTCTTCGATAATGGTATCAATAATGCCAGATATCTTCCTTTCATCATGCTCTACTATATAGCGCATCACCTGGTAATTGCCGGCATTATATGCCTCGGTAAACTTCTCTACAACATCTCTGTGATCTGCATATGCCCTCGCGCCCAAAACCATTAACAAAATAAAAAAAGACAAGAAAACAACCCTGATAGTCTTCATCGCCCTTCCTCCTTTAGTAAGTTAAAGGTATCAACAACTAAAATTTTAAGTGGTCTCTGTAGTCTGATTATAGCAGATTTTATATAACAGCAGGCCTGAAAAGATGCAAAGATAAATTTTAGAAAAAACTCCGTCTTTGACCTCCGTCCTTGAAAGATCAAACCCAGCCAAAGAGCGGACACAGCACCATAAGGCTGAATAATATTATAAAAAAACCGCATATATCAAATATTATTCCCTTCCTGACCATCGATAGTATCGGCACCATGCCGGAGCCGTATACAATAGCATTTGGCGGAGTCGATACAGGGAGCATAAAGCCGAAACTCGCCCCGAGCACCGCCCCCAGGGCCGGAGGCATCGGGGAGACCCCCATCCCCTGCGCTACGGCTATGACAACGGGTATTACCATATTGGCCGAGGCCGTATTCGAGGTCGTCTCGCTCAGGACTATACCAAAGATAATGGCAAGCGCGGTAATGCTCCAGAGCGAGTTCGCACCGGTAAGCCCGGTAAGCGCCAGACCAAAGGCCTCTGCAAGGCCCGTAGAAAACATGAGAGCGCCAAGGCTCAGCCCGCCGCCAAAGAGCAGGATCGTCCCCCAATCTATCGAGGCCGCACGCTCCCAGCTCATGGTAAAGCGGCGTTCCTTAAAAGATACCGGCAGGATAAATAGCAGAATCGCCGCAAGAAGAGCTACAATCCCCGCATTAAGACGCGCACCCAGAAGCAACGTCAGGGCGTGCCCTTTACCCGCAACAAGCCCGACAATGCTTGGGAGCAGCCATAGAGTTACCGCTACGCCAAAACAGAACGCCGTATTGATCTCGCCCCTGCCCCAGGGGCCGAGCGAGAGCCTTTTTTCACGAACGTAACGACCCACGCCGCTAAGCGAATGACTCCGCCCTATACCAAAAAGACCGAGCAACAAAAACAAAAAGACAAACATCACGACGGTTATAGGGAGCGCAAAGGTCATCCATTTCAGGAATGATATCCTGACGCCTATCAACTCCCCTATCATCCCGATGCCTATAAGGTTCGGAGGCGTGCCGATAGGCGTTGCAATTCCACCGACCGATGCGCCGTAGGCTATCATCAGCATCATTGCAGTAGAATATTTATCAAAGTTAAAGCCGCCGGCTTTACCGGTAGCGGCGTCGCCGGTATCTGAGCCGGCCTTCTTGATAGCGCTCAAGAGCCCTATCCCTATCGGCAGCATCATCGCGGTCGCCGCGGTATTGCTTATCCACATAGAGGCAACGGCAGAGATAAGGCCAAAGGCCGCGAGCAACCTGAGCGGACTCTCACTAAAGAATTTAACCGATAGGATGGCAAAGGAAAAACGCCGGTCAAGGCCGTGCATGGTAACGGCCTCGGCGAGGATAAAACTTCCGATAAAGAGAAACACCAGGGGGTTGGCAAAGGGCGCGAGCACTACCTTTGCAGAAGCGACACCGAGAAGGACATTTAAGAGCGCGCCAAGGAGCGCCGTAGCGGGAATAGGGATGGCCTCGGTAAGCCAGAAGACAAGAACCAGTCCAATGACGGCAAAGAGGCTATGAGCCTCTGGCGTAAGCCCGGGTATATCTATAAAGTATATGACCAGAAAGACAACAGGCCCGATTACAAGCCCGATCGTCTTTCGCCACTTTTCAAAGGTCTCTTCACCGCGGGTTATCACCTCTGCGGCAGCTCGACTTTGACGGCTGAGTTTCATAACGAGCAGGTCTCAAAGTTAGAGTTAACCAAAAAACGTACTGGCGATCCTGTATATATCCATATCAACGGTCTTGGTCGCACCGGTTGCGTCTTTGAGCGAGACATCGACTATAGTATTACCATGAATACCGACCATCCTTCCGAAGGTCTTCTCGCCGATAAGCTCTGCGGCGCGTATCCCGTAGCGGGTAGCAAGTATCCTGTCATGGGCGGTAGGGCTGCCTCCGCGCTGAAGATGGCCGAGGACAACATGCCTCGTCTCGATCCCCGTCCGCTTCTCTACCTCTTTGGCTATAAACTCACCGACGCCGCCAAGCTTTGCGTGACCAAAGGCATCGACCTCTGCGTTCTTTGTAATTATATCTCCGGCCTGCTGCGGATATGCCCCCTCGGCAGTAACTATAATACTGAAATTACGGCCTCGCTTTTTTCTGTTGATCGCGACCTTACATACGTCGTCTATCAGAAAGGGCTCTTCAGGGATAAGTATCATATCGGCCCCGCCTGCAAGCCCTCCGTAGGTGGCTATCCATCCGGCGTGCCGCCCCATAACCTCAACGACCATTACCCTGTGGTGCGACTCGGTCGTCGAGTGCAGCCTGTCCAGAGCCTCGGTCACGATGCTCACGGCAGTATCAAAGCCAAAGGTAAAGTCCGTGCACGACAGGTCGTTATCTATCGTCTTCGGAATACCTATCGTATTAACCCCCAGCTCATAGAGCTTTGCCGCTACTCCGAGGGTATCGTCGCCGCCGATGGCGACGATGCAATCAAGGCCGAGCTTCTCTATATTTGCCTTTACCTTTTCGACGTCGCCTTCGTGCTTAAAGGGGTTGGTGCGCGAGGTGCCGAGGATCGTACCGCCGCGCGGCAAAAGCCCGCGAATACTGTCGGCTGTAAAGGGTTCGTAGTCAAGCTGGACAAGACCGGCCCAACCGTCTCTTATACCCACAAACTCAAAGCCCATCTTATGGCCTTTTATCACAACGGCCCTTATGACCGCATTAAGCCCCGGACAATCGCCGCCGCCTGTAAGTATCCCTACCTTCATATTAAAAGCCCTCCTTTATAAAAAAGAAAAAAAGCAGATAAAAAATCTGCTACGCCTCTGTACTTTCTTCTTCACTTTCTTCTTCGTCTTCTATATGGAGCGGGAACCTGACGGTAAATATCGTCCCCTTTCCAAGCTCGCTCTCGACCTCAATAGCCCCGCCAAAGCTCTCTACGATCTCTTTGCAGATACTAAGCCCCAGCCCGACTCCGCCCATCTCGCGGGTGCGAGCCTTATCAACCCTGTAAAAACGATCGAATAAATGAGGCAGATCCTCATCGGCTATCCCCACACCTGTATCTATAACCTTAAGTATAGCTAAATCATAGCCCGCCGCAAGAAGAACCTTAACGCTCCCTTCTTTTGGCGTATATTTAATGGAGTTATCTATAAGGTTGGCTATAACTTGACTAAGCCGAAGCTCATCGGCAACGACCGTGAGGGCCTCGGTAGAGGCCAGTTCAATGGATACTCCTTTTTTAGCCGCTACCTTCTCAAGCAAACGGAGGCTGTCGGCAAGTACTATATCTATACGCACGGGGTTCAGAGCAGCTTCCCCCCTCTCGTCATCGGCCCTGGCAAGCGTAAGGAGCTTTTGCACGATACTGCTCATCCTGTCTATCTCTTCCAGGGTACTCAAGAGCACCTCGTTGGCCTCTTCCTTTGTCAGCTCGCCGCGAAGAGCCACCTCTATCTCGCCCTTCATAACGGTAAGCGGGGTCTTGAGCTCATGCGAGGCGTCCGAGGTAAACTGGCGGATCTGCTTAAAAGATCTCTCAAGGCCCGCTATCATCCCGTTGAGCGTGCTGGCAAGCCTGCCCATTTCATCTTCAGGGCCCTCTATATTTATCCTCTCATCCAGGTTCTCGGCCGTTATCCTCCTTGCCATACGGTTTATCTCGTCGACCGGAGCAAGAGCCTTTCTTGCAAGAAAAGAACCTATAATACTTGCAAGCAAGACAGATACGACTATACCGACGCCGAAGATATAGACCATATAATTGAAGATCTCTACTACGACCTCAAGAGAATCCCCAACCTGCACTATAGCGACCAGCCCCTTGTCCTTGACAATAACAGGTGCGCTTACGACCCTTACCGGATGTATGCCTACGCTCTTTACCGTCTCATAATAGACATTACCCCTCAGGGCCCTCTTAAGGCCGCTGTTGGATACGCTCAGGTCAAAGCCCTCAAGAGCGATACTCTTAGCAACAACCTCACCCTTATGGTCAAGTATCTGAATATAGTAATCCCTTGTACGGAGGCCGAAGAACCTCTCTAGGAAGATATCGAAATTATTGGGGACCATTAGCTTGCCCGGAGGCCTGACGATGGCATGCGCGGTCATACCGGCGATCTTATGGATCTGATTGTCTATCCTGTCCATATAGACGCGGGAAAGAGTGTAGTAAAAACCCCCTGCCAGAACCAGCATGCTGACGGTAAGGAGCAGTACGTACCAGAAGGTAAGTTTTGTGCGAATGGAAAATGTCATGGGCTTACTGTACGCCGCCAAGGACGGCAAGTTTCTCCATAGAAAAGATTACTATTTCTTTACGCTCAATATCTATGACCCCTTCTTCCTTAAAACCCTTGAGAAGACGTATCGAGGTCTCCTGAGTAATACCCAGCATTTCGGCTATCTCAAGGCGCGATAACGTCAAATGAAGCCTCACCCCCGCCGAGTCCCTGACCCCGTACTCCAGCGCCAGCGAGTGCAGAAGATGCGCGAGCTTCTCCTTTGCGTTCTTCAGCCCCAGGTTCCCTATCTTCTCATAGGCCTGATGCAGCTCCTTGCCAAGCGCCATCATGATCTTCCTCGATACATCCGGCGCACTTTCAAGGACCTTGAAGAAATCGGCCTTCCTAACAAAACAAAGACTCGCCTCCTCCATTACCACCGCGCTATTGGCATAAGTATCGGCGTCGCAGAAGACCTCAAGGCCGAGCAGATCGCCGGGTAAGAGGATCTTTATTATATGCTCCCTGCCGTCCTTAGAGCTTCTTACAAGCTTTATGCGCCCGATACGGACGATATAGAGCCCCAAACACTGGTCGTCCTCCATAAAGATTACTTCTTTTTTCTTATGGCTGGAAGTCGTAACGACGTTCTTAAAAACGTCTATCTCTTTATCGGTAAGATTCGTAAAAAGTGTATTATCTTTTATACGGCACATGCATATGCCGCAGATAGACTCGCCCTGCCCCTTGCCGACCATATTATTATTTTCCGTCATCGCCAGGTACCTCTACCATGTAAACACTGCCAGGTCTCAGTTAAATATTATATCAAGCGCCTCTTTTATCGTCGAGGCTCCGATCAGGTCCATATCACCATCACCAGGGGTCTTATTAAAGCCCTTCAGGCTATCGCGAGGAAGGATGCACCTCTTAAAGCCGAGCTTTTCGGCCTCTCTAACCCTGCTCTCGGCGCGAGTCACGCCGCGAAGCTCTCCGGCAAGCCCTACCTCGCCAAAGACAACAATATCCGAAGGCACGGCCTTCTCCAGCAGGTTAGAGGCGAGCGAGACTACTATGGCAAGGTCTGCCGCAGGCTCGCCGATCTTTATACCGCCGGCGACCTTCACAAAAATATCATGGTTTGCGAGGATCATCGCGGCCTTTTTTTCAAGGACAGCCGAGAGTAAAAGTACCTTATTGTAATCCACGCCTACTACCGTACGCCTTGGCACGCCGAAGAGCGCCGGGCTTACAAGGGCCTGCACCTCTACGAGAAGGGTACGAGTACCCTCGATACTTGCGAGCACGCTTGACCCCGAAGCCCCCTGCGGCCTCTCGGCAAGAAAGACCTCGGAGGGGTTATCGACTTCACGTAAACCCCCTTCCTGCATCTCAAAGACGCCTATCTCCATGGCAGAGCCGTAGCGGTTCTTAACGGCCCGCAGTATCCGGTAGATATGCACGGACTCGCCCTCAAAATAGAGGACGGTATCGACCATATGCTCTAAAACCCTGGGCCCGGCGATAGCACCGTCTTTTGTTACGTGTCCCACCAGAAAAAGCGGAATATCCAGGGCCTTTGCAACCGTTATGAGCCTCATGGAAGATTCGCGTACCTGAGCCACACTCCCCGCACTTGAATCAAGGGTCTCGCTATGCAGAGTCTGGACGGAATCAATAATAAGGGCCTCGGGGCGCAGCTCAACTACCCTCTTGGCTATCGCCTCGGCGCAGGTCTCACCCCATACAAGAAGGTTCTCGCTTACCGCTCCCAGACGGTCTGCCCGCAGCTTGATCTGACGCACGGACTCCTCGCCCGAGACGTACAAGACCTTGTGCCCGGCCTTTGCAAATAACCCCATAGCCTGCAACATCAAGGTAGACTTGCCTATTCCCGGATCGCCGCCGACAAGGACGCAACCGCCCGGAACCATCCCTCCGCCAAGGACCCTGTCGAGTTCGCCAAGACCTATTGGGATCCGGCACTGCTCACCGCCGCCGACCGAGGTTATAGCAGCCGGAGCCCCGTGGCCGTCAAGGACTACGAGCCCCTTGTTCTTACCGCCCGGGCGCCTCTGCTCGACCATTGAGTTCCATTCGGTACACTCGGGGCACTTACCGTGCCACTGCGAGGCGCTGCATCCGCAGGACTGGCAGATATAGAGGGTTCTAGCCTTGGCCATAACAGAAGCTGTTACCTATTGTTTTATTTGACAAAGAGTGGTATTTTGTTAAGATTGAATATGGAGACAAGGCTACTTTAAACCTATGACTATTGACCATACAAACATACTAATAGAACTGAACAGGGCTGTCAAGACGCTAAATTTCTACCCCAAAGGGCATCCTAACCTTGAGCAGGTCCTCGGCGGTTTTCTCACCCTCCTTAAAGAAGCCACCTCCGATCAAAAAGATATAACCCTGCGTATTGACAGTAAAAACATCATTGAAGACGGCAAACCTATCTCCCCTAATAACCAGGCAATATCAGCGCTTGCCAAACAACTTTTCCTGAAAAAAATAAAGGTCTTAAATGTAAACTCAAAGATTAGCGCAAAAGACGTAGACGGCTTCCTATCGCTGCTGGCAATGGAGCCCCAGGCCATATTCAAAGAGGGCGGCGCAGTCATGGTGCTGGCCAAGCTGAACGTAACCGGCATACTACTGAACGAGACCAGCTACGAGCAGCTTAAAGAACTACAAGAGAAGCTGGAAGATGACAAGGTAGGTAAAGAGGAAGACGAAAACGTAGAAGAGGCCGATACGGACGAGACCGCAGATAGCCCGTCGGAGTCCGAGCAGGAGCAGGGGGAAGAACAGGAAAAACCTGCAGAAGAAAAAGATAATACATTCAAAAAGCTCCTGCGCTCAATGGCAGATGAGCGCGACACCATAAAGTATAAAGACCTCTCTCTGAGAGTTATAGAGAAGGCCGACAGTCTCATAGGCAATAGCGAACTTGACGATGCGCTGCCAGCGCTCTACTTGTTTTTAAAACATACCCTGCCTAAATACATGGAAACTGAAGAAATAAGGTCAATAGCCTCTGAGTCACTATTGCACTTTCTCTCAGAAGAGGTTATCCTCTTCCTAATAGGCAAGGTATGCGAGAGGGAAGAGCCTAACCGCAACGCCATTCAATACCTGCTGCTAAAGGCAGGAGAGGCCGCCACAGATCCGCTTCTAGACGCTCTTTCGCAGACGGTAGCAGCCCACGAAGCCCACTACCTGACCAATACGTTAGTGCGTTTTGGCGACAATATAAGAAGTAAGATCACCGAACGCCTCGAGCTTGACGAGCGCGCGGTAACGATACAGATGATAGCTCTCCTGGGGGAGCTTGGCGGTGAAGGGTCAATGAAGCCGCTAATAGAGTCTTACACGCAGAACGATCTACGGATCAAGAAGGCCGTACTCAAGAGCCTTGCCCGCATACCGAGCGAGAGCTCGTCGAAGATACTGAAAGATGCTATTAAAGAAGGTAACCGTGCCCTTGTCGGTCAGGCCATTATTTCACTGGCCATGCACAAGGACTCATCGTCGGTTGAACTCATCGGCGAGATGGCTCTTAAGGCCGATACCGAACTTAAAAAAGAAGCAATAAAAGCGCTTGGCATCGGCGGCGACGAGCTGGCCGTACCTTACCTTAAAAAAGTACTTAGTAAAAAAGGCTGGTTCGGTAAAGAGATCAGCGACGATCAAAAGATCCTCGCAATCCTTTCTCTCGGCAAGATAGGCGGCCCTATGGCTATTGAGACAATTAAAGATGTCTGTAAAGAATCCAAGGGCAATATCTACAATACATGCAAGAGAGTGCTTGAAGGGAGCAAGATAAATGACCCCGGACAATAGAGAACTCATACTGCGCTCCTTCAATGCCGCGCTGCATAGTAAGAAACTATATCCGCCCGGACACCCTTCGGTGGCGGCTCCCGCGCGTAAAACACAACAGCTCCTATCAGACTATATACAGGGACCGGAGAAACTGGTTCTCGCAATGGTCGAGGACTCGCTGGTCTTTGAGGATATCCCTGAGGCCGACGCGGCCGAGCAATACGGAGATATATTAAAGTACCTTACCGAGAAAAAAATAGAGGCCATTGCCTTTACAGGCGGCATAGAAGACGGAGAGCTCTCAAGCGTTATCGAGATCCTGACCTCAGAGGAGGCCGGCTCCACGCAGGAAGAGCTGGACAAAGAGCTTAAAGATCTCGGCGTAATACACATCACCCTTCAATCGATGCCAGTTGAAAAACGCAACTACCTGGAAGTCTATAACGACGCTATCAGCGTCGTCAAAAACGTAATGAACGAGATACGTCTCGGTAAGATCCCGGGAACGGAAGAGGTCAACGAGATCGTCAACGAGATGAGCGAGATGGTCTTTACCAATACCAACGCCATGGTCGGACTCTCGATGATAAAGAACTACGACGAGTACCTCTACAACCATTCGGTCAACGTCTCGATCATAAGCCTGGCGCTTGCGCGCCACCTGGGGCTTGAACGCGCGACAGTAGATACCATCGGTGTCGCCGCCCTGCTGCACGACGTCGGCAAGACAGGGGTTGCCGAAGATATAATCAAAAAACCCGGCGGCCTGAGCTCCGAAGAATGGGAAAAGGTCAAGGAACACCCGGTAATAGGCTCGGATATCGCAGAGAGAATGAAAGAGATGCCCGAAGAGGTCTGCCGCATAATCTTCGAGCACCACATAAGGCACGACCACTCGGGATACCCGAAGAGCGAACGTCCGCTATACCAACACTCTATGATAGTAACTATCTGCGACGCCTACGACGCGCTGACGACCCTAAGGGTCTACCAGAATCCGCACCAGCCGGTCGATGCGATAAAGATCCTCAGAGACCTATCGGGGGCGCACTTCACCCCGGAGATAGTCGATGCCTTCAGCGATATGATAGGGGTTTATCCGGTCGGCACGATGGTGCGCCTTACGACCAATGAGGTAGGTGTTGTCACAAGCGTTACGCCGGACGAGAACAATAAGGTTACGGTAAAGATCCTCTACGACAAGGAAGGCACACAGCTTGAAGAGCCGTTACCGATAGATATCTCCCCAAAAGACGAGGTTGGACCTACCATAGTAGGCGCTGCCGATCCATTATCTAGAAATGTAGACGTAAGCGCCTTCTTTGAAAAAGAAGCCGAATAAGACCTGCACTATCTATCATCAGATTTTACCTGCGAGGCCGGTTCGGTCTCAAAGCCGGGACGGTCTCAAAAAAAGAAATAATCAGAAAGGTATTTTAATCTAAGAGGTCTGAAGGTCTTGCAGATCGGCCTCGAGACGGGCCTTTTTTGGGATTGACTTTTTGAGGGGGGGCAGATACAAAAGCCTGTCTAGATCTTACTAACTCTCCATGATCCCCAGGGCCTCTAAGGCCAGCGACCGCATTTTCACATTGCCCTTTACCGCAAAATATATCATGGCCTGCTCGGCCTTTTTATCACCGGATTTACCTATAACCGCTAAGGCCATCTCAATGACGCCGTGATCCTTGCTCTTTAACGCATGCATAAGCGGCCCCATAAGACGCGGATCCCAGAGATCGGCCAAGGCCTCTACGGCAACCCTCACGACGACCGAACTTTCATCCTTAAGCCTCTCAACTACCGCCGGAAGCACTCGCTTATCTCCGAACTTACCGAGCGACCTAATAGCAGCGGCCCTTACGTCTTCAGTGGCGTCGCCGGCGGCCTTCACCAGCAGGTTAAGTATACCCTCGCCTCTAAGCGCTGCGATGGCATAGACGGCCCGAAGCTTCTCGACCTTATCTCCCGAATCAAGGAGCTTTTCAAGTGATACAAGCCTTTGCCTGGTCTCAAGTTTTTCAAGAGCGGCTGCAGCCGAGCTGCGGACATTCTCATTCTTGTCCTGCAAGGCCCTAATTATCACCTGTTTCCTTTTATCCATATTATCTTACGCTACCAGATACACCTAAAAGTTGCAAGATTTTTGTCCGCCAACCGCTCGCCTCAGTAAGGGCCTTCTCTACCACAGGGCCCCGGCGTTTTTTTCCTCCACCGCCTCCCTCTATTATACCAAAATTTGAGTTCATCGGTTGAAAACCGCCCTTACCCTCACAACTCTCTGCCGAGGTAATATACCTGATAAGCGCCCCTGTCATGGTCGACGGCGGCGGCGCTACAAACTCCAGGCCTGCGCTGCTCATAAAAGCGCTTATACCGGCTATGATACCCATAGCCGCCGACTCGCAGTAACCCTCCACACCTGTTATCTGCCCTGCTAAAAATATACCGGAGTTTTCCTTAAGTTCAAGCGTATTACCAAGCAACAGTGGTGAATTAATATAACTATTCCTGTGTATGCTCCCGTAACGCGCAAAACTTACCTCTCCAAGCCCGGGAATAAGCGAAAAGACCCGCTTCTGCTCGGGCCGGGTCAGACTTGTCTGGAAACCTACTATATTATAGATAGTCTCTTCTTTATTTTCGCAGCGAAGCTGGACTATAGCATGAGGACGCTTGCCGGTCCTCGGATCGGTAAAACCCACCGGGCGCAGCGGGCCGAAGGCCAGAGTATCAGGGCCGCGCTCGGCTATAGCCTCTACCGGCATGCAGCCCTCAAAGTACGGTATCTTCTCAAAATCTTTACCCAGGGTCTTTTCAGCACCGAGCAGGGCTCCAACAAAGCCCTCATATTCCGCTTTATTCATCGGGCAGTTTATATAATCCGCCCCGCCCTTATCGTAACGCGCCCCCATAAAGGCTATATCAAAATCAATGGATTCTTTATAGACAACAGGGGCTATGGCATCATAGAAAAAAAGACCGCCCGAGCCGAGCATAGCGCCAAGCGTCGTTGCAAAGCCCTCGGATGTAAGAGGGCCGGTTGCAATAATAAGGGGCCGGTCTTTAGGTAATTCGGTTATCTCTTTACGTATTATATTAACGCCGGCGCTTACAAGCTTCTGCGTTATATAGTCGGAGAACCTCTCACGGTCAACCGCAAGGGCCTGGCCCGCAGGAACACTGGTAGCCTCGGCGGCCTCTATTACAAGAGATCCGAAGAGCCGCATCTCTTCTTTTAAAAGCCCCGAGCCGTTCTCAAAAGAAAGGGATTTAAGCGAATTACTACATACCAGCTCACCAAGGCCCGCAAGCCGGTGCGCAGGAGAGAACCTCTCGGGCTTCATCTCATAGAGCGTAACGCTTGCGCCAAGCCCTATTGCAGCCCAGGCCGCCTCTACGCCCGCAAGCCCTCCTCCTATTATCGCCACTTCAGTCACATTAGCGATGATACCACATGAAGATGTACTTATTCCATATCGACAACGCCTTAATTTAAGTCTATTGCCGTACCAGGTGAATTGTGTTAACTTTTACATTATGGATAAAACAAACCCGTCGCCTGAGACGGATCATCAACCGCCTGAGACGGATCATCAACCGCCTGAGACGGATCATCAACCGCCTGAGACGGATCATCAACCGTCCGAGACAGGCCACCAGCCGTCTGAGACGGTTACTGCAAGGATTATCATCAGAGGCATTGTTCAGGGAGTCTACTTCAGGGTAAGCACACGAAATATAGCCAGAAAATACTCTGTCTACGGCTGGGTACGCAACAACAAAGACAGCTCTGTCGAGGCCGTTTTTGAAGGGCGTAGAGAGGATGTAGAAAGCGCGTTAGCCTGGTGCAAAGAAGGACCTCCCGGGGCGCGTGTCGATGAGACCCATGTCTCATGGACGGGAAAGATAGAAAATTTCAAGAGCTTTCATGTAGACTACGAGAGTTCTTGAGGGTATGAGGTAAGATAAGACCAATGAAAGAAATATTAAAGAAAATAACACTCTTTACCGCACTTATTATTGCGTTAACGCTCACCTATGGTTGCAAGTTCCCAAAGGTTGCAATGGATCCGGGTAAGGGCGCGGAGGTAGAGAAGAAAGAAAAAACAAAACTTCCGGCACACCCTCCCATCAAAAGAGTTCTACGCCTGCAACCCATAGAGCCGCGCAGCTCGGAGTACTCAATGGTAAGAGGCCGCCTCATCATGGAAAATAAAGACATGTCGGTAACTATCCACCAACTGCGCAGCTGCTGCAATTACAAAAAGAACAACCTCTTAGACGAGCTCTTTGAAAAGGACTACATCTTGATGCAGCTGACGATAAATAATAAATCCAAGAAGAGGATCACCTACAACCCCTCTCATACATTCCTGCTCGCAGGTAAGATGGATTACAAAAAACCGCTGAACTACACCGACCTCTACGATATAGTCAGCGAAAAAGAAGACGAGGTCCTCCCTGAAATAAAGCTCTCCAGACTAAGGGGCAAGTACTACGACTTAAATACCAGCGTCGCACCGGGGGGGAGGGAATCCAAGATACTGATCTTCCGCAAGCTATCGAAGAACAGCAAAAAAAGCAAAGCAATACTGAAGATGAACGAAATTTATATAGGGACAAAGACCCGTAGTATAACTTACCTCTTCAGAGTAATGGAAGAGGCGGTGACCGAGTAGCAAGGTGGAAAATATTTCTCCTTAAAACTTACCTCTCGTCCTTATCTTTATCCTTATCCTTATCGCCGCCGCCGACCATCGTCTCTTTTGCGCCGTCGATGGATTTGCCTACCTCGTCCTTGGTCCACTGGACGGTCTTCCCGGCGCTCTCCTTTGTCCACTCTACAGATCTGCCGGCCTTCTCCTTTGTCTTCTCATAGGCATCCTTTACGCCCTTTGTAACGGCAGCGGCCTTTTTAGCACCTAACTTCTTACCGCGCTCAAGCTCCTTTTCATAACCCTCAAGTTTCTTGCCGACCTCTACGGTCTGCTTACCAAGGCTCTTGACGTAGCCGGCCCCGCCAAAAGACAGAAAAGCTATAAAGATAATACAGCCGACTATTATTCCCAGAAGGATCTTCTTCATTTCAATTTGCCTCCGTTGCCCGGCCTATTACCATATAATATTTCTAATTACCTTTTATATCCAAGGCCTTTTTATAGACCATGCTCTTTGGAAGCCCGAGCTCCTTTGCCGCCACCTTAACGGCCTCCTTAAGCGGTATCCCCGCCGCGATAAGGGCCCGGAGCTCACCCTCAATATCACCCTCGCCAGAAGGCTCCTTCTCCATCGATACGACAATAGCGACCTCACCCTTTAATCTCCGGGCCTTTACCAGATCGATTATATGAGAGACCTTACCCCTGAGCGTCTCTTCATGCATCTTTGTCATCTCGCGGGCGACGACCAGTTCGACGTCGCCAAGTACCGAACGCATATCCTCCAGTGCGCTATGAAGACGCCTCGGTGACTCGTAAAGGATAAATGTGCCGGCTGCGGCCCTGAGCCCTGCCAGAAAAGTACGCCGCTTCGCAGAGCTCGTCGGCATAAAACCCTTAAAGGTAAATTCATCAGTAGGCATCCCGGCGATACTCAGAACCGCTGTCAGGGCCGAGGCCCCGGGGACTGCGACGACCTCTACCCCGCTCTCTGCCGCATGACGCACCAGCCTGTAGCCCGGATCCGATATACCCGGAGTACCGGCGTCGGTTACCAGAGCCAGGTCGCCTCCCTGCTTTATCTTCTCCACCAGATGGGCGGATTTACCTACTTCGTTATGTTCATGGTAGCTCGTAACGGGCGTAGAGATCCCGTAGTGAGTCAGCAGCTTTCTAGTATGCCTCGTATCCTCGGCAGCGATAAGACCGACTTCTTTAAGGACGCGCACGGCGCGAATAGTCATATCCTCAAGGTTGCCAATCGGCGTTGCGACTACATATAATTTACCGTAACCGGTCTTCGGCTGCATAAACTATTGCCTCTTTGAAAAAGCGCGCGCAGACAGCGCCATCATCACGGCCGCAAAGACCGATACGAATATTATATCAAAGGCAAGCGAAAACTCCGAAGAGAGCCTTCCCCCGCCGGGCAGCAGGACGTGCTTAAAGGCGTCCACACCGTAGCTGAGTGGATTTATATAAGTAACCAGCCGCAGCGGCAGAGGCAGATGCTCCACCGGATAGAGAGCGCCGCTCAGGAAAAACATCGGCAGGATCAGAAAGTTCATAATAACATTAAAGCCCTCCAGAGATTTCAGATGCGCGGCTATAAAGAGCCCAAAGGCCGTAAGCGAAAACGAAACGAGCGAGACCAGAAAGATCATAGCAATGATCTCTCCCGCACCTATCTCCACGCCTATAAGAGGAGCTACGATCAGAAGCATCATCCCCTGAAAAAGAGATAGGGCCGTGCCGCTTAAGAGCTTACCGATAACAATGGTCAAGCGCGAGACCGGGGCTACCAGCATCTCTCTTAAAAAACCGAACTCACGGTCCCAGACTACAGACATGGTAGAAAATATCGAGCTAAAGAGGATAGTCATACCTATAACGCCGGGCAGAAGGAACTGCATATAATCACCTGCCTCGCTCCCGTTGCCGCCGACCGGGGCGACCAGACGGGACAACCCCGTACCGACTATAAAGAGCCAGAGCAAAGGGCGCACAAGTGTAGTGAGAAGTCTTCCCTTCTGGCGAAAGAACCTCTTGAACTCCCTGAGGACTATAACGTATACGGCGCTGGGAACTATCATCTTCTAAATGGCTGACGTGCGTTTGAGCTCATATTTTGTTCTTCCCTTATCTCTCTACCGGTCATATGCAGAAAAACATCGTCAAGGGTCGGCCTCTTAAGGTTTACCGTACGCACCTCGACGGTAAGGCTCTCCAGTATCCTCGGTATTACCTTATCCCCGTGCTCGACTATCAGCGACAAGCCCCCGCCCTTGATACGGGTCGGCTCCAGACCAAGTACAGCCTTTAATTCATCGCAAGCACGCGCGTCGTCCTCGGTCTCCAAACTGATAGTATCGCCTCTGAGCGAGAGTTTTAAATTCTCCGGCGTATCACAGGCGATAATACGCCCCCTATCAATGATCGCAATTCTATCGCAGGCCTCGGCCTCATCCATATAATGGGTCGTCATAAAGACGGTATTACCCTCACGTTCTTTAAGATCCTTTATAAACTCCCAAACCTTCCTTCTGGTCTGCGGATCCAGCCCGAGCGTCGGCTCATCGAGGAAAAGAACCTTCGGCCTGTGCAGGAGCCCCCTTGCTATTTCAAGGCGTCTCTTCATACCGCCGGAGAATTTCTTTACCAGATCGTTTTTTCTATCGCTCAGGCCGACGACCTCCAGCATCTCATCAATACGCTGCGCAGTCAGGGCGCGCTTCATCTTATAGAGGTAACAGTGGAACTTTAAATTCTCATAGGCCGTAAGTTCGTTATCAAGCGTCATCTCCTGAAAAACAAGACCGATAGAAGTCCTAACGCCATGGGGCTCGGTCATAGAATCAAAGCCGTTGACCAGCGACGAGCCGGAGTCAGAGGAGAGCAACGTACAGAGAATATTTATAGTCGTAGTCTTGCCCGCCCCGTTAGGGCCCAGAAAGCCGAAGGTCTCCCCCTCTTTCACAGAGAAAGATACGCCGTTTACCGCAGGCGTGCCGTTATAACTCTTAACAAGGTCTCTGACCTCTATTATAGACATTGGTATTCCTTCATGGCTGTATCCGTTATTTTAAGGCCTTCAAAGAAAAGGAAACGCAAGCTTACTCCGCAGCGGCCATGCCGGTGAGCCTGAGCGCGAAGCTGAAGACAGAGCCCTTGCCGGGCTCGCTCTCTACCCATACCCGCCCGCTCAGGCCCTGAATAATATGCTTTACAATAGCAAGGCCAAGGCCCGTCCCCCCAAGCTCGCGGCTCCGTGCCTTGTCTACTCTATAGAAACGCTCGAAGATCCTCGGCATATCCGAGGCCGGTATGCCGATCCCGGTATCCCTTACCTCGACTATTGCTTCACCTGTCTGCACACCTACCGAGACGTCAAGCCTGCCGCCCTCCGGCGTATACTTTATCGCGTTATCAAGGAGGTTGACCATGACCTGCTCGACCCGTCCCTTGTCGGCGACGACTCCGGGCACACCGTCCTCTATATCAAGAACTATCTCAATCCCCTTATCACGCGCCTGCTTCTTCAGGCCGTCCACCATGGAGCGCACAAGCTCGCAGAGATCTATCACCTCCGAGACCATCAACATCTGCTGGCTCTCTACCCTTGAGAGTACAAGCAGATCCTCGATAAGCCTGGACATACGCGTTGCATTCTTATCTATAATACTGAGAAATTCCTTTGCGCTATCCTTATTATTCATCGCGCCGTCAAGGAGGGTCTCGGAGTATCCCTTAATGCTCGCAAGCGGAGTGCGCAGCTCATGCGAGACGTTGGCAACAAAGTCCCTTTTGATCGCCTCGACCATCTTCTCTTCGGTTATATCTTTAAAAAACAACATCAGACTTGTGTCAGGATTCTCATCAAGGGGGACTATGCGTACGTCAAAACTACGCTCGTCGTCTGTTATCTCTATTTTTTTGTGCTCGTCACAACCAAGGCAATCACTAGCGCAATCAAGGAACTCGCCTACTACCTTAAGCAGCCCCTTATCGGCAATAAACTCAGATAGAGCACTGCCCTGAATTTCATCGAGGGTACTTTCGGGAGAAAAACTACTTATAAAGAACTTATTGGCATATACGACCCTGCCCTCGCCATCAAGTGCGATAGCGCCGGTAAGCATCTCTCTGGCAATGGTCTCAAGAATACGATTTTTTGGCATTACTAATATCCCCTCAGGTACTGCGTACAGCAAATTCATCAATATGATTCTGGACTACACATAGCAATCAACTTCTTAAAGCACTATGCCTCATCACGCAGGTGCTGCGCACAGCAAATTCATCAATATGATTCTGGACTACACATAGCAATCAACTTCTTAAAGCACTATGCCTCATCACGCAGGTGCTGCGCACAGCAAATTCATCAATATAATTTCGTGCCATGCATAGTAAAAAAACTTTCTATTGAACTTAGCCCTCACGCAGTGAGTCGGTAAATCTATAGCCAACGCCCCTTACTGTCTCTATATACGCGCCCGCCTCGCCAAGCTTAGAGCGAAGCCGTCTTGTATGGGTATCTACGGTTCTGGGCGTTACAAAACACTCGTCGCCCCAGGCCTTATCCAGTAGCTGGTCGCGGGTAAAAACCCGACCGCGCCCTTTCAAGAGGGTCGTAAGGAGCTTGAACTCCGTACCCGTCAAGACGACTTCTCTGCCCGATACCTCTACGCGGTGGCGTGCAGGATCTATCGTAAGTTTTTCATATCTGAGGATCTCAGCGACCTCGGGATCCGACTGGGGGCCTTTCCTCTTGAGAAGCGCCTTTACCCGAAGGACTAGTTCACGAGGGCTAAAGGGCTTGGTGATATAGTCGTCCGCACCGAGCTCAAAGCCGACTATCTTATCGACCTCTTCACCCTTTGCGGTAAGCATTATAACGGGGATATGTGCGGTGGAGGCGTCGCGCTTAAGCCGCCTTAAGACCTCGGTGCCTTCCATATTGGGGAGCATAATATCAAGGACGATAAGGTCCGGGCGACGCTCCCGTGCAAGCTCTATCGCCTCGGGGCCGTCTTTAGCCTCTATCACGCCGTAACCCGCGCTCTTTAGGTTATAGCAAAGCAACTGAAGGATATCGGCCTCGTCGTCAACGGCCAGTATATTCACGCCTGAGGTCATATCAAAGCCCCTCTACAAGCAGGCGTACTCGCTTCTCGATATCGCCTCTGACCCTCTGCATGACCTCCCAGGGTTGTCCCATCGGGTCTTCAACGTCCCAGTCTATCATCACGCCTTTATAACCGGGCGGACATAGGTCGCGGGCCTCACAGCAGCCAAGCGTTATAACGATATCCGAGGCGTTTATCATCTCATCGGTTAACTGGTCGGAGGTATTTACGCTTATATCAATACCTACCTCTTTCATAACACGGATCGAGTCTCCATTAACAATACCGGAGGCGCCTGTACCGGCGCTCATAACGGAGATATTTGCACCCTTAAAAGCCAGGGTCTTTGCAAAGCCCTCTGCCATCTGAGAGCGGCACGAATTACTGCCGCAGATAAAAAGTATATCTTTAGATTCTGCCATAGAGAGCTCTACCACACCTTAATACGTACTGCGTAATAACAAGCCTTAAACCGGCAGTAGCCGGTCTAAGGCTCTTTGAGATTTGCAAATCACCACTCACCTGTATTCAGGTACTCATCCATAGAATCGGCGGCCTTTCTGCCGTCGCCCATAGCGAGAATAACAGTAGCTCCGCCCCTGACGATATCTCCGCCTGCGAAGACCCCTTTCTTACTCGTCCTTCCCGTATCAGGGTCGCCCAGGATATTGCCCCATTTATTTACATTTATATCGGGGCTCGTCTGCGGGATAAGCGGATTGGCTCCGTTACCGATAGATATGATGGCTACATCGCACTCGATCTGGAACTCCGAACCCTCGATAACGACCGGCCTGCGCCGCCCGGAATCATCCGGCTCGCCAAGCTCCATCCGGACGCACTCGACGGCTGTAAGCCTACCGTCCTCGTCGCCGATAAAACGCACCGGGTTGGTGAGCAACTGAAAATCAAGGCCCTCCTGCTCGCCGTGATGGACTTCTTCAAGCCTGGCGGGAAGCTCTTCACGTGAACGCCTGTAGACGATACTGACCTTCTTCGGGCATAACCGCAGGGCCGTCCTTGCGGCGTCCATCGCGGTATTACCGCCGCCAACTACTACGACGCGTCTGCCGCGCAGCACCGGCGTATCGTATTCAGGAAAAAGGTAAGCCTTCATCAGATTTACGCGCGTCAGGTACTCGTTGGCCGAGTAGACGCCTATAAGGTTTTCACCCGGGATATTCATAAAGTAAGGCAGCCCCGCGCCGGAGCCGATAAAGACCGCTCCGTAGCCGTCGGCGAGCAGCTCGTCTATTGTATCAAGCTTACCAACGACAGAGTTACACTCGAAATTCACGCCCATCTTTCTCAGATAATCGACCTCTGCCGATACTATCTTCTTGGGCAGCCTGAACTCGGGGATGCCGTACATAAGTACGCCGCCCGGAGTATGAAGAGCCTCAAAGACCGTAACACTGTGGCCCTTCTTGACCATATCTCCGGCAACAGTCAGGCCAGCTGGCCCGCCTCCGACCACTGCTATTTTCTTACCGGTTGACTTGGTTATATCCGGCACCGTTACCTCGCCGTGCTCACGCTCGTAATCAGCCGCGAACTTCTCAAGGCGTCCGATGGCAACGGGTTCATTCTTCTTACCGACGACGCAGACGCGCTCGCACTGATCTTCCTGCGGGCATACTCTGCCACAGACAGCCGGCAGGGCATTGGTCTCTTTAAGTTTACGCGCGGCCTCAACGAACTTGCCCTCTTCAATAAGCCTTATGAACCACGGGATATCTATCCCTACCGGACATCCTCCGACGCAGAGAGGTTTTTTGCACTGAATACATCTCTTAGCTTCGGCTATGGCCTGCTCCGGGGTATAACCGAGAGGCACCTCATAAAAGTTCCTGACCCTTTCCTTTGCATCCTGCTCTCCCATTGACTGGCGAGGCATACTCATACGTGCTTTCATCTCTTTAGGGTCCATATCAGCTGCAATCTCCTCTTTCATAGCACTTTGTGCCTTCGTGGTATGTTGCCTCTTCCATTGCTATACGTTCTTCTTTTAGATAACTGCGATTGCGAAGCACCAACTCTTTAAAGTCTACATCATGACCGTCGAACTCAGGGCCGTCAACGCAGACGAACTGATTTTTTCCGCCAACAGTCACCCGGCAGGCCCCGCACATTCCGGTGCCATCGACCATTATCGGGTTAAGGCTGACAAGCGTCTTTATACCATGCGAACGCGTCACCTCAGCAACGGCCCTCATCATCGGCACAGGGCCGATGGCAATTACTATATCGATCTTACGCCCGTCCTTTATAAGGTCTTCAAGGACGTTCGTTACAAAACCGTGATGCCCGTAACTACCATCATCGGTCGTTATAAGCAGCTGCGAGCTGGCAGCGGTTATCTCTTTCTCTAATATAAGCAGGTCCTTGTTCCTTGCTCCGACAATAGAGATGACCTCATTGCCAGCGCCCTTAAGGGCCGCCCCGATCGGGAGGACTACTGCCGTGCCTATTCCGCCCCCTACGCAGACAGCCGTACCGAAGTTCTCAACATGCGTGGGTTTGCCGAGCGGACCGACGACATCAAGGATAGAATCGCCCTTTTCTTTCTGGCAAAGGAGCGAAGAACTCCTACCGACCTCTTGGACAACAATAGTGATAGTGCCCGCCTCGTTATCCGACTCGACTATGGTAAAAGGGATCCTCTCGCCGTGCTCGTCCAGTCTGATAACAACAAACTGACCAGCCTGTCTCTTCCGTGCTATTCGCGGGGCCTTTATCTTAAACAGGCTTACGCGGTGCGCCAGGTCCCTCTTCTCTGTAATTTCATACATACGGTAGCGCTCCTTTAATCTATAATGAATTAATACCCTCTATTTTTTACGTCCAACGAAAGATATCATCTTCGACTGCTAAGGTAAAGCCAGAATTCTTTATTTCCCTTTGCCCCTTTTATTGGGGACTCGACGGTGCCAAGTACGGCGTAACCCTCTGCTTCTGCAAAGCCTACCATATCCTCGACAACCGCCCTGTGTTTCTCCGGGTCTTTGACTATCCCACCCTTACCGAGCTGGCCTTTACCGACCTCAAACTGCGGCTTTACAAGGGCCAGTACCGTAGCCTTTTCCCCCAGGAACTTCTGCAAAACAGGCAGAACCTTCTTAAGCGAGATAAAGGAGACGTCTATTACAACGATACCTGCCTTATCCGGTATGGCCTCGGGTTCAAGGTAACGAATATTAACGCTCTCCAGCAGAACCACCCTCTCGTCAGTCCTGAGCGAGTAGTCGATCAGCCCCTTACCAACATCTATCGCATAGACCTTCTCGGCTCCGGCCTGCAAGAGGCAATCGGTAAAACCACCGGTCGAAGAACCGACGTCCATAGCGATAAGGCCCGAAGGGTCAATACCAAAGCCGTCGAGCGCGCCCTTTAACTTCAACCCGCCCCTGCCGACATACGGCAAGTCCTCTTTGACGACGATCCTTGCCTGCGGGTCTACCTTCGTACCGGCCTTATCTACCCTGTGCTCGTTAACAACGACACGCCCTGCCATTATAAGGGCCTGAGCGCGCTGGCGGCTCTTTACAAGGCCAAGCTCTGTTATCAAGACGTCTATACGTACTTTCTTCGGCTTTACCGGCCTTTGCCTTTTTTCAGCCCCAGACTCTTCAGACCCGGATTTTCCATCCGATGACTTTTCAGTCGTAGACTTTTCAGTCTCCTTATCGTTAAAGTTACCAGCCAAGATCTAAGACGCCACTATTACATGATCATTTTCACTATCAAGCATAAGACGCGCTGCTTGCTCTATACCCCGGCTATCCAGACCAAGGGCACCCCGAAGCTCTGCCTGCGTACCCTGCTCTACAAAACTATCGGGCACACCCATACGCCTTACATCTACCTTCAGGTTATTCTCTTCAAAAAGTTCGAGCACGGCAGAGCCAAAGCCGCCCTGCAGGGCATTTTCTTCTATCGTCAGAACGCGCCCGCTTATAGCCGCGTGCTCCAGTATCATAGCGCCGTCGAGCGGCTTTATAAAACGCGCATTAATAAGCGCGCAGGCAATGCCGGAAGCCTCAAGGTTACGCACGGCATTCATCGCCGGCTCGACCATAGTTCCGAGCGCTACTATCGTCAGATCGCCACCCTCTTTTATAAGCTCGGCCTTGCCCGGCTCTATTATATCCGGCTTGCCCGTACCGGCCTCTCCCACAGCACTCCCTCTCGGATAACGAATACTAACGGGACCTCCGTAGTTTACGGCCGAGTGCATCATACTCCTTAGTTCATCCGCGTCCTTTGGCGCGCAGAGCGTCATGCCGGGCAAGTGCCTCAGCAGTGAAATATCAAATAAGCCGTGGTGCGTCGGGCCGTCGGCCCCGACGATCCCCGCTCTATCCAGAGCCAAGACAACAGGCAGGCCCTCGAGACATACGTCATGGAAGAGCTGGTCGTAGGCCCTCTGCATAAATGTCGAGTACAGCGCAACGACCGGAACAAAGCCCTTTCTGGCAAGCCCCGAAGCAAAGGTTATCGCGTGCTGCTCGGCGATACCGACGTCAAAGAACCTGTCGGGAAATTTCTCTGCAAATTTGCTCAGCCCCGTACCTCCGGGCATCGCCGCTGTTATCGCGACTATTCTGTTATCCTTCTCTGCCACCTCTACAATAGAGCGGCTAAAGACCTCGGTATAAGACGGATGCGACTTGCCGCCTTTAGATACCGGCTCTCCGCTTTTCGCGTCGAAAGGACCGATCCCGTGAAAAAGACAGGGCTGCTTTTCAGCGGGGCGGTACCCCTTGCCCTTCTTTGTAAGGACGTGCAAGAGTACGGGCCCCTTTATATCGGATAAATTGTTAAGTGTGCTCAGAAGCTCTTCGATATTATGACCATCTATCGGCCCTATATAATGGAAGCCGAGGCCCTCGAAGATCATCCCCGGAGTAAGGAACGTTATCAGCGAATCTTCGGCCTTCTTTATTATCGTTGCAAGCCCCTTGCCTATCTTCGGAATAGAGCTTGCAAAGGACTCGACCTCGTCTTTTATTTTTTTGGCAAACCTTCCCGTTAATTTCTTCGAAAGGAATGCCGAGAGCGCACCGACATTCTCGGAGATACTCATCTCGTTATCATTCAAGACGACTACCAGGTCTTTGCCGAGGTGCCCTGCCTGATTAAGGCCTTCAAAGGCCAAACCGGCCGTCATAGAGCCGTCCCCTATAACGCAGACGACCTTACGCTTCTCTCCCCGAAGCTCCATTGCCGCGGCTATCCCCAGCCCGCTTGAGATCGAGGTCGCCGAATGCCCGGAGATCGTCGTATCGTATTCACTCTCGGAGGGCTTTGTAAAGCCGCCTATACCGCCCTGCTGGCGAAGCGTAGAGAAATTATCACGCCTGCCCGTAAGTATCTTATGGGCATAGGCCTGATGCCCTACGTCCCATATAACCTTATCTTTAGGGGTATCAAGGACGTAGTGCAGGGCTATCGTAAGCTCTACCGCACCGAGACTGGAGGCCAGATGCCCTCCGGTCTTTGCTACCGAGGAAACGATCAGCTCTCTTACCTCTAGAGCGAGCTTTGGCAACTCGCCCTTGCTAAGTCTCTTGAGCTCTTTCGGGCTATCTATCTTGTCGAGTAATATTCCCATATATCAAAGGCCAATCGGCGCTAACTCCTCCTCTTAATAACAAAACCTGCAAGATCTCTAAGTGGCTCGGCCTCGGCCCCTAACCCCTCTATAGCGGCTAATCCCTTCTCCGTAACATCGGCGGCCATCCTCTTTGATTCACTAATCCCCAGCAGCGACGGATAGGTAGCCTTCTTCCGCTTGAGATCAGATCCGCTCGGCTTGCCGAGCTCCTCGTCCGTACCCTCCAGATCAAGGATATCATCGGTTATCTGAAAGGCCAGTCCAAGCGCCTCTCCGTATGTCGTAAGTGCATCCAGCGTATCGTCGTCCGCGCCGCCGATTATAGCGCCGCTGCGAATGGCGGCAACGATAAGGGCGCCTGTCTTATGAATATGTATATGCTCAAGCACGGGAAAACTTATCTCACGGCCTTCACTCTCTATATCTACGAGTTGACCGCCTATCATCCCGCCGTAACCCGCGCCCTTTGAGAGCTCGGCAATGACCCGGAGTAACTTGTCCGCTGCTACGTCCTTTGTCCCTGCGATAAGGTTAAATGCAAGGGTCAGCAGAGCATCCCCTGCGAGGATCGCCGTTGCTTCACCGTATACCTTATGGCAGGTCGGCTTGCCGCGCCTGAGATCGTCGTCGTCGATAGCAGGCAGGTCGTCGTGGATAAGCGAGTAGGTATGGATACACTCAAAGGCGCAGGCCGTATCAAGAGAGCCGCCGTAACTGCCGCCGGCAAAGTCAAGACTTCCTGCAGTACTGTCGTTGCCCGCAGCGTTGCCGTTGCCCGCGGCGCTGCGGCTGCCAGCAGCCTCGGCGGCCGCCATGACAAGGACCGGCCTCAATCTCTTACCTCCGGCAAAAACGCTATAGCGCATCGCTGCGGCGAGGTTTTTATGATGGCCCTGCTCGGGCGGAAGTAAGTCCTCCAGCGCGCCGTTTATGATCGCAGCCCTGGCCCGCATATACTCTGAAAGATCGCCGTTATACAAAAGTCCTCCAAGAACTCGAAAATACGCTTTTATCAAATACAGGCAAACCACGCCTAATAATAAATATTATCAAAAAGTACAAGCAATTACAACACCTGAGAGCCACTACCGGCTGCAAGATGCCAACGCTAAATAAGCCCGGGCAAAAGCGCATATACAGAGAAACCGGATAAAAAAACCCCTTTGCCGATAAGCGGCAAAGGGGTAAATTCGGTAAACCGTCTTAAACGGTTGCGCTCTTCTATCACTTACTCGGGACTCAATAAGAAGTGCCCGGAAGGCAGAATCAAAATAGATTAAGTTAAACTTTTGTAACGTTAGAGGCCTGAGGTCCTTTGGGACCCTGAATTATATCAAATTCTACTTCTTCGCCTTCTTTCAGGGTCTTGAAACCGTCGCCGGATATGGCCGTATAGTGAACAAATACCTCTTCACCTGACTCCTGCTGAATAAAGCCGAAGCCCTTGGTTTCATTAAACCACTTTACATTTCCGTTCGCCATCTTGTAAATCCTCCTTGCTTTTGTTAGAGCTTTATTGCCTTTATCATAAAAAAAACGGCCTTGGAAGGTTACTCCGGCCTTCCAGGACCGACAAGTGCCTGCTGCCAAAATCAACTTCCAATAACCACTACACACATTTACCGTAAAATCCTACCAACAGATACAAAATAAGTCAAGTATTTTATCAAATAACTTAACCACCGGTAACCTGGCTATTATTCTACAAGTTCCGAGGCATTAACGACCGTAATCCCAGCCTCGCGCAGCTCTTCCTGAGTCTCTTTTAAGACCTCGATGGTTTCAGGATAAGGATGTCCTATTGCTATCGCCGAGCCCCTGCGCTTAACGGCCTTGATAAACTCTTTAAACTGCCCCTCTATATAGTCCTTATCCTGTTCGTTATCAAGAAATACATCTCTCGACGCCGTCTTGACGCCGTAACGGCCGGCGAGCTTGCCGGCTATCGACCTTGGCGAAGTCTTACTGTCTATAAAGAAAAGGCCCCTCTTTGCTAAGACCTCTAAGACGACGCCCATACCGGTGCTGTCCTCGGTAAATTTAGAGCCCATATGGTTATTAACCCCTTTGATTCCGGGGACGTCCAAGATATCAGCCGCCAGACGCTCGCGCATCGTATCGGGCTCCATAGAGGTATATAAGGCCCCTTTACCCGGCCTGTATATCGCAGTATTACCCGGCTCCATCGGCAGATGAAGGATAACCTCAAAACCCATATCATTAGCCTCTCTTGCAAGCCTGCCTGAATAACGAAGATGCGGCAATACAGAGACGGTCACCTTATAGTCAAGCTCTGCCAGGCTTCTCAGCCTGCTCATGCGAGCGCCCATATCATCAATGATGATCGCGCCCCGCAGCCGTGGCTCGTCAGGCAGAAGAGGCCTTGCCTCTTCTGCAACCGGCGGCGCAGGCACAGGCTCGCCCGTAGGCGCCGGACCGTTCCAGCCCTTTATAAGCAAGACAAAAGCCGCGCCTGCAAGGAATGAAATAACAAGGAGGGCGATCAGTAATGCTCGCCCTCCCATTTTAGTTCTATCTTTATCTGCCATATTCCTTATTTTCTCGAAGAGCCCTCATTGGCGGTATATGCCGCTACTAACGATGCAGACCGCCCAAGACGGTTACTTCAGCTTAGCTGTTGTTCCTTTAAACAAATGCCAGCTCTTGAGGTAATCCAGAGCCCTCTTTAGCTGTATCTCTTTTATATCCTTGGTGATCTTACCCTCGTCTATTACCAGGCGTTTGTCCTTATCTTTGCCCTTACCCTTCTTCTTATCATCCGCGCTGTCTTCGCCCTCAAGATGACCGGCAAGATCCTTCTCCTTCAGGTAATGATTGTCCGAGTTACCGACGATAATATCCGGCTCGATACCCTTTGCCTGAATGGATCTGCCCGACGGCGTATAGTACTTGGAGGTCGTAATACGGACAGCCGAGCCATCCGATAGAGGGATTATCGTCTGAACCGAGCCCTTACCAAAGGTATTGGCGCCGAGCACCACGGCCCTGTGATGATCCTGAAGCGCACCGGCTACGATCTCCGAGGCGCTTGCACTGCCTTCATTTACGAGGACGACCATGGGATAATACGGATGCGTACCGAAACGGTCCGCTGTAAACTCCATGCTCTGCCCCCTGAGCCTGCCCTTTGTCGAGACGATAACGCCGCCGCTTAGGAACTTATTGGAGACAGAGACGGCCTGCGGAAGCAGCCCGCCCGGGTTGTTGCGAAGATCCAGAACCAACCCTTTTATTTTACCGGTTCTGGAACCAAGCGCGACCAGAGCCTTCTCCAAATCAACGGTCGTCTTTTCCTGGAACTGCGTAATCCTTACGTAACCAAAGCCATCGCCAAGGTCTTTAAACTTAACGCTCTTTATCTTGATAATGTCACGAACTACATCGAAGGCCTTGGGCTTTTTAAAGCCCTCCCTCATTATCCATAGCTTAACGGGTGTGCCGCGCTTGCCGCGTATGAGTTTTACGGCATCACCGAGGCTCATATCCTTGGTCGGCTTATTCTCGATCTTTACGATAAAATCCTTTGCCTGAAGCCCCGCCTTAAAGGCCGGAGTATCCTCTATCGGGGATACTACCACCAAAATACCGTCCCTTATGCCTATCTCAATACCGACACCGCCAAAAGAACCCTTTGTATCTATCTGCATCTCTTTATAATCATCCGGGGTCATAAAGGAAGAGTGAGGGTCAAGGTCCTTAAGCATCCCTTTGACCGCGCTATAGACAAGCTCGTTTAACTCTGTATCATCGGTATAATTATCCTGAACAATCCCTATAACGTCGGTAAAGATCCGGAGACTCTCATACTCTTTATTAGATGCAGCCTTTGCGTCTTGCAAAACCGCAAAAGAAGAGAAAACAAAGAGTAAAAGGGCTATTATCGGTAGACGCCAACTCCTTGGAGTACGGCACGAACTTAACTGAGACGGTTTATTCATATGCATTTTAAAAAACCTCCACTTGAGAATATAAGTAATTATGATACAGCTAAATCCTTAATTAATCAACATATAATATCAGTGCCGCACAATTAAGAAAGATCCCAGGCGAGTTGTTCCAGACGTGAGCGTTTCTTTATTATATTTAGTTGAGATGTTTGATATTGGTGTATTCACCGTTAGTCTGAAGTGTGATAGTAATGATTTTAGACGTACGATTTCTCCAGAACCACCCGTGTGAACCTTCAAAATCCGCCTCAAGGATACCTTCGCTCTTCTGCGCTGAGCCTTTCTGGTAGCTGTGGTAGTCAATATCCAGCTCCTCCGAATCCCCATGAAGATCAAAATTAGCCTTACCTCCGTCTGTCCACCAGACATATCGCACCTTGCCATCTTTATTCATATCAACTTTGATCTCCGTGCCCTCATCAGGTGCCAACGTTACCTGCATTTCATGATTTAACGCGCCTGTCGCAGGTTGAGCCTTTAACTTAGAGGCCTGAACAAACTCTTCAATTGCCTTTGTTTTTGCGGCTATTGCCTCTTCTTTTGCCCGCATAGCAACCGTCTCGGCAGCTAATTCTTTGGCAAGTGAGATCTTAATCTCACCCATTTTTTTAAGCCCCAATGCATTGCCAATCCCTGTAGGATCGACTCCGTATTCAGCTGGAAGAACAACGACTACCAAAAGCAGCACTGCTACGACGGCAGCTATAACCGTTGATTTCACAAGTTTCCCTGTAGAAGGCAGCTCTTGTTTTGATGGAATGTTTGAGTTATACATTGAATATCTCCTTGTATATATTCATTAAACTACGTTATTTAAGAGATGAAAAAACCTGTAAGCTGGTAGCCGACAAAGACAAAACCCAGCATCATCAATACTGCATTTGATGAATAAGCATGGCGCATAAAGCTTCTGGAACGCCGCCAGTAGGTTATCAGAATCAATATCAGGGCAAGGGCCAGGACCTGGCCAAGCTCTACACCAACATTAAAGGAGATAAGGTTAAACAAAAGCCCGTCGGCCGATAGCTCGTAGTCTATTATCTTGGTTGCGAGGCCAAAGCCGTGAAAAAGTCCGAAGATCAAAGTAGCTATCTTTGTATTGGGCTGGAACTTAAACCAGCGCTGGTATGCACCCATATTATCAAGTGCCTTATAAACGATTGAAAAACCAATGATAGCATCGATGATATAGGCATTGATGCTTATATCCAGCAGAACACCGCCTAGCAGTGTAATTACGTGACCAATCGCAAACAAGGTCACGTAGATACCAACATCCTTAAAACGGTATAAGAAAAATATCACCCCGAGAAGAAAAAGCAGATGGTCGTACCCGGTTATCATATGCTTTGCGCCGAGGTAAATAAACGGCACCGGCAGTACGCCGGTTACTTCCTGAATATAGCCCTTATCACCGGCTGTGACGCCGTGTGCAAAGGCATCGGGTGCTGCTACCAGGACAATAAAGGCAACCGCAGATAGCCCGAAAAACACAAACAGGCTTTTCCTGTTTGTAAATAGTTGAAGAAAATTATTCATTGACAGACGCTCCTTTTGAAGGGTTGCTGTTTATATAAATATTCAAAAAAGAAGGCTTTATAGGTCTAGATAGGCCAACTAGGTGCTGAGTTCCACTAAGTTCCAAAGATCTCCGCTGAGTTCCGCAGAGTTCCAAAGACAAAGTCGGGTATACCTTTAAATCAGCAGACGCCTGGTTGTTTTATAGAGTGGGGTAGAATAAGAAAAGCTTCGGTTGTAATCAGACCGAACCGGCTCTTTTACTAATATTCTCTCGAAGTTATAGCAGGTAAGAACGCCTGGCAAATAAGCAAGACCTCTGCTATGCCTTGAAGAAGACAATTCCGGCTGAACAGGGCCGTGTAAATCTATGTGTAGATAATCAGTAAAATGAGTAAAAAAAACAGAGTTGGTTATACGATCACCGGCTTGATCTTGTGTGTTATGAGAGGTATCTACGTGACTGTGACTATGGTTGTGGCTGTGAGTTTCAGCATGAGAAGTTTCTTGATGACTCACTTCATTACTGCTATGCATCTCATGCAAAAGATCATGCGGCACAAACTGAGCAAATGCAGGAAGGGCTTGAAATACAATTAGAAAAACCAGAAATAATCTTTTCATAATTATTCAGCCTACCATAATTTAAAAGAATTACAATACAGATTGACTCTACATAATTTACCTGGATAAAGATACTTCAAAAAAATAATAGCTGAGGGCAAAGATAGTTCAAGGATTCCTACCTGGCAGCCAACCACGCCATCGGATCACGCGGCACGCCTTTTCGTCTAAGCTCAAAGTAGAGCCCGGTCAGATCTTTCGGCCCGGAGTCTCCGACCAGCGCTATCGTCTCGCCCTCTTTGACCTCTTCGCCTTTTTTAATGAGTATATCAGAAAGGTACGCAAAGAGCGTGTAATAGCCTCCCCCGTTATCCATTATAAGTACCTGCCCGTAACCCTTGAGCCAGCCCACATAGACGACCCGGCCATCAAAGACGCTCTTTACATCTGCGCCGTAAGCGGCCTTTATAACTATTCCGTTATTAAAGGTAACGGTCTTGAACTTTGGATGACGCTTCTTTCCAAACGATGATATGACGCGCCCTCGCACCGGCATGGGGAGCTTACCCATGCGGCGTGCAAACTCGCTGGAGTCCTCTGAAAGCGAAGCCCTGCCAAGCTTCTCCATCACCGCCGTAAGGTCGGCTTCGGCGGCCAGAAGTTCCTTTAAAAGTGCGGTGTGTCTATCTTTTTTACGCCTTACGGAGCTGAGCAGCCGGCGCTTATCGCGCCGTGACCGAGTAGTCTCGGCCTTCTTCTTACCAGCGCGCGCACGCGTATCTAGAATGTCTTTATTTATGGAGGCAAGCCGCGTCCGCTGCCTGCCAAGCTCTACAATATTACGCTCGGCGCCTTCGATAAGCTCCTTGTCAGAGCCCATAACGGTCGATAGATACCTGTATCTACGCTCGGCCTCGGGCGTAGAAAATGACGAAAAGAGCACCGCCGTAGCCTTGCCCGAACGCATCTTATATATAGCACGCAGCCTGCTGGCAAGGACAAGTTGATATTCCTTTTTCTCCTTATCAAGGACTACAATCTGCTTATCGGTCTTGGCCAGGTCTTTTCTGGCGCGTCTTAGCCTGCGATTAATCTTCTTTAGCTCGGCCCTTTGCCGCATAAGGGCGCGGTCGATCTTATCAAGTTCCGACAGGAGACTGCTCGCCTTTTTAGTAAACTTCTTTGTCTCCCCCCTTTCCTCCTCCAGGCGCTTCTTGATGATCTCAAGCTCCTTTGCCGTATTCATGCCCCCCTTACCCTGGCTGCCGTCGGCGGCAAAGGCGCAGTCGGGCGCGAGCAGTATTGCCAGAGCCAGTAAAATTATAACTATACGCATACGCTTACACCTTAAGGAATCTGCCAAGCGAGAATATACTGCCGACCACGCCAAGGACCAAACCGCCCAGAATGAGCAATATAAATAACAATAACGGGGAAAAAGGATTATCAAGGATAAAGACCAGATCAGGGGGAATGTATATACCGAGAACAAGATCTCCAAGGAAGAGTGCGGCCATTGCAACGGCTCCGCCTATGACGCCCTCGGCAATGCCTTCGATCAGAAAGGGCGTCTTTATATAAATAGTCGGCGCACCGAGATAACGCATGATCTCTATCTCGTCGCGCCGGGCGTAGACGGCAAGTCTTATTGTATTGGAGATTATAAAGATGGTAGCGGCCCCCAGAAAAAGGCCGAGAAATATCGCCGCCGCCTCCATAAAGCCCAGAATAGCGCCGAACCTCTCGGCCCACTCCGTGCCGTGCTGGATGTCTTCAACCCACGGTTGCCCCTTCAAAGACTCTACGACAAGCCTTATATCCTTAGGAGTTATTCGGTCGGCAGCGAGCTTTATCTCAAAAGAGGCCGGAAGTATATCGGGCGATACCCCCTCTAGCAGCGCCAGATTATCTTTCATCTCGCCTTTAAGTATGGCAAAGGCCTCTTTCTTCGAGATGTACTCGACGCTGCTTACACCTGATAGCGCCTCTATAGAGGCCTTGACCTTAGCCGCGCCTTTACCGGTAGAGTCCTTCTTCGTTGAAAGCGCACCGTCCTTTACATAGGCTACGATATGGGTCCTGTCGCCCATGCCCTCTACAAATGAATTCAGGTTGACAAAGACGATTATAAAGAGGCTAAAGATAGCGAGCGCAAAGGCAACGGTCAGCGAAGACAAGATCGTTGTCACGAAGTTTTCCTTAAGCCCTCGCAGGCCGTCGATTACCGTATAGATAAGTGCCGCCCCGCGTATCACCTTCTGGTAAGCCTCCCGCCGTGAAGATTGATGGTCCGCTTACCCATACGTTCTATGATCGCCTGATCGTGAGTGGCTATAACAACGGTCGTGCCGCGTGAATTAACCTCTTGAAAGAGCTGCATCATCTTTAAGGCCAGCTCAGGGTCGAGGTTACCTGTCGGCTCATCGGCAAGGAGAATGGCAGGGTCTTTTACAAGTGCGCGTGCAACGGCGACGCGCTGCTGCTCGCCGCCCGAGAGCATAAGGGGTTTAAAGTTTGCGCGGTGCTTGAGGTTTACGTAAG
>UOEA01000059.1_pt1 | contig 53221 bp, 54 predicted proteins | sample 1988571 | NCBI WGS metagenome assembly UOEA01 (sample SAMEA4712194, study PRJEB27164) | hydrothermal vent metagenome | biome: marine basaltic hydrothermal vent biome; feature: marine hydrothermal vent; material: mineral | place: Pacific Ocean | collected 2011-06-14/2011-07-23 | depth 1689 m | reverse complement strand
CGACTGAACAATTATGAAATAATTGTAAAAGCAAATTTTACAGTTCCTTCTTATTTGAAAGGGATGTATATACTAAAGCCGTCTTGGTATCAAAAAATATTATTTGATGTTTAGCCTTGTAGGTTGGGTTTCGCTACGCTCTACCCAACCTACGGGGTGTAGAATGCAAATTGATAAAAGGGTGTTAATGAAAGTGGAGGTGTAGAATATGAACGGTTTATCAGGAATAGAAAAATTCGAACGATGTCAGCTTAAAGGTTATCGTAGATGTCCTAATTTTAAAAATTCAATTATGCAAGAAGCTATTGTTGGGGATATTCCTGAAAGTAGAACTCCAGTAATTCTTCATTCACCTTCTCTAGAAGATGAAGAAACTGTGGCAAGCCTATGTGTAAGTTGTAGTTCTTTTATGGACTGAAAATGTAAAGTCTTGTAGCCTTGTAGGTTGGGTAGAGCGAGGGGTGTACCCCGTAGCGAAACCCAACGGTTTTTAATAAAAACGAAATTGCCTCGGGGCTTTCGCCATTGCAATGACTAATAACGTTCACTTCAATAACAATCGCACTCTCCGCCCTCTTATGTTAAAATCCCCGGCATGAATGTAAGCCTTATAAGCAGAGTTGTTGGGGAACTTTGTGAAGAGCTTCGGGGCGGGGTTATTTCAAAGGTTCACGAGCCCGACGAAAAGACCCTTATACTCAAGGTCTTTACGCGTGGCCGTCAGCGCAACCTTCTTATATCGACCCATCAGTATCTATCCCGTCTGCATATTACAGAGAGGCCTTTCCCGAACCCTCCCGTACCGCCGCGTTTTTGTGCATTCCTCAGAAGTCGTATAACCAATGCCCGTATAGGTGAGATACGTCAGCTTCCGGGCGAGAGGATCGTCGAGATCGCACTTATAAAAAAGCCGAGCGAAGATGGCGGCGCGGGCGCGGAGCCGATCAGGATGACCCTTATAGCAGAGCTTACGGGCAAGTCAGGTAATATTATCTTGGTTAATAAAGACAATATTATAATGGACGCAAAGAGGTATTTCCGCGCGCCCGAGTCCGCAAGGACCGTCGAGCCGGGCGAGCGTCTATCCCCCCTGCCCCCGCACGAGGTCGTAAAAGAAGAAAAGACAGAGATAATCCCGCAGGAAGGTGAGACGTGGAACGAGGCAGTTGATAGGTATTATTCAGGCCAGACCGATACGGGCGAGTTAAAGGTCGAGAAGAAAAGACTACGTCAGGCCATAAAGGCCGCGGAAAAAAAGGCCGCACGAAAGGTAAGGAACCTGCGCGAGGACAGGGTAAAGGCAGAAGAAAACAGAGACAGGCAACGCCTCGGCGAGTTGATACTTGCCAATATGGCTACTATAAAGAAGGGCCAGAAAGAGGTAGAGCTCGATGATTTCTACGAAGACCCGCCTCTTAAGATAAAGATAACGCTCGACCCCAAGCAGGACGCAAAGGGCAATGCCGAGAAGTACTTCAGGCGCGGGAAAAAGGCAAAGACGACGCTCAGGATGCTTGAAGAGCGTCTGCCAGAGGCCGAAGGCGAGTATGAATACGTCGAGAACTTGAGTTGTTCTCTTGAGGCTATAGTCGATATCGTAGATATCCCTATCTTGGAAGAAGAGCTTATCGAGGCTGGAATTCTGAAAAGACCCAAACCGGAGAAAGGCAGAAATACAAAAAAGAAAGGCACGGAAAAGGGCGCAGCACCTTTTCGCAGGTATGTATCTTCCGAAGGACTCACAATCCTCTGCGGTAAGAGCGGCGCTGGTAATGACCTGCTTGTAAAAAAGGAAGGCCGTCAGGGCGATCTATGGTTTCATGCAAATAACGCCGCAGGCGCGCACGTCCTCTTAAAGGCCGAGGGCGCAGACCTGTCAGCCCATAAAGCCTCTATAATAGAGGCCGCATCTATCGCGGCCTATTACAGTAAGGCGAAAAATGCCGCAAAGGTAGATGTGATCTATGCAGACGTCAAGAAGGTCAAGAAACCCAGAGGAGCGCGTCCCGGCTCGGTAACGGTCGGCGAGCATAAGGCCGTAATGGTCAGGCCCGAGGCCTTGGCGGAGGTAAAGGCCGGTAGTGCCGGAGGCACCGGCAGCGCCGGGGATACCGATAGCGCCGATAGTATCGGGAGCACAGGAGGGACCGATCAGAGATGACCAAAGACCTTATACCGGATTATCCTGAGAGTGCTGAGCTATCTTTTGAGATGCGTCCTGCCCTCGACCCTTATCTTAGAGAGATAGGAAGTCAATTGTCGGAGTATTCTTTTGGTACGTTATATCTCTTTAGAAAGAAATATAAATACAGGGCGGCCTGGTTACCGGGCGCCAGCCTGCTTATTACAGGAGACGACAAGGGCCAGCACGGCGGAGGTGTAGGCGACGACCCTGCGGGCGGCAACCTTGCAGGCGGCAACCTTGCAGGCGGCAACCTTGCGAGCGGTAAGTTTTTTATGATCATCAACGAATTGCCCGCCGGGGACGTACTTGATGCGGTTTTTTTACGCTATACTTCGATGAAGTCGGTAGATGAGGCGCAAGCCGAAGAGCTAAAAGAGAGGGGTTATCTCGTTACAGAGGATAGGGATAACTTTGATTATCTCTATCTGCGCTCGGAGCTTGCGGACTACCCCGCCGGAAAGTATAGGAAAAAACGGGCCCTTGTCAGGGCCTTTACCGAAAATAACGATCATAAGGTATACCCCCTTACAAAAGAGAGGGTAGGGGACGCGCTTGTTGTATTGGAGGCCTGGCAGGCGGGGCAGGCCGGGACGAAGGCAGCAGAGCCAAGATCAGAACCCGACGAGGGTACTTCTCAGTATGTAGTTGAACAGGCCGGTATTAATGATTACCTTTCTGCCAAAGAGGCCCTGGCCAAAACAGACGAGTTGGGACTTACAGGGATGGTCGTCTACGTAGGTAGCGGGCCTGTGGCCTACTGCCTCGGCGAGGAGCTGGAGCCGGAGACCTTTGTAATACACTATGAAAAAGGCGTCTACGGTTATAAAGGCCTTAAGCAATTCGTCGTACAGGCCTTTGCAAAGAGCCTGCCGGAGCATTATAAATATATAAATAGAGAGCAGGATCTAGGGCTACCCGGCCTGCGTGAGGCAAAGATGGGACTGCGTCCGGCGAAGTTTGTTAAGCAATACCGTGCCGTGCGGAAGTAAAAGGCGAGACTGTTTTAGGTGGTAAAGAGCTAACGAGATGACGATGAAGGAACTTAGATACAGGCCGCTTTCTGTCTATTTGAAAGAGCAATTCGGCGAGAAGGTCTATAAGATAACTATAGACGCGGGCTTTGGCTGTCCTACGCGCGAGGGTGATGGCGAGGGCTGTACATTCTGTAATCAGGGTTCGTTGGAGCCGAAGGAGTACGGCGCGGAGCTCGGCGTTACGGCGCAGCTCGATATGGGGGCGGCCAAGATAAAGAAGAGGCATAACGCTGATAAATTTATCGCCTATTTTCAGATAAATACCAATACTTACGGTAAGATAGAGGAGCTAAGGGCCTTATATAAAGAGGCCGTGGCGCATCCTCTGGTTGTTGGTTTGGCCGTATCTACAAGGCCTGATTGCCTGAGCGGTGAGATCTTCGAACTTCTGCGAGAGATAAAAAATGACGAGCAGTCCAAGACCGGTTGCCGCCTCGTTTGGCTGGAGCTCGGGTTGCAGTCGGCAAACGATGCGACCCTGAAGCGTATAAACAGGGGGCATACCGCAGCCGACTTTGAGGAGGCGACTTTTATGGCGCGCGACTACGGGATAGACGTCTGTGCCCATATCGTTATGGGGCTGCCCGGCGACGAGGTTGTGGATATGCTGGAAACCGTTCGTTTTATTTCTTCACTTGGGGTCTGGGGCGTAAAGTTCCATCAATTAATGGTACTCAGGGATACCCCGCTTGAGAGGTCTTACAGGGATGGCCAGGTTGAGCTACTTAGTCTTGATGAATACGCTGAAATCGTGGTAGAATCGCTGGAACTTCTCTCGCCCGAGGTCGTTGTGCATCGCCTTTCAGGAGATGCTCCAAAGGCCTTTGTCGTCGCCCCGGACTGGGGCGTAAATAAGTTTATTATCAAGGAAAGAATAGAGGAGTTTATGGTCCTGAGAGATATGCATCAGGGCGCGCGGTGGCGCATCTGAGGGTAAATATTTAACAGATGTTAAGGAGGGCTTTATGGCGGATCCGAGGGTAGTAAAACTGGCAGGTATTTTAGTTAATCATTCTCTGGCCCTTAAAAAAGGCGAGACCGTTATGATCGCCGCCTCCAGCGAACTGGCAAAGCCGTTAGTTCTTGAGGTCTATAGAGAGGTAGTGAAAAAGGGCGGAAATCCTCTTCTGAATATAGGGCTGGAGGAGACCAATAATATATTTTTTAAGAATGCCTCAAAGGCGCAGCTGGAGCATTTTCCAAAGACAAAGCTCTATGAGGTTAAAAATGTAGATTGTGTCGTAAATATTCGCGCTCCGCATAATAAAAAATCAATGAGCCGGATCGACCCGAAGAAGGCAGGTCTGCGCAGTAAGGTTATGGCCCCTTTAGGTGAGGTCATCGTCAATAAGACTCGCTGGGTGCTCTGTAATTTTCCGACCCACGCGCTTGCGCAAGAGGCCGATATGAGCCTCTCGGAGTATGAGGACTTTTTGTACGGCGCGACCAACGTTGACTGGTCAAAGGTCAGGGCGCGCGAGATGAAGCTGAAGAAGGTCCTTGATAAGGGCAGCTCCGTGCGTATCGTCGGTAAAGAGACCGACCTGACCTTGAGCATCAAGGGGCGCAAGGCCATTCCGTGCTGCGGGCACAGAAATATGCCGGACGGCGAGGTTTTTTTATCTCCCGTAGAGAACTCTGCGGAGGGGCATATCTTTTACGAGATGCCCGCGATATATCAGGGGCGTGAGGTAACGGGTATCAGGCTCAGCTTTAAGAAGGGTAAGGTCGTCGAGGCGAGCGCCGATAAGAACGAAGACTTTTTAATTTCTATGCTCGATACGGATAAGGGCGGGCGGTATCTGGGAGAGCTCGGAATTGCCGTAAACTACGGAATAAAGAACTTTTCAAAGGATATCCTCTTTGACGAGAAGATCGGAGGTACGGTGCATCTGGCGGTCGGGCGTTCTTATACCGAGGCCGGAGGCAAGAACAAGAGCGCCATTCACTGGGATATGATAAAGGATCTCAGGAAGAAGGGAGCGCTTTATGTTGACGGAAAACTTATACAGAAAAACGGCAGGTTCTGCCTCTAGAGAAAGCGGCAAATCTCTTGACATAAAGCTTCTTCAAAAGTTATTATATAAGATTAAATATAAGTAAAATAAGATAAATTTTTGTTATCTTATGGCTCTCTGGTTTGTGGAGATATAATATTTGGAAGCGATGATAGTACGCGCCTTTGGCGAGAGTATCGAGGCAAAGAGGGCTTTTTTTAACGAAGCCAATGTAGAGGCTATAACAAAGGCGGCTACGCTCGTAAGTGATGCCTTCAAGGCCGGAGGCAAGCTTATGATAGTGGGCAACGGCGGCTCCGCAGCCGATGCCCAGCACCTAGTCGCCGAGTTTGTCAATCGTTTTCAGATCGAGAGGCCGCCGCTGCCGGCCCTGGCACTTACGACCGATAGTTCGGTGATAACGAGTATCGGTAATGATTATGATTATTCGCTTATTTTTTCCAAGCAGGTAAAGGCCCTGGGTAAAGAGGGCGACGTGCTGCTTGCGATATCGACCAGCGGAAATTCGACCAATGTCATAGAGGCCGTGGTCGCTGCAAAGGCGCTGGGAATAAAGACGATTACAATGACCGGAGGCGACGGCGGTGCGCTCGCAAAGCAGGCTGATATAGCTCTGAATGTCGAAGTTGCCGTTACGGCGCGTGTCCAGGAGGTTCATATAACGATAGGTCATATTATATGCGAGCTCGTAGACTATATATTATTTGAGCAGGTACCGGTGTGAAGAAAACAGCGAAAAAAATAAAGAAGAGATTTAAGCCCATATCTACAAAGGGGATAAAGACGTACTCTCTTAAGACCAGAAAGAGCAAGGTCAAGGTTGACGATCTTGCAGGCCTGCCCGAAAAGGGTGGGAGCTTTGCGGGTTTTCTAGATACGCTTCCGAATATTCTGGCGGCTAGTGACTTGAAGGCCGTTATAGCCGAGGTCGTACGAGCTCATAACGACGGCAAGACCGTAGTCCTTGGAATGGGGGCGCACGTTATAAAGGTAGGGCTTGCGCCTCTGGTAATAGACCTTATGAGGCGCGGCGTTATAAGTGCCGTTGCCATGAACGGCGCGGGTATTGTCCATGACTTTGAACTGGCTTATCTCGGCAATACCTCCGAGGATGTCGATAAGGAGTTATGCAGCGGTAACTTCGGCATGGCCGAAGAGACGGGGAAAATCATAAATAACGCGATAAAAAAAGGCGCAAAGCAAAAGCTCGGCCTTGGCGAGAGCGTCGGCGAGGTGATAGAAAAGTCCCGCTACCCGTATAAAGATCTTAGTATTCTGGCGGCAGGCGTACGCTACGGCGTACCGGTTACGGTGCATGTCGCGATCGGTACGGATATCGTCCATATCCATCCGAGTATGGACGGCGAGGCAACGGGTAAGACATCGCTCCATGATTTTAAGGTATTCAGTTCTGTAGTCAGTACGCTTGAGGAAGGGGTCTTTATTAATCTCGGCTCAGCCGTGATAATACCTGAGATACTTTTAAAGGCTATTACTTTAACCAGAAATCTCGGTTGTAAAGTTAAAAAAATAACGACCGTTAATATGGATTTTATACAGCACTACAGGCCGTCGACAAATGTCGTCAGGCGGCCTACGATGAACGGGGGTAAGGGGTATAGCCTTACCGGTCACCATGAGATAATGTTTCCGCTCTTGTACGCGGGGATAATAGAAGGACTGAAAGAGTGAAGAAAGAGAATAACAAAACAAAGGCAACCGGCGCGACCAAGCTATGGGCAGGGCGTTTCTCGGTTGGGGCTGATAAGCTCGCTGAAGAAATGAACGCCTCGATAGGATTCGATTGGCGTTTATTCAGCCACGACATACGCGGCTCTGTTGCGCATGCAAAGGTTCTGCGGCGCGCAAAAATCCTGAACGCCGAAGAGCTCAAGAAGATAGTCAAGGGGCTTGGTGCGGTAGAGAAAGATATCGCCGAAGGGCGGATTACCTTTACCTCTGATATGGAGGATATCCATATGGCGGTAGAGATGGCCCTTACTAAAAAGATTGGCTCGCTCGGCGGTAAGCTGCATACAGGGCGTTCCCGCAACGATCAGGTCGCCCTTGATATACGTCTTTACTTAAAGGAAGAGATAGACGGTATTGCAGCGCTCCTTGTAAAGTTGCGTAAGACGTTATGTGCGCTCGCCAAGAAAAACATAGATGTGATAATGCCCGGCTATACGCATCTGCAGCGCGCGCAGCCGATTTTGTTCAGTCACCACCTGCTTGCCTATTATCAGATGTTTAAGCGTGATACAGAGCGGTTGCTGGATTGCAAAAAACGTGTAGACGTTATGCCGCTTGGCTCTGGGGCGCTTGCGGGAAGTCCGTACGACTTGGACCGCGACTACGCCGCAAAGCTTCTGGGCTTCGCCGCTGTTACTGAGAATAGCCTTGACGCCGTATCGGACAGGGACTTTATAATTGAGTTCTTATCCGCTGCCGCAACTATCATGATGCACCTCTCGCGTTTTGGCGAAGAGATAATTCTATGGAGCTCGATGGAGTTTGGCTTTGTGGAGTTATCGGATAGTTTTTCTACGGGCTCGTCGATCATGCCGCAGAAGAAGAATCCTGACCTGGCAGAGCTTGCGCGTGGTAAGACCGGGCGCGTCTACGGGGCCTTAGTAACGATGCTTACGGTGATGAAGGCCCTGCCTCTTGCCTATAATAAGGATATGCAGGAAGATAAAGAGCCGCTCTTTGATACGGTAGATACCCTCAGCCAGGTGCTGGGTGTGATGCCCGAGATGCTCCGGACGATGAAGGTCAACAAGAAACAGATGCGCGGGGCTACGGTAGCGGGTTTTCTCGGGGCGACCGACGGTGCTGATTATCTGGCGAGCCGCGGCGTGCCCTTTCGAAAGGCGCATCATGTAATAGGTAGTATTGTGGCCTTTTGTATAGAGCAGGGGAAGACCCTGGAGGATATGACGCTTACTGAGTGGCAGGGTTTTTCAAAGGTCTTTGAAGAGGATATAAAGAAGACGGTCAAGGTAGAGAGCTCGGTCGCCGCGCGTAAGGTCGCAGGCGGTACCTCCGGCGCGGCGGTAAAAGTCCAGCTCAAGAAAGTAGAGGCCGAATTAAAAAAGCCCGTTCAAGGCTAAATACCTGAAAGTATATTTATAGCCCCCAATACGGCTAGAGGGATTAGATGAAGAAGATGATGTTGGTGATATGTCTGGTACTTTTTGGTTCTGTCTTTATTTTGCAGGGCTGCGGCAGTAAGGCCCCGCCAAAGCCGCCCAAGGCAGCCGTAGAGCAGATACCGAATAAATAGATTTTAGGGGGAGTAAAGTAGCGTGCATTTTTTTAAGTATAAAGGAAAGAGGTTGTACGCCGAGGGCGTACCTGTAGAGAAGATAGCGCAGGAGGTGGGGACACCCGTCTTTATTTATAGCAGGAAGACACTAGCGAGGCACTATAAGGCTTACGCCGATGCATTTAAAAAGACGCCGCACCTTATATGTTATTCTGTAAAAGCGAACTCGAACCTGGCCGTACTTAAGACCTTCGATGATCTCGGAAGCGGTTTTGATATAGTCTCCGCAGGAGAGCTTGCAAGGGTGATAAAGGCCGGAGGCGATACCGGAAAGGTCGTCTTCTCGGGTGTTGGTAAGCGTGACGATGAGATAGAGTACGCCATAAAGAAAAATATCCTGATGTTCAATGTCGAGAGCCCGCAGGAGCTTCGCGCCGTTGATAGGATCGCCGGTAGGTTAAAGAAGCGGGCAGGAGTCGCCATCAGGGTAAACCCGGACGTAAACCCGAAGACCCATCCTTATATTTCAACGGGGCTTAAGAAAAACAAGTTCGGGATAGAGACAGGTGCGGCAATTGAAGAATATATTTTTGCAAGAGATAATCTAAAGAACATCGAGTTACTTGGTGTGGATTGCCATATAGGTTCTCAGATAACGCAGATAACGCCCTTTACCGATGCGATCGCCAAGACAAAGAAGCTTATTAAGACGCTTAGGAAAGAAGGGATAGATATCAAGTACCTGAATCTGGGCGGAGGACTCGGGATAACCTATAAAGACGAAGTCCCGCCGCATCCGTCTCGGTACGGAGAGGCTGTAATAAAAAAGACAAAGGATCTGGGCGTGACCCTTATCTTCGAGCCGGGCAGGAGCATGGTAGGTAATGCCGGTATCCTTGCTACGCGCGTAACTTATACGAAGAAGGGCTCGACCAAGAACTTTACGATAATGGATGCGGGCATGAACGACCTGCCTAGACCGAGCCTCTATGGTTCGTACCACGCGGTTGAGCCGGTAAGGCTTGCTGGCAGGAAGAAACCTCAGTTGGTAGAGGGAGACGTAGTCGGTCCGATCTGTGAGTCAGGGGATTTTCTCGGTCAGGATCTGAAGATAGAGGAGACCGAGCCGGGCGGCCTGCTGGCGGTTATGAGCGCCGGGGCATATTGCTTTACCATGTCGAGCAACTATAACTCAAGGCCAAGGGCCGCCGAGGTCATGGTCGATGGTAAGGATTATTTTGTTGTAAGAAAACGCGAGAGCATAGCAGACCTGATGCGCGGCGAGTCTATGCCGGACAGGCTTTTTAAGAAATAAAAGGGAACCAAGAGGAGATAGGGGTGAAGCTGAAATTTACCAAGATGCACGGAACAGGCAATGACTTTATTGTGCTGGATCTGCGTAGAAAAAAAATAAATAAACTCGAATCGGTCGTCAAGAGGCTCTCTCATCGGAGGTTTGCCATTGGCTTTGATCAGGCCCTTGTTCTGCGGACATCGCGCAAGGCCGACTTCCGTATGGATATATATAACGCCGACGGCGGTAAGGTCGAGATGTGCGGTAACGGCATAAGGTGCCTGGCCGAGTATATATGGAAGAGAAAGCTCAGCGATAAAGATACGCTTGAGATAGAGACTCTGGCGGGCATCATAAAGCCAGAGCGTGTAAAGGGCGACGCTACACTTGTAAGGGTGGATATGGGCAAGGCCATTACCGAGGGCAAGCTGATACCGGCCAGAGCGAAGGGGCCTATTGTAGACCGTACAATGAGGGTGCTCGGCAAGACCTTCCGTATAACCTGCGTCTCGATGGGTAATCCGCACTGCGTTATTTTTGTAAAGGACGTCGACAGCTTTGATGTCGAAAGGTTCGGCTCTGCGATAGAGAAGAATAAATTTTTCCCGCAGAGGACAAATGTGGAGTTTGTAGAGATTGTAAATAAGAGGAAGGTCAAGATGCGCGTCTGGGAGCGTGGCAGCGGAGAGACGCTGGCATGCGGCACCGGGGCATGCGCAACGGCTGTGGCCGCGAACCTGAAGGGGCTGACCTCTGCGAAGGTCTCGGTCGTCTTAAAGGGCGGTACGTTGAAGATAGATATAGAAAAAGATGAACGGGTATTTATGACAGGCGCTGCCGTTGAGGCCTTTGAGGGCATGGTAGAGATATAAGATACTTTCAGTAAACGGAGGAAGAAATGTTTAGAGGATGTTTTACCGCACTGGTTACGCCTTTTAAGGGCGGGAAGGTAGATGAAGATGCCTTTAGAGGGCTGATAGAATTTCAGATAGAGAACGGCGTTGACGGTATAGTGCCCTGCGGTACTACGGGCGAGAGCGCGACGCTTACGCACGACGAGCATAACCGCGTTGTGGATATCGCCGTAGAGGCGGCAGGCGGCAGGGTAAAGGTTATAGCCGGAGCCGGCTCTAACTCGACCGGCGAGACGGTAAGGCTTACGCGTCACGCAAAAGAGGCCGGTGCAGACGCCGCGCTTTTAATAACGCCGTATTATAATAAGCCGACACAGGCCGGGCTATATGAACATTACAGTAAGGTCGCGGCAGAGGTCGATATTCCTATCATTCTCTATAATGTGCCGGGCAGGACGGGCGTTAATATGACTCCCGAGACGACCGGTAAGTTATCCGCGATAGATAATATCGTAGGTATAAAAGACGCTACCGGCGATATCGCGCAGGTGACCGAGGTTATAGAGCGTTCGGTAGAGGGTTTTGAGATTATCTCGGGTGATGATTTTATTACTATGCCGATGCTGGCTATCGGCGCAGAGGGGGTTATCTCGGTTACCTCGAATATCATGCCGCGCGAGGTCTCGGATATGTGCAGGCTCTTCTTTGAGGGCAACCTTGAAGCAAGCCGTGAGCTGCATTACAGGCTGCAAGGTATGCACCGTGCGATGTTTATCGAGACCAGCCCTATTCCGGCGAAGACCGCGTTATCCATAATGGGGCTTATGGAGGAAGAATTCAGGCTCCCGCTCCTCGCCTTATCTGATTCAAATAGGGTAGAGCTAGAGAAAACATTAACAACCTACGGCCTTGCAGGGGCGCGGTAAGAAACTTCGGCTTGTGTAAATGTAAGGCTTTTGAGATAATACATATATAATTTTAGAAGGTTATAAGGAGAATATAGATGATAAAGGTAGCAATTACGGGCCTTGGCGGACGTATGGGCAGGCAGATAGCGGCAGCGGTCGATGAAAACCCGCAAACAGAGCTTGCAGGAGCTCTGGAAAAGGCAGGAAGCGAGTATGTGGGTAAAGACGCGGCATTAATCGTTGGCGGCGGCTCTACAGGGATTATGGTGCAGGACGAGCCAGGAGCGGCCTTTAAAGAGGCCGATGTTATAATAGATTTTTCCGCGACCGAGGCGTCCATGGAGTTTCTAAAGCAGGCCTCGGAGCTTGGCAAGGCTGTCGTTATAGGAACCACGGGATTTTCGCCGCATCATAAGGAGATAATCCAGGGGTATGCAAAGACTACGCGCATTGTTCTTGCGCCGAATATGAGTATAGGGGTGAACCTGCTCTTTAAGCTCGTCAGTGACGCGGCAGTCGCCCTTGGCGACGACTATGATATAGAGATCGTCGAGAGCCACCATAAGCATAAGGTTGATGCGCCTTCCGGTACCGGGCTAAGGCTCGCAGAGGTCGCGGCCCATGCCCTTGGTAGAGACCTGGAAAAGGTAGGTGTCTTTGAGAGGAATGGCATTATCGGCGAGCGTAAGAAGGGCGAGATAGGCGTGCAGAGCCTTCGCGGCGGTGATATCGTCGGGGATCATACCGTTATGTTCGCAGGAGCCGGAGAGAGGATAGAGCTTATACACAGGGCTCATTCAAGGAGTACTTTTGCAAGCGGAGCTGTAAGGGCGGCGGTATGGCTCGTTGGTAAACCGGAAGGACTTTATGATATGCAGGACGTGCTGGGGCTTAAATAGTAAAGCAGGCTTACCTTTAATAAGGAGCTTTTATGCGTAAGTATATATTTGTTTTAGCGATGCTTTTTGTTTTTACTACAGCGGTGAGTGTTAGCGCCTTTACCGGTAAGGGTTGCGGCGGCGAGTGCAGGGATTGCCATACCCTTACTAAAAAAGAGGCGGAAAAGCTGCTCAAGGTAAAAAAGTACAATGCCAAGATCCTAAAGATAGAGCAGAGTCCTGTAAAAGGGCTCTGGGCCATTGAGTTAAGTGAGAATGAAAAGCCAATAAAGCTTTACATAGATTACGGCAAGAAACACCTGATAGGGAATATCACAAAGCTGGCTGATCTTGGTAAGCCGCCAAAACAGCCGGAGCTTAGAAAGATAGATCTTAAGAAGATCCCTTTGGAAGATGCCCTTATAATGGGCAACCCCGATGCTAAGTATAAGGTCATAGTCTTTGACGATCCGGATTGTCCGTACTGTGCAAAGCTGCACGTTGAGATAAAGAAGATCCTTAAGAAGAGAAAGGATATTGCTTTTTATATAAAGCTCTTTCCGCTACCCATGCACCCCGAGGCCTATGAAAAGTCAAAGGCTATCCTTTGCGGTAAGTCCAAGGCCGTAAGTCTTTTGGATGATGTATTTGCGGGTAAGGATATAGGGAAGCCAAAGTGTAAGACCGGAAGGACGATAGATGATAATATCAAGCTTGCGGCAGAGCTTGGCATAACGGGAACTCCGTCGTTGATACTGCCGGGCGGTTATGTCTATCCGGGGTACGCGGAGGCCGATGTTCTGATCGGGATAATAGAGAAGGCCGGGAAGAAGTAAAAGGGGAAAAGTGGAGCCGACGGGGAGAGTCGAACTCCCGACCTACTGATTACGAATCAGTTGCTCTACCGCCTGAGCTACGTCGGCACAAAAAAACTTCCTACAGGAAGGCCGTGAGGTATCTAAAGGACCTATCTGCGGGATCAAAGTATTTTATAGTAAGACAATGTCAGGGGTTTGTCAATGGTGACAATTGATTAATATTGGGTTTGGAAGGCTGCGATGGACAAGAATGCTTCGGTGATAAGGATACTGGTCGTTGATGATAATGCACAAAATCTGGCATTTATTCGTGATGCCTTCAGCGGCAAAAATTATATTATAGAAAGTACAGATGACGGCGATAAGGCCCCTGCTATGTTGGGGCAGTTAGTCCCTAACCTGATCTTTGTCAACCCATGGATTCGCGGCCTGAGCGGTCAGGGACTCTGTGCGGCTCTTAGAATATTGGATCTCGATCCCCGCCCTGCGATAATCCTTATATATGATGAAAAAGAAGGTAAAGAAGTAAACGAAGAGATTCTTGGCTTCCTTGACGGCGGCGCGGATGACATTATCCGCTTGCCCTTAAACAAAACCGATCTGTACGCAAGGGCAAGGGCACAGCTTAACTTTTCCAAGTGTTACAGAGATATAATCGTTGATAATCAGAACCTTAAGAGTATCCTGGAGATAACAAACGCCATCGGCGATACCCTCGATACCTCGGAAATACTGGATATTATAGTTAACCACGTCGCCAGTGTGCTCGACGCACACCGGTGTTCGATAGTCATGGTCGGTGAAGGAGACAAGGGCTACGTCCTCGTCTCTAACGATGCCCCGGAGGTGCGAGACCTTCAGATAGACCTTGGCAGATATCCTGAGATCAGGGAGGTTATAAGGACGCGAGACCCTGTCTCTCTTGACGACGTAAAGACGCACCCCCTGATGAAGGAGGTCGGCGAGCTTATAATGGATCTGGACTATACAAGTATTATGGTAGTGCCGGTGACCTTTAAAGAGCATACACTGGGGACTTTATTTCTCAGGGCCAGGAGAAAGAACAGGGGTTTTACCGCAAAAGAGATCGAGTTTTGTCAGATAGTGGCGAACGCGTCGTACCATGCCTTTAAGAACGCAAAGCTCTTTGAGCAGGTCAGTGACGAAAAGGAAGACCTGCGCCATCTTGCCATTACCGACCAGTTAACAGCGCTGTTTAATCACAGCTTCTTTTATATAAGGCTTGAAGAAGAGTTTGAGAGGGCCGTGCGCTACGACTCTCCTCTCTCGCTTATCTTGATGGATATAGATGATTTTAAGCGTATTAATGATACGTACGGTCACCGTATCGGTGATATGGTTCTTCGAGAGACCTCTGCGGTAATTAGAAATAGCGTGAGGAAGATAGATGTCGTTGCGCGTTACGGGGGCGAAGAGATCGCGGTGCTCTTGCCTCAGACCTCGCTTAGCGGAGCTCTCGGCGAGGCCGAGAGGATAAGGCTTAATATAGAAAATACGAAATACCAGGAAGACTTTGACGAGGTCATTACCGTAAGCCTCGGGGTAGCGACCTATTCATTTGAACACACAAAACGCCCGGAAGATCTGGTAAACCTCGCAGATAAGGCCCTTTATGAGGCAAAAGACGCCGGCAAGAACTGTGTAAAGGTTATAACCGAGAAGAGCCTGTCGTAAACTATTATTTACCCCTAACCTTCAGCAATACTACCAACCTTACTGCCGACCTTTATCGCGCAGAGGCTTCCGCACATCGTACATACATCCTCGTCTGACGGAGGGCTTGAGCTTCTAAGTATCTTGGAGGTCTCGGGATCTATCGAGAGGCGAATCTGCTCTTCCCAGTCAAGCGCCTTTCTCGCGCGGCTCATCTCTATATCGCGCTCCATAGCGCCGGGTACGCGTTTTGCGATATCCCCTGCGTGTGCGGCTATACGCGCGGCCATAACTCCGTCCCTTACGTCTTTGGCATCGGGCAGGCGCAGGTGCTCGCTCGGCGTTACGTAGCAGAGAAAGTCCGCTCCGTTGGCGGCGGCGATCGCTCCGCCAATAGCGGATGTTATATGGTCGTAGCCAGGGGCTATATCTGTTACGAGCGGGCCAAGCACATAAAAGGGTGCACCGTTACAGAGTTTTTTCTGAAGCAGCATATTCGCCTCTATCTGGTCTATCGGCATATGGCCCGGGCCCTCTATCATGACCTGGACGCCTTCGGCCTGTGCCAGGCGGGTGAGTTCCCCGAGTGTTATCAGTTCGTCTATCTGTGCGCTATCGGTTGCGTCGCTCAGACATCCTGGGCGAAGCCCGTCGCCGAGACTCAGGACGACGTCGTATTTTTTTGCGATCTGGATAAGGCGCGGATAATCTTCAAAGAGCGGGTTTTCTTTTTTATTAAAGCGCATCCACTCTGCCGTTAGCGCTCCACCCCGGCTGACTATCCCCATTATGCGCCCCTGCGCCTTCATCTTTGCCATGGTCTGCTGGGTAACGCCGGAGTGTACGGTGATAAAGTCGACACCCGCTTCGACGTGTTTTTCTACGCCTTCAAAAAAATCCTCCGCCGTAAGTTCGACAAAGGATTTACCTTTATTCTTTGCATCGAGGGCCGCCTGATAGACGGGGACGGTACCGATTGGTACGGGAGAGGCCATAAGGATGGCCTCTCTTATCGCATCGATATCCCCGCCGGTAGATAGATCCATAACGGCATGGGCGCCGGCATCGACTGCTACCTTTAGTTTTTCAAGTTCTTCTTCCGGCCCGGAGGCGTCCTCGGATGAACCGATATTGGCATTGACCTTGGTCGAGAGGCCTCGTCCGACGCCGAGCGGCTTAATACCGGTGCGAAGCGTACTGCGCGTAATAATGACGGTGCCGTCCGCGATACGTTCCCGTATCGTCTCGGGGGCCATGTTTTCTGCGAGGGCGACCTCTTTCATCTCTTCCGTTATAATGCCGGCTCTAGCGGCTTCCAGTCTTGTCATTTTACGCTCCTTGGATTTATCTAATTTCTTTTATAATTTCTTGAGTCGTCTTTATTATATCGTCTGCCGCCAATATCGCGGATATCATCGAGACGCCGCATGCGCCGGCCTTTAGTGTTTCTTCTATATTATTCTTTTTAACCCCGCCAAGTGCGTAGACGGGCAGGGCGATCAAGCTTGTTATTTTCTTAAAATCAACGAGACCAAGGGGCTCGCCGTAAGCGGTCTTAGACGGCGTAAAAAAGACCGGCCCGAGTGTTATAAAATCTGCGCCGTCTCTTTCGGCCTTTTTTGCTTGGTCCGGGCCATGCGTTGAGACGCCGATAAGTTTTTCTTTGCCCAGAAGTCTCCTCGCTTCAGCCGGTGAGAAGCTCGAGGCCGTCAGGTGCACGCCGTCAGCGCCGCATGAGAGGGCGATATCGACCCTGTCGTTTATTAAGAGGCTCGCGCCATAGTCTTTTGTCAGGGCCCGGAGTTTTTTCGCGAGCCTTAGAAGCTCTCCGCCTTTGAGGCCCTTCTCTCTAAGTTGAATTAATCTTGCGCCGCCCTTAAGCGCCGCCTCTATTTTAGTAAGTAGTTCGCCTTCTTCTTTGTCGCCGCCCCTTTGAAGGCCGTCGGTTATTAGGTAGAGCCCTGGTAACGGGTTACTTTTCATTAGTAAGGGGTCCACAGTTTTTTGCGCATTATAATAATAGTCATGGTGATGATGATAACAATGCTGACGACCTGCGCGGCCTTAAGCGGGCCAAGCATCAGGCTGTCTGCGCGGAAGTGCTCTACAAAGAGCCTGCCCAGCGAGTAAAGCGCAATATAAGCCGCAAAAATAAAGCCGTCCTTATGCGGACGTTTGCGCAGAAAAAACCAGAGAAAGCAAAAAATAATAACGTTTATAAAAAGTTCATAGAGCATCGCCGGATGCAGCGGGATTCCGGGAAACTCTCTGCCTGCTATGCTTTCCGGCGGAAAGACGATGCCCCACGGCATATCTGTCGGGCGGCCATGCGCATCTCCGTTCATAAAGTTACCGAAGCGGCCAAAGGCCTGACCGATGATCAGGCAGAGCGCCACGCAGTCTGCCATACGCCAGAAAGGCACGGACTTACGCTTCAGGTAGAGCCATCCGCCTATGAGGCCGCCGATAATACCTCCGTGGATGGCAAGGCCTCCGTGCCATATCGCCGGTATCTCAACGGGATAAGCCAGGTAGTAGCTCCAGTTAAAGACGACGTAATAGAGTCTGGCTACTATCAGGGCTAGTATTATCGATGAGAGCATGAGGTTTGTGACCTCATCGCTGGAAAGCGGTATCCGCTTTCTGCGCACCTCTGCGTTGATGATATAACTAGCGGTAATTATCGCAACTACATACATCAGTCCGTAGAAGCGAACCTGTAAAGGGCCGAGTTCAAATATTACCGGATGCAAAAGTAGCCTCCAAGTCTCTGTATCAAGTCATCGCCGCCGCAAAGACGGCGATAGTTTTTTCAGGTCAGCAAGCCTTCGGTCGGTGACGATGCCGCCCCGTAGAGTTTCTTTGGCATCCTTCCTGCCGCTCTGGCCAGGCGTCCTGCTTCAACGCCGAGTCTCATTGCGCGTGCCATCTTTATCGGGTCTTTGGCCGTGGCTATCGCCGTATTCATAAGTACGCCGTCGCAGCCAAGCTCCATCGCGGCAGCGGCGTCGCTTGCAGTACCAACACCTGCGTCGATGATGACGGGGACCTTGACGGTCTCTAGTATTATGCTGATGTTATACGGGTTTGTTATGCCAAGCCCGCTGCCGATAGGGGAGGCGAGCGGCATTACAGCTGCGCATCCTATATCTTCCAGCTTTCTCGCCATTATCGGATCGTCACTTGTATACGGCATTATGGTAAAGCCTTCTTTGACGAGTATTCTCGCCGCTTCAAGTGTCGCTTCATTATCGGGGAAGAGCGTCTTCTCATCGCCGAGAACCTCGAGCTTGATCAGATCGGTCTCAAGGGCCTCACGTCCGAGCCGCGCCGTTCTCAGGGTATCCTCTACCGTGTAGCAGCCTGCGGTATTTGGCAGGAGCGAGTATTTGGAGAGGTCTATATAGTTAAGGATCGAGTCGTTAGATCGGTCAAGGTCGATCCTTCTAACCGCGACGGTCACGATCTCTGCGCCCGAGGCGTCAAGGGCCGCTACCATTTCTTCATTGTTTGCATACTTGCCCGTGCCTACCATCAGGCGCGAGGTAAATGTATATTTCCCGATCTGTATAGCATCTTCGTTGGCCAGTGCTACGCTCATAATTACAGCCTCCTGCGTCTTTATATTTTTTGTACGGACTGCCTAACAACTCAGCCGCCGCCGACCATCTGAATTATTTCGATGTGGTCGTCTTCGCGAAGGAAGGTTACATTGTGCCTTGTCTTTGGAATAACCTGTTTGTTCATCTCAACGGCGATTCCGTCCGGTGTTATGTCGAGTAACTTTAGTAATGTCTCTATAGTCGAGCCGTACGGTATGTCTTTGTCTTTTTCGTTTACTGTTATATTCATTTAGAGGTACAGGTCCTTTGCGCCTTTTTTAAGCGCAGTTAGTTTTTGAATTACCTTGTCTTTTATCTCTTTATCTTCTATCGAGTCAAATGTTTTCTTCAGCGCATCGTTGAAGAGCTCCGTCTTGCCGTTTGGCGGGTTGTCGATGGTGTATTCCTTGAGGCTTAGCAGCGCGTTTGCCTGACAGAACTTCTGCATCTCTCCGCTAGCGGTGAGCTTTGTAAAGTGCTCGCCGACCCTTCCCGTACGGTAGCAGGTGGTGCAGAGGCTCGGCAGTCCGCCTTCTTTTATGATCGTCGCCATGACTTCGGCAACTGTGCGCTGGTCGCTGGTTGAGAACTGTTCGAGAGTTTTATCCTTCTTGTCGTCAGCAGCGGCAGCAGTCTCGTTATAACCTCCGGGGTTTGTGCGCGAAGCCGCACTTAGCTGTGAGGCCCCTGCATGCAGGAGCTCGCGTCTGAGTTCTTCCGGCTCTCTGGTCGTAACGACCACCCCTGCCGTTGGTACGGAGAGGCGATAGATCGCGACTATCTTCTTTAATTCGCTATCGCTTACGCTATGGGCATAGAGGGCTTCCTTGTCGCCGGTCGTTCCGGCGGCCGGGCGAAGCCTCGGGATACTGATGGTGTGGGCGTGCATGCCGTATCTATTAAAGAGGCTCTGCGAGTGCGCGATAGTCGATAGCACATCAAAGCGGTAGTCGTAGAGGCCAAGCAGTGTGCCGATCCCTAGATCTTGAAAGCCTGCCTCGGCGGCCCTCTCCATCGCGGCTAACCTATAGTCGTAGTCTTTTTTAGGGCCTGCGGGGTGCATCTTTTCGTAGGTTGGTCGGTGATAGGTCTCCTGGAAGACCTGATAGACGCCGACACCAGCGGCCTTTAATTCGCTGAGTTCATCAGTATCCATCGGCGCCGCATTTACGTGGATAATGCGCATCCCGGTTTCTTTATAGATGGCCTTTACAATACCTGTTATATAGTCTGTGCCGTATTTTTTATCCTCGCCTGTAACGAGAAGTACGCGCTTAAAGCCCATGGCAACGAGCGTGCGAGCCTCTTTTACGGCCTCGTCTTTTGTAAGTGCGCGTCTGGGGAGTTCTTTGTTGCCGCTCTTAAAGCCGCAGTAGAGGCATGCGTTTACGCAGTAGTTTGAGAGGTAGAGCGGGGCGAATAAAACAATGCGGTTGCCGAAGACCTTCTGCTTTACGCGGTCGGCGCACGAGAGAATCTGGGTAAGGAGCGCGGGGTCTTCTGTCTTCAGGAGAAGTGCTGTCTGCTCAAGGCTCAGTCCTTTGAGGCCTTCGGCCTCACTAAGGATAGGCGAGAGCTCTTCCGCGCTCGTTTCTGTTTGTTCTTCAAGGAGTCTTTCTATGTACTTTGAACTTACCACCGAACTATCCCCCGATAAAAAACTTTCCGTGTTGTCTCAGACAGAGGTTCTGTCTGCCGGATAAAGACCGTAGCGTCAGGGGAGGTACGTTTGTCAGGATACTCGTTGCGTCGTTTGGATTTAAGGCGACTTGCGGAGATCTAGATAACGGCTTCCCTACGCTGGCTTTAACCAGGTCAGGTTCCAAGGGTCATCCCGCACGGCGGAAACTCTCAGCCCTTATAGGGCTCCCCTAGCAACACTTATGCAAAAGATATGAAAAAGTTAAATCAATTTAAAGGGGGCTCCAATACTGCGATGGAGTTTTGCTGCCCGGCGAGGGCCCCCTAGCAACACTTATGCTAAAGATATGAAAAAGTTAAATCAATTTAAAGGGGGCTCCAATACTGCGATGGAGTTTTGCTGCCCGGCGAGGGCCCCCTAGCAACACTTATGCTAAAAATAAAAAAATTACTATAGATGTTTAATTAGACATTGTTAGAGTATCAATTTAGGTGGCAGGGTGTCAAGAGCGGGGTTTCAGGTCGAGAGAGGGCCATTGTATGGGCGTATGGGTTGTCTTCAGCACGGGCCGCAGGAGCCGGATGGTTCCGAGCAGTCGTCGTCGGCTGGGTCGTCCAGTCCTAGATTCAGGCCGCAGTCAGGGCAATTAGTTGGCGTAGAGTCGAGCGTAAAGCCGCAGGCAGGGCACTGTCCGCTTTCCTCTCTCTCTACTGCGTCGCCCAGTTCGGGATGAAGTTTATGCCAGTGGTCGTTTATCGCTGCAATGGCTGTTTCTTTAACATATTCGGGGACTTGTAGTAAAAAGCCGCCGCCGCAGCTTCCGCCTGCTGCCGTAGCATTTATAACCTCGGAAGGGACGTCGCGTTTGTTTAGGGCGTTATGCAACTCGCCTATCTTTGCGATATCGCCCTGTTCGATCGTAACGAGGCGCAGGGCCTCGTCAGAGTCGGGCATCTGTAGTTCACCGGTCGCTATAGGCGAGGCGTCGGGGTGAACAAGTGGCACGTTACAGCCGTTGCACTCGCTGATGTGGGCGAAGAACTCGGCGTCGCACTCAGGACATATCTTTATATCTGTGGTCATGGTTATTTTATAAAACGAAGAGGCCGTGATTGCAAGGTCTTTATTATGGAGGGCGACCTGCAGGCAAAGGCAGGGCTTGATTATAAGCGGTAGGCGTGGTAAAAGAGAGGTTCGCTTTTTGCGACATAAGCAGTTTGGGGCAGCAATTAGTTTTTGAATGTATGGAGAGATGGCCGAGCGGTTGAAGGCAGCTGCCTGCTAAGCAGTTGTAGGGGTTAAACTCTACCGGGGGTTCGAATCCCCCTCTCTCCGCCACAAATTAGCAAAGATTTTTTTAGGGATTTAAGCGACGCCGTAGCGCCGAGCCGTAGGCGAGGCGCAGAGGATTAAAGGGTTTTTTACTTTGAAGAAGCTCGAGCTGGAAAATACCCTGAAAAACCTACAGACGATCCCCGGGGTCGGCCCGAAGTTGTCTCTGGACTTTTCAAAGGTCGGGATCAAAGACGTCTCGGAGCTTAAAGGTAGAGACCCGGAAGATCTATATCAGCGAATCTGCGCTGTGCGAGTAGATAAAAATTGTCGCTGTATTCTTTATGTCTGCCGCGCAGCTGTCTATTTTGCGGAAAACGCTCACCCCGACCCTGAAAAACTAAAGTGGTGGAATTGGAAGGATAAAAAGTAGGATCAATTCCTTTATCTCTTCTTTGGTTTTAGTTAAGTTATCTTTATCTCCTCGGACGATCTCCTTTTTGTCTTTTTGAAATCAAGTTTCAGGTTTTTTTATAGAGGCCTTTTTATGGCTGTGCTCTGTGGTTCGTCCGTTTACCTGGACGTAGGGGGGGGAGATGACTTTTTACGAGAGACTTGCCAGGGAGACAAAGGCTGAGCGAGAAATACTATATAGCTCGCCTCTGATAGTAGCCGCGCTCAAGGGCGATGTTACTCTGGAGAACTACCTTGATTTTCTTCGAGAGGCATATCACCACGTAAAGCATACCGTGCCGCTTTTAAATGCCTGTAGTGCGGGCGTCCCGGAGGATAAGGCCTTTGTGCGCGAGGCTCTTGCCGAGTATGTAGAGGAAGAGCAGGGGCACGAAGAGTGGATCCTCGATGATATAGAGAACTCCGGCGGTGATAGAGAGCAGGCAAAGGGTGCAGGGCCTGCCCCTGCTACCGAGGTAATGGTTGCCTATGCCTACGACTATATTGAGCGCGTAAACCCGTTGGGTTTCTTCGGGATGGTCTTCGTCCTTGAGGGGACCTCCAGCCAGCTTGCGACAGGCGCTGCGGGTGTTATAATGCAGAGCCTTGGCTTAAAGGAAGATAGCTTTCATTACTTACTCTCGCACGGCTCACTTGATCAGGATCATATAAAGTTTTTTCAGAAGGTAGTCGAGCGGATAACCGATCAGAAGGATCAGGACGATATCATCCATATGGCACGGATCATCTTCAGGTTATATGCGGGGGTCTTTAACTCAGTCATAGGTAAATAAAGGATAATCTAAAGGTTTTTGTCTTCAACTGTCGCCGACTTTCCGCATAAAGCCCTTGACTGTGCGCACCGGGGTGTTTACAATGATAGTTCTGTTTTAGCTGCTTAGTAGGGGTATTTGCCTTCATATAGTAAGTTTGCGCCTGTGGCTCAACTGGATAGAGCTACGGACTACGAATTCGTCGATTGGGGGTTCGAATCCCTCCAGGCGCACCAAAATAAAAGGGGGTCTCACTTATGTGAGACCCCCTTTTATTTTGGTATTTCGGAAGGTTTTCGAACCCCAGTGGCAGAGCCACTAGGGTTTGACAAATCTGCAGGACAGCAGATTTGGACTTGCCGAGAGGCTCTAGCTATCAGCTAGAGCCGAAGGCGAGCCCGAAGGGGCGGGTACATGGATGTACCCGCTCAATCCCTCTAGGCGCTTCATTAATTTCTCCACGAAACAGCCAGTTGTAACTTTTCCTAAAATATCGTATATTACATATTAGTAATTATATTAAAGGCCGTTGGGTTTTACTGCGGGTTTCTGCCCATCTGCGATGGCTTAAAGCCCTACGCTCTACCCAACCTACGAGGCGATGAGCATGGATATAGACCTTTATATAAGAGAATTACGTCATACTCTTACTGTTGTTGAGTGCAATCATGATATATGGCGGGCATATAAAATCAAAGAGACTCGTTCTTTGTATGTCGATACGATGAACAGCTATGATCTATTCTTCAGCACATCAATTCATGCCCATTTTGTTTCTCTGCTTGTCGGATTGTATAGACTATATGAAAATAGGGATGACACTTACAATATACCCTTTTTATTGAAGAAACTCAAAGCTGAGTCGCTGTTCTCTGATGATAAATTGGAATTACTTGATGGTATCTACAAAGAAGAGGCAAAGCCACTTTGGATCAAGGTGTGTATTCTTCGCAACAAAGCTTTTGGGCATCGTTCTGTTGCTTATACAGTAGAAGAAGTTTTTAGTGAAGCTGAAGTTACTCGAGATGAACTCCGTAAACTTGTTGATGTGACTAAAAAATTGCTAAATGAATTGATGTACGCATGGAACAAGAGTAGTTATGATTTTGACTTTAGTCCTTGTGAAGATCTTTTAAGGATGTTAGAGGACCTCAAGTCTTGTAGGCGGCTATAGCACTACCAAACCCCGACAACTAAAAGGCCGCAACCCGGTATCTTACTCAGCTAGCTCTTTTTTACCTCATCTTCGATCTCATTAGCCCCTCTCTTCGCAAAAAAATCACATCACCTCTTGACTTTGACTGACCGGTCAACTATAATTATTGGTATGGGAAGAACCAGTGATGCAAAAGAACGTCTGATCAATGTTGCGACCTGTCTTATTTGGGAGCAGAACTACTCGTCTGTCAGCGTTGATAAGATATGCAAAGGGGCCGGGGTAAATAAGGGGAGCTTTTACCACTTCTTTACCTCCAAGGAGGCCCTTGCTATCGAGGCCGTTGACCATAACTGGCAGGCGGCTAAGGAGAGGCTTTTTGGGCCTGCCTTTAAGAAGGATGTGCCCCCATTGGAGAGGTTTAACCGTTTTTTTAAGGGCTTTTATCGGGTTCAGTCCGAGATGAAGGAAAAGTGCGGTTGTGTGGCGGGCTGTCCTTTTGGAAACCTCGGAAGCGAGGTCGGCCTGGAGGATACGGCTCTGCGCAAGAAGGTGCAGGAGATCTTCGCGGAGTTGCGTGGCTTTTATGAGGAGGCCCTCTGTGATGCGCTTGAACAGGGGTTTGTAAAGGACATTGATCCGCCTGTGGTGGCAAAGACACTCGGCGCTTTCAGTTCGGGTTTGCTGCTTCAGGCCAAGGTCTTTGACGACGTAGAGGTATTGCGGTTGCTAAGCCTGGGCATGGCGCGTCTTATTGGGGTAGAGGAGAAGGACGGACGGTTAGTAACGTCTGTTTGCTGCAAGGGGCCTGGTAGCGAGGCAAGTGAGTAGTGCGCGAAGGATATTTTTTCGGCTATTTATAGTTAACCGGTCAAGTATAAATAGCCATGAGATAACCTGTAAGTGATCAAGGAAAAGGGAGGTGGCTATCAAATATCATAAGTATCAAGAAAGGAGATCTATTGGTTTCGACCGTCTTTGGTCGTCCTGGTTAACTGCGAATGGTTACTATTTTATTGGGGCTCGAGTAGATCAAAAAACATACTAAAAAACCGCCTTTAGCGGGAGGAGATAGATAGTGAGCAACGAAGAAAAGAGAGAAGAGATCTTTGACAGGGCAAGGAAGAAGTTTGGTTTTGTTCCCAATGTAATAAAGGAGCTGGCGCTTAGTCCGGTTGTTGCAGAGGCGTATATGACGGGAGTCGCGGCTCAGGAGCGAGGGGCGTCATTTACAAAGCAGGAGCTGCAGGCGATAAACCTTGCGCTCTCGGCAGCGGAGGGCTGTAAGTACTGCAAGGCCGCTCACTCTGCGATGGGAAAGATGGCAGGCCTGGCGCCGGGCGAGATAGAGCTGATTAAGACAGGCAATAAACCGGAAGACGAAAGGCTTGCGGCGCTGGTCGGCGCAGCGCGGCTGGTTAGAGAGAAAAGGGGCAAGCTTACCACAGACGACCTTAAGCAGATAGAGTTTAGCGGAATTGTCAAGAGTGAAATATATGAGCTCATCATGCTAATCGCCAACAAGGTAATTCCAACATATATAAACCACATCGCAGGAACCAGGATAGATAGAGAGTTTAGTTAGAAAGTCGGCTGATCCGGGGCGTGGCGGCAGAGGAAAGCGAGGATGCACGGGCCTGTATAAAGCCTCTGGATTTAACAGGTCAAAATTACGAGTTGTAAAAGAAGATCGTTAGAGCTGAGAAGGACCATAGAGGTTGATGTTAGAGGTAGGGGCGTGGCAAAACATTCACATCTAAACATACCGCCTTGGCGGAAGGAGAAAGAAGATGAACAACGAAAAAAAGAGAGAAGAGATATTTGCAAAGGTCAAGGAAAAGTACGGTTTCGTACCCAACATTATTAAGGAGCTTGCGCTAAGTCCGGTAGTTGCCGAGGCCTATATAACGGCAGTTAAGGTGCTGGAGGGAACATCATTTACAAAGCAGGAGATCCAGGCAATAAACCTTGCCACATCGACGCAGGAGGGCAGCGACTACTGCAAGACGGGACATACGGCAATGGGAAAGGCGGCGGGTCTGGACTCTAGTGATCTGGAGCTGATAAGGGCCGGTAAAGACCCGGTGGACGAGAGGCTTAAGGCCCTTGTCTGCGCCACGCGAGCCGTTAATAAAAAAAGGGGGCGTCTGGAGACGGACGATCTTAAGTGTCTTGAGTCCAAAGGTATTACCAGGGGTGAGATCTATGAGATCATCGCGGTAGTTGCCAGCAAGATAATACCGACATATGTGAACCACATCGCAGACGTTGAGATAGATCAGGAACTGCTGGACGGAGCTTGTTGTTCAGGGACTGACTCGGCGCCGGAGACAAGTGCCAGCTGCTGTTCGTAGGAGACGGGGAAGCCGGATAACGGGTTTTACAAGATGGCAGGCGTTTACTGATAAAGAAGGAGCTACCGCTCAGGTAGCTCCTTCTTTATTGTATTTACTCAAAAATAATCTTATAGTGGTTTTATTATTTTAACTGAAATAGTATCTTAAGATGTAACTAATGCGCGGTATTTTTAAACTGGTACCAAGCGCAAGGAGGTAGGGCATGGCGACATTATTTGATGAAACTACTATTAACGGCATGACGCTGCGCAATAGAATGGTAAGATCCGCTACCTGGGAGGGGATGTGTGATCCGGCAGGCAGGCCCACGGATAAACTGAACGATTATTGTAGCGATCTGGCAGAGGGCGGTATAGGTCTGATTATCTCAGGCTATACGTTTATACGCAGCGAAGGAAGGCAGCTACCGGGGCAGATGGGAATCTATAGCAACGACTTTGAGGATGCCTATAAAAGGTTGACTGACGCTGTTCACGACGGCGGCGGTAAGATCGCAATTCAACTGGTCCATGCCGGGGGCCAGACCGATTCGGCAAATGCCGGTCGCCGTCCCCTTGCCCCTTCGGCGGTTAAGGTCGATCAATTCTCGGAGATCCCGGCAGAGCTGACAAAAGACGAGATCGGTGATATTATTACGGCCTTTGGAGAAGGTGCGAGGCGGGCCAGGGCCTGGGGCTTTGACGGCGTGCAGCTGCACAGCGCACACGGTTATTTGATCAACCAGTTTCTCTCTCCGCATACTAACCGGCGCAGCGACGCCTACGGCGGTAGCGTCGAGAACCGCAGTCGGTTCCTGCTTGAAACTTATAAAGAGGTGCGAGCGGCGGTCGGCGCTGATTATCCGGTGCTTGTTAAGCTTAACGGCGCGGATAATCTGGACGGAGGCCTCAGTAGTGAGGATGCGGTTTACGCTGCGAAGATGCTTGCAGAAGCCGGTATAGATGCTATAGAGGTCTCTGCAGGTACCAGGGTATCGGGCGAGAAGAACCCTGTACGTGAGAAGATAAACATGCCTGAAAAAGAGGCTTATAACCTTGAGCTGGCGCGCCGGATCAAGCAGGCGGTAGGCTCTCCGGTAATGGTGGTCGGTGGTTTCAGATCCTACGAGGTTGTCCGAAAGGCAGTGAGCGATGATAAGATGGATTACATCGCCATGGCCAGACCTTTCATACGCGAGCCGGATCTGCCAAAGCGTTGGCTTCGGGGCGACCGTACTCCGGCTGAGTGTCTGTCATGCAATAAGTGTTTTGCGCCCGGCCTTGAAGAAGGCGGCATTTATTGTGTCGCCAGGAAAATATTGGAAGAAAAGGGCGCGAAAGATCAATAGAGCAGGGGTGTTTAAATAAAAAGGGGCTGCCGTCAGGTAGCCCCTTTTTTTATTGTTGAATCTTAAAATCTTTAAGTCTGCAAAGAGGGAGGGTCTGTTGTTTTGATATAGATAATTAGAACCTCCCATGAAAGACCGTCTATTACTCCTGATAACTATAATAAAAACCATTGGTTGAGCGCCGGTGAAACCCGAGAAAATACTAACACTTCCTCCTTTAAATCATACCTTGCTATCCTCTTCTCTCTTCTGCTATATTAGCTGAGGAATTTCACTTACGTTTTAAAGATAAACAACAGGAAAATCCGTGAATAAACTCATCTTTGTATTTTGCTCTTTTTTGTTTATCGCTGCTACGGTTATGCCCGGTCTTGGTGAGCGTAGCGCAGAGGCTGTTAATTACCGTGAGGGTGCACACCCTCCCTCGGGCTTTTATCTGAGCCTCTATCCGTTCTGGTCTAATGCTGAGGTAATTACCGACGACGACGGCGATAAGGCGGTGCGGAACCTGGGCCTTGATTATTACGGCGTCATAATCCGGCCAATCTACTATACAAAGAATTTTATCTTTACTCCGCTCATCCCCGTGGCAAAGCTTGAGGTCGACTCAAAGGGCGAGAGCAGCTCCGGGCTAGGCGATATAACGCTTGGCGCGGGGTACTTTCTGCCGGTCGAGTGGGTGAACCTGCTGAGCGTTATCCAGATAAAGACCGATACAGGCCCGTATGATAAAGACGACGCGGTAAACCTCGGCTCGGGACAGTGGGATATCAAGTTCGAACAGTACCTTCATAAGATGTTTGACCGGTGGAGTATTGATGCGGCAATAAAGTACTGGGTCAAGTACGAAAATAAGAGTAATGGCTGGAAGCCAGGTAATGAACTGCGGCTGGAAAGCGTCGCGACCTACGGCTTTACCCGGAAGCTTCGTTTCGGCCCGACCGTTACCCTTATTCGCGGTTCGGATGGCGAGATGCGCAGCTCGCGAATAGATAATACTGCAAAGAAAAAACTGAGCCTCGGCGGCGAGCTTTACTACAGGGCAAGGCCGAAGCTGGGTATAACCCTTACCTATATGAAAGACATCGAAACAAGAAACTCCATCGAGGGTGAGTTCTTGAGACTGCGAATATCCATGGCCTTTTGACCTTCGTGGTTTAGGCCCTTCCTGGAAGTTATCAGGCCCCTTTAGATCACATACGCCCTTCCGTCCCAATTCAGATTATTTAGTTCGTGAAAAGTTAGATTTCCACTATTTAAGATGGTTTTCAGTTTTAATCCCCTTTGATATAACAGATATTTGAGACAAAGTTATCTAAGATAGTTAACTGGATGAGGGTTTTCTGCGTCTGGCAGATTCTTTATACTTGACAAAATTACTTTGGTATGGGATAAAAGAGACCTGTTAGGTCTTTTTGGTCTTCATAGGGGCTGTCGTCCCTTGTTTAGGCATTGGTTTTAAGTCTTGTTTTCAGTCTTTTTCGGCCCTTTTTATGCAGGTTTTTTCTGGGTGGTTCTATAGGGGGACGACTTTTATTATTTCTTCTAATTCAATATCAAGAGGGGTAGTGATCTTTTTTGCTGGCCTTTTATATAAGAGGAAAGATGCGGTGACTTGCCCGGGGCGGGCGGTAACCCGTCTTGGTGGGAAGGTAGGGAATTAATCTTCAAACCGAAGCATTTAAAAACAACTGGGATCTATCGGCTGCGAGAGTTTGGAGTAGTAAAGGTCTAATTTAAGGTAGAGGGCTGGTTTGTTGGTCATAGTTAGGTATTAATAAAAACAAGAGAGTTACAAACAGTCAAAGACTGGTTGGTCCCGTCTAAGACGGGTGAATCGCTCAAAGGAGGGCTTTTTTATGTCAGAGGAAGTAGCACCAAAATACGATGATGCGATAGTCAAGAAGTTTTGCATCATGGCGGTCGTTTGGGGCATAGTGGGGATGTTGGTCGGCGTTATAGCCGCTGCCGAGCTCGCCTTTCCGGGCGTCAATATGGATCTTCCGTTCTTATCGTTCGGAAGGATCCGTCCGCTTCATACAAACGCAGTGATCTTCGCATTCGGCGGATGCGTTCTCTTTGCTTCGATCTATTATTCGGTACAGAGAACAATGCTCGCGCCGTTATTTAACAAAACAATATCTAATATTACCTTCTGGGGATGGCAGCTGATAATCGTCCTTGCAGCCCTTACCCTTCCGCTTGGCATTACGCAGGGAAAGGAATACGCAGAGCTTGAGTGGCCCATAGATATCCTGATAGCGGTTGTCTGGATACTTCTGGGGGTTAACTTCTTCGGTACTATCAAGAGGAGAAAGGTCAAGCATATATATGTAGGCAACTGGTTCTTTATGGCGCTTATCATTGCCGTAACCCTTCTGCATGTATTTAACTCATTGGCCGTACCGATCTCCTTTACCAAGTCCTACTCAGTATATGCCGGTGTGCAGGACGCAATGGTGCAGTGGTGGTATGGTCATAACGCGGTTGGCTTCTTCCTGACGGCAGGGTTTTTGGGGATTATGTATTACTTCCTTCCAAAGCAGGCAAAGCTGCCGATCTATAGCTACAGGCTTTCGATCCTGCATTTCTGGACTCTGATATTCCTCTACGTATGGGCCGGGCCGCATCATCTTCTTTATACGGCGCTTCCGGATTGGACGCAGACCCTGGGAATGAGCTTCAGTATCGTTTTACTTGTCCCTTCTTGGGGAGGAATGATAAACGGACTTATGACGCTCAAGGGCGGATGGAACAAACTCAGGACAGATCCGATCCTTAAGTTCATAGTCGTAGCTATTACTTTTTACGGTATGAGTACCTTTGAAGGGCCGATGATGGCGATACGTACGGTGAACTCGCTCTCTCATTATACGGACTGGACTATCGGTCACGTCCATAGCGGCGCGCTAGGCTGGGTTGCCATGATAAGTATAGGCGCTCTCTACTATATGATCCCTCGCGTCCTTGAGAAGAAAGAGATGTACAGCAAGGGACTTATCAACCTGCACTTCTGGATGTGTACGATAGGCGTTGTAGTCTATGTTATAGCCATGTGGGTCTCCGGTATTACTCAGGGCCTTATGTGGAGGGCCGTGACCGATGACGGCTCGCTGGCCTTTACATTTACAGAGACGGTTGCTGCGATGCATCCTTACTACGTAACAAGGCTGATAGGCGGCTTTATCTTCTTCTCCGGCATGATAGTTATGGCATATAACTTCATCATGACTGCGAAGGCTGGTGAAAGGAGGGCGGCATGAAACATTCAGAACTAGAAAAGAAAGGCCTCCTGATGGCCATATTAGTGATCATACTTGTAAGTATCGGCGGACTCGTCGAGATAACACCGCTCTTTTTCCTTAAGAGCACGATACCTCCGCTTGAGGGTGTAAGACCTTACTCTCCGCTTGAGCTTGAGGGGCGCGACATATATCTCAAAGAGGGCTGTTATAACTGCCACTCTCAGATGATAAGACCCTTCAGGGCGGAGACGGTAAGGTACGGCCCGTATTCAAAGCCGGCCGAGTCGAGGTACGACCATCCCTTCCAGTGGGGCTCAAAGAGGACCGGGCCGGATCTGGCAAGGGTCGGCGGAAAGTATCCGGACTCGTGGCATGTTCAGCATATGAAGGCGCCTAGAAGTCTGGTGCCCGAGTCGATTATGCCGAACTACCCGTGGTTAGAGAAGACAGACCTTGATTACAGTAAGATACAGACCAAGATGCGCGCCCTGCGTATGGTAGGCGTGCCGTACACTGACGAACAGATCGCAAGAGCTACGGAAGGTATGGAGGGTAAGACAGAGCTCGACGCCCTGATAGCCTACCTGCAGATGCTGGGCACTGCGGTTACGGAGGATTAGTGATGGAAGAGATACTTATATATACAAAGAGCGGAGTTCTTGTTTATTTTACCGTAATATTCCTGGGCATAGTGGTCTGGACATTTATGGGTAGAAATAAAAAGAACTTTGAAGAAGCCAAGAAAATTCCGCTTATAGAAGACTAGGCGAAGGAGGAATGAAGGTGCCAAAGAAAATAGAACACTCCGTAGACGGCATTGAGGAGTATGATAACCCTATACCGAAGTGGCTGATGTGGCTGTTGTATGCGACCATCACGATAGCGGTTGTCTATCTGATAATGTACCCTGGCTTCTGGAAAGGCCTTACCGGGTGGAACCAGCATAAGATGTACGCCGAAGAGATGGCTGCGGCTGAGATAAAGTACGGTGCCATGAAAAATGCGCCGGTAGATATCGCAGGTCTCATAGGCAATAGCGATGCCATTGGAAAGGGGCAGGCGATATACACGCAGAACTGCGCGGCCTGTCACGGCGCTGATGCAAAGGGTTTTATCGGGCCTAACCTGACGGACAATGAATGGCTCTACGGCGGTAAGCCGCAGGAGATAGTCAATACGATTACTAACGGTACCGAAAAGGGGATGCCCAATTGGGGCCCCTCGCTCGGTTCAAAGAAGATAGCCAACGTCGCGGCATATGTTCATAGCCTTGGCGGTGGGCAGTAAGCCATTAAAAAAACCGCGGTAGCGGTCAGAGCAACCCGGGCCTTTGCAGGGCAAAGGCCCGGGCACTCTGGCATCTAAGGCGCAAGATCAGGTTATGATGGAAATAAATGAAATAGAGGTCGACTCATACGAGCTGCAGCACAAGGTCTACGCAAAGAAAGTTCGCGGTAAGTTCAGGAATCTGCGCTGGGCTGTGGCAGGCGTACTTTTGTCGATATACTTTATCGTTCCGTGGTTAAAGATAGGCGGGCGCCACCCGATCCTCTTTGATATTCCGGGGCGAAAGTTCTACGTACTTGGCAGTGTGTACTGGCCGCAGGATGTTTTTTATCTGGCGCTGCTTTTAATTGTCTTAACAGGCGTACTTTTTATCTTTACCGCGGTAGCGGGGCGGCTCTGGTGCGGTTATGCTTGTCCGCAGAGCGTTTTTACCGATATCTTTATCTCGATAGAGCGTTTCCTTGAGGGCGACGCCCTTAGAAGACAGAGGCTTGACGACGGCTCATGGGGCGCGGTCAAGATCGGTAAAAAGGTCTCCAAGCACGTAGTCTGGTTGGCGATATCATTCTGGGTAGCATTTACTTTTGTCGCCTATTTTATCGCCGCTGAGGTTCTGCTGGAGAGAATAATAACCGGAACACTGACCTGGTCTAATATATTCTGGCTTTTGTTTTTTACGGCCTCGGTCTATGCTTTTTGTGCTCTATGGAGGGAGTTGATATGTCTTGTGCCGTGTCCTTACGGGCGTTTTCAGAGCGCGCTTATTGACGCCGACTCGCTTGTTATCGGTTACGATGCAAAACGGGGAGAGCCCCGCGGCCATAAGCTGCGAGGTGATAATAAAGAGAGTAACAAAGAAAAACTGGGCGATTGCATTGATTGCTCGCTCTGCGTTCAGGTCTGTCCGACAGGGATTGATATCAGGAACGGTCTGCAATGCGAGTGCATTGGCTGCGCACTCTGTATAGATGCATGTAACGCGGTTATGTGCAAGATAGGGCGGCCCAAGGGGCTAATCAGGTATACCTCAATGCGGGCACTTGCGGGCGGGGAGACAAAGGTAATAAGGCCAAGGGTTATTGTTTATACGATCTGCATTGTTTTGTTATTCGGTTTTTTTGCGTATAAGCTGCATTCACGCATCCCGCTTGAGATGCAGATACTTAGAGACAGGACTGCGCTCTATATAAAAGGCGCGGACGGCAGTATTACTAACGTATATACTCTGCGGGTTACTAATATGGATATTGATGACCATAAATATAAAGTAAGTACAGCCGACCTTGATGGTCAGCTAAAGGTCAGGCTCTCTATGGGAGCGAACCCGATAACGGTAAAGAGCGGGGAGGTCTACGAGGGACTTCTCGTTCTTACGTCCGAGAAAGTGGTAGAGCAGAAGATAAATCATTTAAACTTTATCGTAGAGAGCGTAGGCGATAAAGCGTTGCAGGCAACAAGAGATGCTACCTTTGTAATGCCCTAGAGCGGGCGGGAGGTTTTATGGTGACGACAGACGTTATGAAAAAAGATATGGGCGGCAAAAAAGGTCTGAACTGGCCTTTGACGATTGTTATTTTCTTTGCGGTAGTCTTCCTTATGAACTCTTATCTTATCTATACGGCCTACAAGAACTTCGACGGTCTGGCCGATGAGAACTATTATCAGAAAGGTCTCTTCTATGATGCGCACCGGAGTGCCGCGAAGAAGATCGGCTGGAGTTTTGCTCTGGATTTTAAGGATGAACTCGCGACGAATATCGATCTGCCCTTTGTCTTGAGCCTTCGTGATAAAGCGGGTGAGCAGCTTTTGGGAGCAAGCGTCGTTGCAACGCTAAGAAGGCTTACTACGGATAAATACGATGACGCGTACGTACTTACCGAGACCGGCGCGGGCTACACCGGCGTTATGCGCATCCCGCGTACAGGTAAGTGGGAGGTCTTTGTCGAGGCGGAGAATGACGGCGAGAAGTTGGTAAAGCGTTTTAATATAATGCTTTAAAACGGAGAGTTTTTAGAAGTGAATGAGACGGTACTTATAGACGAGGGCGTGCAGCAGGTGAGTGAGGCTGGCGTGGCAGATGATTGCTTTCACTGCGGCCTTGACGCAACCGGTGTTGGTATAAGAGAGAGCGTCGGCGGCGGGCTTCGCGATTTTTGTTGTAATGGGTGTCTTCAGGTTGCCCGCTATATTTTTAGCGCGGGGCTTGAGGCCTATTATGATAAGCGCAGCGATAGCAGGCCGGGCGTTGTCCCAGAGGCCCTGGCCGGCAAACTTGTCATTGATGAAGATGCCGATTTTATCAGGGTAGTCGGCGACGAGAAAGAAGCGAGCCTGATCGTAAAAGGAATTCATTGCGCAGCGTGTATATGGCTGATAGAGCACGTTGTTGGCAAGGCGTCCGGTGTGACGAGCGCCCGCCTTAATTTTTCTACGCACAAGCTCCACCTGAAGTGGAGCCCCGCCGCGACCGGTCTGAAAGATATAATAGAAAAACTCGGCAGTATCGGCTACGAGGCCGCGCCATATACCGACGGGGTAAGGGACGAACTGCTGGAGAAACGCCGCAGTGCGTTGCTTATCAAGATGATAGTCGCGGCCTTCGGCACGGCGGCAACGGTCTTTTTTGCGGACGGTCTGTACGCAGGGTTTTTCTGGGGTATAGAGGACGGCTTTAGAGACTTTATGCAGTGGACGAGTATGGCAGTAGCCGTACCCGTTGTCTTGTTTTCGGCGTCTATCTTTGTAAAGGGCGCGCTAGCCGGGCTCAGGCACCGCTCGCTTACAATGGATCTTCCTATTGCACTCGGTGCGATCATAACCCTTATATATAGCAGCTGGGCTACAGTCGTTGGTAGAGGTGACGTCTACTTCGACTCGGCCTGTATGTTTGTCTTTTTGATACTCCTTGGCAGGTACTTTGAGGCAGCGGCCAGAAGGAAGGCTGCAGCGGAAAGCTCAAACCTGCAGGCCCTGGAGATCAATAGCGCAACCCTTATTCTCGGCGGTGAGCGTAAAAGGGTTGCTACTTCCGAGGTAAAGGTCGGCGATATTATAGAGGTTGCTCCGGGTGAGGCAGTAGCGCTTGACGGAGTTATCGTTGAGGGCCGCTCGACGATAGATGAATCAATGTTAACGGGAGAGTCCCGACCGCTTGGTAAAGAGAAAGGCGACCTTGTATATGGAAACACAATAAACATAGACGGCTCGCTTCGCATAAGGGTAACAAAGGTCGGGGCGGATACGGCCTTCTCTACGATAAAGCGTATGGTAGAGGATGCCCAGCTCGGAAAGGCTCGTATCCAGAGAATAGCCGATAGGATAGCCGCCTATTTTGTGCCCCTTATCTTAATTGTGGCAGCCGGTACTTTTGTATACTGGTCGTTCTATGACATTTCAAATGCCGTTGTCTACTCGGTCGCGGTACTTATTATAACATGTCCTTGCGCTTTGGCGCTTGCAACGCCCTGCGCTATCCTGGCAGGCTGCGGTGCTGCGGCCAGGAGGGGTATCCTCATAAAGGGCGGCGAGGTTCTGGAGACGGCCTGTAAGGCAACGGTCGTGGTTATGGATAAGACCGGTACTCTGACGGAAGGAAAGATGAGCGTTGACGGTATTTTTGTGGACGGTGGTTTGGCCGCCATTCCGATAAACGAGCGAGAGGTGCTACGAATAGCTGCTTCCATGGAGTGCCGCTCGGAGCATCCGATAGGAAAGGCCATTGTAAAAAAGGCCGGACTCAGGGCTCACGAGCTCTATAAGGCTCAGGATTTCAAGGCTATCCCTGGCAGGGGTGTTGCTGGAAAGCTGTTGGAGGTCCCTGGATTTTTTGCCTCGCTCGGGCATGAGAGCAGAGGCAAGGTTATCAGTATTTCAGGAGAGACCGACCTTACCGTTTATATCGGTAATGAAAAGATGATGAGGGAAAACGGGGTCGCCATAAGTTCCGAGCTCTACGAGAGGCGCAGAGAGTTAAGCGCCAGCGCGGTGAGCTCGGTCTATCTGGCCATCGGGGCCGGGATAAATTCCGGGAAGAGCCGGGCCGTTGCGGTCATTAGTGTTACCGATCCGGTTAGGGCGCAGTCCGTGACCCTTATAGAGAGGCTCAGCGCGATGGGGCTTGATACGATCATGCTATCGGGAGATAACAGGGAGACGGCAGAGGCCGTAGCCGGAGGGCTTGGGATAGCGCGTGTAATAAGCGAGGTTATGCCTGAAGATAAGGAAGAGGTCGTAAAGAAGTTGCAGGGCGAGGGTGAGGTCGTGGTTATGGTAGGCGACGGCATAAATGACGCCCCGGCCCTTGCCGCAGCCGATGTCGGCATGGCAGTTGGTTCGGGGACGGGCCTTGCCATAGATAGCGCTGACGTAGTTCTCTTAAATAGCAATCCGCTTTTGGTCGGGGAGGCAATCGAGCTCTCCCGTTCTGTCTACGGCGGTATAAAGCAAAACTTGTGGATATCTTTATTTTATAATCTGCTCTTTACCCCGCTTGCAGCGATGGGTTTTGTCGTGCCTGTGGTGGCGGCGATAGTTATGCCGCTCAGCTCCCTTATAGTTATAGGGAACTCGGTGAGAGCGGCACGCAAGGGGCTTGGAGCGAGAGGCGTTTAAAGAAGAAAGGGCTGCGACGTATTACAAGAGACGGTCTCTTGGATGCTCAGGCAGGGAGGTTTTATTATGGAGATGCTTTATATTATGATACCGGCGGCGATATTGCTGGGGCTCGGCGGTTTGGTAGCGCTTATCTGGTCGATAAAGAACGGGCAGTTCGAGGATATGGAGGGGCCCAAGTACAGGATATTTTTTGAGGATGATGATTAATCGGATAACTATAACGACAGGTACGAGTGTCGTTTTTGGGGAGAGAGCATGGGAGATTTGGTAGCGGTATTTTTTATCGGGATTTTAGGCGTTGTCCACTGCGCGGCTATGTGCGGAGGGTTGATGACGGCCTGCGCAATGCGTTTTGGTGGTAGAGGTGTCGGGCCGAGCCTTGCTTTTGCCTTTATATATAATCTGGCGAGGATATCAACGTATGCTGCCTTTGGTCTGCTGATGGGAGTGCTCGGAAAGGCCCTTATGAAGATAGGTCTCTTAACTGAGTTTCAATCCATGATGCCTTTTATCGCAGGGTTTGTTATGGTGCTTATCGGCGCTGATCTGTTGGGGCTTATGCCTGCCGGAGTAAAGAAGTATACTTCGCGTCTTTTCCCGGCGCGCCTGCTTGGCAGGTTAAGCCAGGCCGGAGGTAAGAGTAAGTTCTTATCTGCGGCTATTATGGGGCTTGTAAACGGGCTTATCCCCTGCGGCATGGTCTACGCCGTCGGTGCAAAGGCCGCGGCAACCGGTGAGCCTCTAAGCGCTGTGCTTATTATGGCTGCATTCGGTCTGGGAACATTTCTTCCGCTTGTTCTCGGTACGACCCTTGCAAAGGGGTTGGCCGGGGTAAAGACGGCGGGCTTTACTTACGTAACCTCTCTAATAATTATAGTGCTCGGCGTAAAGACTATGTATATGTCTTTTATGGTAATGTAAGCGAGCGCTAAAGAGAAAGAGGTCTGCTATTGCTGGTGTACTTAAGCCCTCCTGCTTGTGTCTTTATAATAATTTATCTGAGAAAATATTCTTGTCTAGTAAGAGGTGACCGCGGTAGGGTGGATGTTGAGGTGCGTCCAGTACAGGCTTAGTTGACCTATCTCATCTATGAATCTGTGAAAGTCTATAGGCTTCTGTATAAAGCTGTTGCAGCCCAGCTGGTAGGCCATATTTATATCTTCCTCAAGATCAGAAGAGGTAAGGACTACTATCGGAAGAAATCGGGTCCTCTCTGCCTCCCTGAGTTTTTCAAGGACATCCAGGCCGCTTATCTTCGGCAGTTGCAGATCAAGAAAGACCACCGCAGGCAAGGGGTTTGCCTCGGCCTCGTTTCCGAGCAGGTATTCCAGTGCCTCTGCCCCGTCGCGCATAACAGTAACTTTTTCGGCCAGGTTGTTTTTCTTGAGCGCCCTGAGCGTCAGAGCCTCGTCATCATTATTGTCTTCTATCAGTAGAATTATCTTTTCATCTATGAAAGATATCATAGCTTCTAGATCCTGGCTTGAGGGTTATATTTTATATTCAGGCTGAAGTGGGAACGGTAGAGTTGAAAAGAGATGGAGTAATGAATTTAACCGTCAATTTAGCACGAACTTCCATTTTTGTCAAATATTACAGCATGTTTTAGCGGATCAAAAACATTGTTCTGTAGTATCTGGTGGTGATATTTGCGCATTCGTAAAAATGGTATATACTCTTGGCAAAGGGAAAGAGTTGCATCAAGGTCTGTCTTGCCACATTGCTCAAGACGGACAAAGAGTTAGATTATACCCACCGAAGTTCTTCAACGAATCATCCCCTATACATCACATCACGAAAAATAAAGCCGCCTTAGACGAGTTTTTGCGTTTACTCTCAAGAAGGGCTTAAGGCCGTTTTAATAGCAAATAATCGGGTTTGCTTACGGGTATCTTTGTCTTTAAAAGATGGGATAGCTGCGTTCTAACCTCAGGAGGTTAATTAAGAGGAATGGGAGAGGTAAAGATTTTTTTGGTTGACGATCATCCTTTACTTCGAAAAGGTCTGCGAGTGCTTTTGAAGAACAGAGGGTACACGGTAGTTGGTGAGGCGGATAATGGTCTTGAGGCACTTGAGAGATTACGCAATACAGAGGCAGATCTGGTTTTAATGGATATCGCAATGCCGCTTATTGACGGGATAGAGACGACAAGACGTCTCAAGCTAGAGTCTCCGGAGACGCGCGTCTTGATCTTCTCCGCACTTACAGACTCACAGCACGCTGTAGAGGCCTTCAGGGCCGGAGCAGTGGGGTATGTGCTGAAGGGCTCTGATCCTGATGAGGTACTTATTGCTATAGAAAGAGTAATGAAAGGCCATCAATTCACGAGCCCTGAAATAGCAGAGAATATGCTCGGTGACTTTGTAGAGATGGTAAGGAGGGAGCCCGGTGGTAAAGACAGGCGTGACCCCCTTAGTGGTCGGGAGAAAGAGGTCTTGACCCTTATAGCCGAGGGGGATACCAATAAGGAAATAGCCTTGAAGCTCTTTATATCCGTCTCAACGGTTAAGACTCACAGGGTTAATATGATGAAAAAACTAAAGATAAAAGATACCGCGGGACTTGTAAAGACCGCTATACGAAAGGGGCTGGCCAGGGCGGAATGAAAACAAGCAGGCAGAGAGTTTTGGTTAGCGCAGTAGATGTGGAACAAATAGACGATGGTGGTTGTAGTCCGGGGGGCTAGGGCGGAGTAGATACTTTTACCGTTAAAAAATACGTTTTATTACCGATTGGTTTATACCTTAAAAAGTCCGAAAAGGAACTATGGGCAAAAGGAATGCAACCGTCATTAGGGGCAAGGTTGTTCTTATACGTAAGTTAAACAGACAAAGAACAGAGGAGGAGACGGTATGGCGATTAAATTCGAGAAAGCAGGGAAAAAAGAGGTGTCTATAGCTATAGAAGGAAGTGTGGGGATCGAGGATGCCCTTGAATTCTACATACGCCTAAAGGAAAGTCTGACCGGAACCAGGACCTTAACTATAGATCTTTCGGCTATTGAAAATATTGATACATCGATCATTCAACTTATACTTGTGAGCAAAAACGAGATCTGCGGACGCGGAGGGAACTTTAATATGGTTAATCCCTCGGCAGAGCTGATAAAGACCTTAAACATGGCCGGGTTGCAGGATGAACTTGGGGCGGCGTGATGAGTGCCCGTGTGTGGTGCAGCGAACTCTGATTATGTGAGAACTCGTCTAGGGCGGGAGATTGGAACAAGGGTGAGGGATATGGCAGATAAGGCGTCAGCAAAGACAGCGAAGAAAAAGATAAACGATAAAAAAAATAGGCAGATAAAAAATTACTTTAATGATTTTCAAGGAACATTGAAAGGTTACGGTCTCGGGGCGCTTATTTTTTTAATTGTCTTTGGGGCTGCAGGTTTTTTAAGTGGAGGCCCGGGAAAAGGGTTTATAGGCGGGGTGGTGGCCTATATTCTTGGCGCAGGGGTTGCCATGCTGGTCGTCGGTAAGGTGCTGGGCGGTAAAGTTCAGTCGATAGAAAAAGAGCTTACGCAGTGCCAGGCAGGCTTCTCGGGGGAAAAAGAACTTCTAACTACAATAAGTAATGGCTGTATAAAATTGATACCTGTGCTCAAAGGACAACTTAAGGCGGTTATGGATCAGACAGAGGCGGCGGCACTAGATATAGGCGGTAGATTTCAGGATATAGCGCTTAAGGCAGGCCGTCAGGCCGAGATGGCGAGTTCCACGATGGGCGGCGGCGACGGCGGCGGCGTTGATGAGAGTATAGAAGGGCTTCTTGGAAGGACCAGCGACAATCTTGCCGGCATGGCAGGTGTGGTCGATAATGCGACGCAGTCTTCATTTAAGGCGGTATCAGAGATGGATGATGTATCGGTAAAGGTGCAGGCAATAAAAGAGATACTTGAAGATATTGATTTCATAGCGAGTCAGACAAATCTGCTGGCGCTTAACGCCTCAGTAGAGGCCGCTCGCGCCGGGGATGCAGGTCGGGGGTTTTCAGTTGTAGCCGAAGAGGTCTCCAAGCTTTCGGATAGGTCTAATCTGGCAAGCGATAGAATAAGGAGCATGATCAAGGATATAGAAGTGCAGGTAGACGATGCGTCGGGTAGGCTTAGAGAGAGAGCTGAGAAGGATGTCGATAGCTCCAAAGAATCAAAGGCGGGCGTGGAGCAGTTGCTTGAGTCGATAATGGGTGCACATGACCGGATAAAGGGCTCGGTAGACGAGTTGGCGGTAAGCAGCCTTGATATAGCAGATGATATTTCTTCGATCGTAACTATACTGCAGTTTCAGGACTCAACACGCCAGAGGATAGAGCACGTAATAGAGCCTCTTACCGAGCTTGAGGCGGATATGCAGAAGATAGTTGAGGACAGCGACGGCGTTAGCAGGGAAGAGCTGGCCGTAAGCCTTGGAGAGGATATTGGCGGGTTGGCCAAGATATACACAATGGAGAGTGAGAGGCAGATGTTGCAGGGCGGCGCAGGTGAAGATCCTGAGAGCGAAGAGGCGGTCGACGAGCAAGATGCCGCGAGCAATGTAGTACTCTTCTGACAGTCTTTGGCGGGTTATCGCGGGAGGTTTAGATGGACAAGACAATATTGATAGTAGATGACGCACCGACGATCAGGCAGATGGTCGGCTTTGCCCTCAAAGGCAATGGGAATTTTAATGTCGTCGAGGCCGGAGACGGCCAAGAGGCACTTGAGAAACTTAAGGGAGGGCTTAAGCCCAACCTGGTCATAACAGATCTTAATATGCCGAAAATGGACGGAATAACAATGATCAAAAATATACGTCAGATGCCGGCACATAAATTTACACCCATATTAATGCTAACAACGGAATCTTTGGGCTCAAAGAAACAGGAAGGGCAGGCCGCGGGCGCGACTGGTTGGATCGTAAAGCCCTTTAAGCCGGAAGAGCTCGTGCAGGTGGTGGGTAAGGTAATAAAGTAGGGCACTTGGATATTGCTTGCTAAGCAAAGGAGGACGGCGTGGCTGAAGATAGTGCAATTTTAGATATGGAAAAACTCAAGGAGACCTTTTTTCTTGAGTGTGCAGAGCATGTGGCTACGATGGAATCGTCGATCCTGGAGATGGAGGAAAACCCTGAGGACGAAGAACTTATGGGGGAACTTTTCAGGGCTGCGCATTCGCTCAAGGGCAATAGCGGATGCCTGGGTTATATGGATATCAATGGGTTTACTCATGTGCTGGAGACGGTCCTTGAGAGAGTAAAGGACGGTGAACTCAAGTGGAGCGAGGAGTTGACTTCTGTAATGCTTGACTCTGTAGATGCGACAAAGCTTCTTATCGAGGCGGCTAGGGAAGAGAAAGACTGCACCGCAGATGTCGAGGAAACCAAACAACGTTTGCAGGATATTATAGGTAAAGAGGCCGAAGGCGCGCCGGACGGTGAGAGCGAGGAGGTTTCCGCGGAAAAGGGCGGCGGCGGTGGCGCTCTGAATATACTTTTTGAGCCGGACCCTGAGATACTCAAGCGTGGTATGGATCCCATCAGTAAGATAATAGAAGAGCTGTGGGCTAATTGTGAGGTAGTTGAAGTCATTGTGGATACCTCGCGTCTGCCCGTTCTTGACGAGATGGATCCGGAGATCTGTTATCTCTCATGGAACGTCGTTGTATCCGGTAGTGTGGAAAGGAGCGTGGTAGAGGACGTCTTTGAATTTGTTATGGACGATAGCAAGATAATTATAACAGAGCTTGAAAAGCCTGCAGCAGATAAGTGCGATAGTGAAGGCGGAGTCCGGACTCTTGATGCGGAGAAGAAAGTTGATGAGCCAGTTAGCCGGACAGGCGCAGACGGCGCCGCAAATGAAGGAAAGACGCAGGTAAAAAGCTCCAAGATGGGTGAGGCAACGATAAGGGTCGATACCGAAAAGGTCGATACGTTAGTGAACCTTGTCGGAGAGCTCCTTATCACGCAGGCAATGATAAGTCAGCTTACCAAAGAGCAGATAGGGGAGAAGGCAGCTCCCCTGCAGAGGGCTGCAGTACAACTGGAGCGTAATACCATAGAGATGCAGGAGCGGGTTATGTCGATAAGGATGCTCCCTATTGGGAGCATCTTTGCTCGCTTCAGGCGTCTGGTAAGGGATCTGGCTCTGGCTAAGGGTAAGAAGATACGCCTGGAAATATCAGGTGAAGAGACGGAGCTGGATAAGACCGTTATAGAAAAGCTTGCAGATCCCCTCACGCATCTTCTGAGAAACTCGGTCGACCACGGAGTAGAAAGTCCGCAGGAGAGGCTCGCGCTAGGCAAGAGTGAAGAGGGACTCATAAGTCTCAATGCCTATCACGAGGGCGGAAAGGTAATGATTGCCGTAAGTGATGACGGGAGCGGACTGAATAAGGAAAAAATAATTAAAAAAGCCGTGGCCAAAGGAATACTTACTGAGGGTGAAGAGCTAAGTGACGAAGATGCCAATGTCCTTATCTTTGCACCGGGCTTTTCTACAGCCGATGTTATCTCGGACGTATCCGGCAGGGGCGTTGGTATGGATGTCGTCAAGCGTAACATTGAGGAGATGGGCGGCTCCGTAGGTATAGAAAGTTATGATGGCGAAGGTACGAGGTTTGAGCTCAGGCTTCCTCTTACTCTTGCGATAATTCAAGGGCTTACCGTTGGCATAGGGCAGGAAAAGTTTATTATTCCCATAACCATGGTGCTTGAGTCAAAGAGGCCGACCGAGCAGGAGATAAAGACCGTTGAGGGTAGCGGTGAGGTTATGAACTTCAGGGGTAATTATGTGCCGATCATTCGGCTCTATAAGTTATTCAATATCAGTCCTCTGGAGACAAACCCATGTGAGGCCATAGTCGTTGCGATCTCGGTTGACGGTAAGAACTACGGACTCCTGGTTGATGAACTAATAGGAGAGCAACAGGTGGTAATAAAGGGGCTAGGAGCTTTGCACGGTATCGGTAGTATCGCGGGGGCGACAATATTGGGTGACGGCAGGGTCGCTTTGATACTTGACGGTGCGGGAATAGTCAAAAAAGAATATGCGTCAAAAAGATAAAATTATTGTCTAAGACAGATTATGCAAAAGTTAAGTGGCAAAGAGCAGTTAAAAAAATAAATCGGAGGGCAGGACAATGGCGGAAGCACAGAACAATATAACCGTAAGCGGGGAAGGTAGTCAGTATGTGACCTTTTGCCTTGGTGATGAGGAGTATGGGGTGGATATCCTGAAGGTTCAGGAAATTATTGGTATAAGCCCTGTGACAAAAGTGCCTTATCTGCCCGATTTTATAAAGGGGGTTATAAATCTGCGCGGTATTGTGGTGCCGATCGTCGATCTCAGGCTAAGGTTTCGTCTGCCGAGTGCTGAATATACCGATAGGACCTGCGTGGTGATCGTAAAGGTCGATGAGCGTGTCGTCGGAATGATCGTCGATGCCGTAAGCGAGGTGATGGAGATAGATGAGGCAATGGTAGACGCCGCGCCGTCATTCGGCCACGGCGTAAGGACTGATTTTATAGATGGCATGGGAAAGGTAGATGAGAGGCTTGTTCTTCTGCTTAATATTGAGAAGCTCTTTACAGAGGGTGAAATGGAGGAGATAAGCAATGTCGCCGGTTCTGACGCTGGGGAGACAGGGCTGGAAGAGGTAGGTGGTAGCGCGAAGGAGCAGGCAGTAGAGAAAGAGGGATGTGTTGAAGGAGCCGACGCATGTGAAAGCGGCGTCGATCAGAAGCTTCAACCGCAGGACGCGGTACAATAACAAAAAAGCCAGGGGGTGATAGCCATGTTCGAAAAATTCTTTAAAAATGATAGCCCGCAAGAAAACTCAGAGCTCGATAATTTTCGTGAAGAAAAACATAAATTCGAGGCGATGTTAAATGCGTGCACGGAAAATATCTTTGTCTGTGATGCTACAAGTGAAAATAAACTTTATTGGATGAATGAGACGGCAACGCAGAGTCTGCAGGATATGAAGTCTAACCTTAAAAATGAGATGGGTGTCGATGCAGACGCGATCATGGGCGGCAGCATACATAGGTATCACAAGGACCCTGATGCCATACGAAATATACTGAGGGACATGGCCGCAACCGATAAGACGCACAAGATGGATATACCTCTTGGTAGATATATTTTGCAGACCCAGGTCAGGCCGCTTAAAACAACGTCCGGCGAGCTTGTAGGTTTTGTCGCTTGCTGGAAGGACGTAAGCGCCGAGCGAAGGCTCAGAGAGAAGGCAAGGAATGAAGAAAAGGCGGTGACGCGTATTAGCTCGGCCGTTGAAGAGCTTACGGTATCGGTTCATCACAATGCGGATAACGCAAAGGCCGCAAATGATCTCTCCGTTGAGGCGCGCGATATCGCGGAGAACGGTGGAAGTGTCGCAGAAGAGCTGGTATCGGCGATGACAGAGATTAGCAAGAGCAGTAAGAAGATATCTGATATTACCACTGTCATTGATGAGATAGCCTTTCAGACCAATCTGCTCTCACTTAACGCTGCGATAGAGGCCGCACGCGCGGGAGAGCTTGGCAGGGGTTTTGCCGTTGTTGCTTCAGAGGTAAGAAATCTTGCGCATAGAAGTTCGACGGCTGCCAAGGAGATAACGGATCTTATCAAGGACAGCGTTGAAAAGGCCGCCAAGGGAGACAAGATGGCGGTAAAGACAGGTGGGACGCTTGGTGATATCGTCGGCAGCGTAAAGAAGGTAGCCGATCTTATCAGTGAGATAAGCGCGGCCTCGAGCGAGCAGGCGCGTGGTATCGACGAGGTTAATAAATCTATACTGCAGCTTACCGATACGATAGACGGCGCAGATGCCGGGCCGCAGGAGTACTCGCATCCTCATGCCAAGAGGGCGGGAAGCTCAGGCAATCTGGCCCTTGCACATCCAAGCGGTGATGAAGAAGGGTATGTAGAGATATAAAGTAGTGTCGCGGTAGTCGAGTAGGCTGGCAATATTTTTACAGTAAACTATGGAGGAAGAGACGATGAAGTTCGGGATAAAAGGGAAGTTAGGGTTGATTATGGGGAGCTTCGTTGTGCTTATCTTGGCGACTATCGCGGCTACCTTTTGGACGGTCAGCGCACAGAAGAGTGACGGTACGGTTATGAATATGGCCGGTCGGCAGAGGATGCTTAGCCAGAAGATGAGCAAAGAGGTTATGGCGCTTTTGCAGGGTAAGGCAGAGGCAACTGAGGTGCTTGGTACGGTAGAGCTCTTTGATAAAAGCCTTGTAGCCCTTATATCGGGGGATGCGCAGATTGGAATTCCGGCAACAAAAGAGCCCGAGATCCAGGCTCAGCTAGGTAAGGTTAAGAGGCAATGGGTGGATTTTGAGGCGAATTTGACAGAGCTTGCGGAACATGCGGGTAAGAGGGCCGAGCTTTATGGATACGTATCCGGCAGGAATGAAGAGTTGCTCAGCGAGATGAATAAGGCCGTCGGCCTGATCGATAAGGCCGGGTTTAATGCGCGTACATTGAACCTTGCGGGCAGGCAAAGGATGTTGAGCCAGAAGATGACTAAAGAGGTAATGGCCCTTGATAACGGCGTTGGAAGTGCAGCGCAGACGCTGGCAACAGTAGCTCTCTTTGATAAGACCCTGAACGGGCTTTTGAGAGGAGATAAAGGACTGGGGCTTACTGCTATAAGAAAAACTTCGATAGCGAGTCAGCTCCGTAATGTAGAAGGGCTGTGGAAACCATTTAAAAAGAATATTGAAGGACTAATCAAACAGATAGGGGCTATTGAGAAAAACAGGAGCTACGTCCTGGCCAATAACGTGCCTCTCTTAAAGGAGATGAACAAGGGCGTTAATATGTTTGAGCGTGTAAGCGCTGCTAAGGTAGCGACCCTGAAGAAGACTCAGGTTGGTTTTCTTGCCGCTACCATCATTGTCTTTGTAATTGCATGGGTAGTGTTGGCGCGAATAATAATAAAGCCGGTACAGGAAGTGGCTTCTCTGGCAACGAGCATAGCGGATGGAAATCTAACAGAGGAAGATGTCAGGGTCAGATCCAACGACGAGATCGGTAGTCTGGCTGAGACTGTAAATGCAATGAAATTTAATCTGAACGATATGATGCAGAAGATACGGTCGGGGGCTAAACGGGTCAGTGGTTCATCCGAAGAGCTTGCGCAGGCCAATACGGATTTTTCCCAGCGCATAACCGAGCAGTCGGGCTCTATTGAAGAGACCGCCGCTACGATAGAAGAGATATCTGCCGGAGTAAATCAGAACGCGGATACGTGCCGTGAGACCAATAAGGTCGCGACGGATTGCCGTAATAAGGCCGAAGAAGGCGGCACTGTCATGCATAGCATGATGAGCTCTATTGAGGATATAAATAGCAGCAGTAAAAAGATCGCGGACATAATTAATGTTATAGAAGAGATCGCATTCCAGACGAACCTTCTGGCCCTTAACGCGGCGGTTGAGGCCGCACGTGCCGGAGAGCAGGGCAAGGGCTTTGCTGTTGTCGCCGTAGAGGTAAGGAACCTTGCGCATAGGAGTTCGAAGGCCGCAAAAGAGATAACAGGCCTTATTAAGGAGAATCTCGAGAAGGCCGAGGGAGGGACGCAGTACGCGCAGATGACGCAGGCAAACCTGGAAGAGATAATAGATAGCGTGAAGAAGGTAAGTGATCAGGTCGCTGAGATAAGCGCTGCCTCCAGCGAGCAGGCCACAGGGGTTGAGCAGGTCAATAAGGCGATAAGCCAGCTTGATCAGGTAACTCAGCAGAACGCCTCGATGCTTGAGCAATCTACGGCCACCGGCGAGCAGATGAATGCTGAGTCAAGCAGGCTGCTGGAGCTTGTAGGACACTTCAGGCTTAAAGTGGGCGGCAGCGAGGGCGCTGCGACAAAGCATAAGAAGGGCAGGGCGGCAACTCCGAACGCAGAGGCCCCTGCGCAGGGGAAAGCAGGTGAGGCGCATGGCGGTTCGTCATGGGTGGATGAGGATGTTCAGAAAGCAGTTTAGGGGAAAGGAAAAGCAAGCGCGGGGAGGAGGAAGGTTTTGGCCATAAAGATGTCAGATGAAGAGTTTACGATATTCCAGAAACTCATATACGATGAGACGGGAATAAGTCTTGCAGATGGTAAAAAAGACCTTTTGATATCGCGTCTGGCGAGAAGGTTTATAGACCTTAATGTGGATAGTTTTTCGGATTACTACGAGGTGGTAAGGAACGACGAGAAAGAATTCATGGAACTCGTTGATAGAGTAAGTACCCATATGACGGAGTTCTTCAGGGAGCAGCCGCACTTTGATTTCTTTGAGGGACGTTTTATAAAAGAAATGGAGAAAAGGTCTCTTAAGACCGGAAGGCGAAAGATAACGGCATGGAGTGTTGCTTGCTCAACAGGTGAGGAACCTTATTCGATAGCCATGTCGATCCTGGAGAATCTTGCCGTACCTGTGAACTGGGAGATAAAAATACTGGCAAGCGATATATCGAACGGTGTGCTTGAGCAGGCGAAAAACGGTCTATATACCGACGATAGGATGAAAGACATACCTAAATATCTCTGGAACAAGTACTTTCTTAAGGGGACGGGTGATAATTCCGGCAATTATAAGGTCAAGGATTTTCTTAGGAATCTTATGATCTTCAGGCGCTTTAATCTCCTCGATAGCAAGTGGCCGATAAGGGGCGGTTTTGACGCCATCTTCTGTAGGAATGTCCTTATATATTTTGATAAAGAGATGCAGGTTGATGTGGTAAGGAAGCTTTGCCATTATCTGCGCGACGGCGGCTATCTTTTCCTCGGACACTCCGAGACCTTTGTAGGGGGGGCTACAGGTTATCAGCCCATAATACCGAGTGTCTTTAAAAAGCCTGCGGCCTGATTGTTCCGGGCAGATTCTGTGTAGTTGCGGGCGGTTTTGTGGCTTTTTGGCGCAGCTGAAATTTATAGCAATATTTTAAAAGAAAAGCACTTCCCAGGAGGCGATGTGAAGAAAATAAGGGTAATGATAATAGATGATTCGGCGGTGGTAAGGACCCTTCTTACAGAGCTCCTTTCCAGAGACAGGGAAATAGAGGTCGTAGGCGTTGCCGTAGACCCGATATCGGCCAAGCAGAAGATAGCAAGTCTTGCCCCCGACGTCCTTACCCTTGACGTAGAGATGCCGAGGATGGACGGGCTGAGTTTTCTTGAGGAGTTGATGCAGACCCGTCCCATGCCGGTCGTGATGGTAAGTTCTCTTACTGATAAAGGCGGGGAGACGACCCTTAGGGCCCTAGAGCTTGGGGCCGTGGATTTCGTAACCAAACCCAAGATAGACCTTACGGCGAAGCTGCCGGATATAGTCGAGAATATAACGAGTAAAATAAAGGCCGCAGCAGGGGTAACGGTAAGACCCCGAAGCGTTGTAAAAAGACCGCCAAAGAAGCTGAGCACCGATGTGATGCTGAGAAAAGCAGGCGGCACGGCGATGATACGCACTACGGAAAAAGTAGTGGCGATAGGTTCGTCTACAGGAGGGACCGAGGCGGTAAAGGATATTCTTGAGGTGATGCCGCCTGACTCGCCGGGGATAGTCATCGTGCAGCATATGCCGGAGAGGTTTACCCGCCTTTTTGCCGACAGGCTCGATAAGACCTGTGCAATAGATGTGCGCGAGGCCAGGGACGGAGACAGGGTCATACCCGGTCATGCGCTTATAGCGCCGGGCAGCGACCATATGCTCTTGAAAAGGAGCGGTGCCGATTACTATGTTGAAGTCAAGAAAGGGCCCCTGGTAAACAGGCACAGGCCTGCCGTCGATGTCCTCTTCAGGAGCGCGGCGAAGTACGGTGGTAAGAACGTTATAGGCGTTATTCTTACCGGTATGGGTGATGACGGCGCCAGAGGGCTTAAAGAGATGAAGGATGTAGGGGCCTATACCATTGCGCAGGATGAAAAGAGCTGTGTGGTATTTGGAATGCCCAAAGAAGCGATTGAGCGCGGCGGTGCATGTAGCATCTTGCCGCTCTATGATATCTGTGAAGATGTACTTATGGCCTGCAGAGAAGGCGCGGTACATCAGTGTAGAGGAGTAATGTGATTAGTATAAGTCGAAGTCCCTTCCTTAACGTTAACCTACCTTAAAGGCCCGCCCCAAAAAAACACGAGGGTAAGCGCATTATGCGCTTACCCTCCGTGTCTCATCTTTATTTTATAGATTCCTGCGGTTAGCCCATTTCAAAGGAAATCTTTCTTTCCGTAAGGAATGCTGTTATGACCTCTGGATGAACGGCCCAGCTTACGCTCAGGAACTGAGGAATCTGCATCGACTCCTCTCCTATCTTTGTGCTTGCGTTAGTGTCGAGCGGAAGGTGATGGCTCTTGCTGTGCATGCCCCATATGCGGCCCTCGGCGTCAAAGACCGGGCATCCGCTTTGACCTTTAAGGCCGGGAGTGGACGTCTCAATGAATTTAATGGGGATCTTGCGCTCTTCAGGGGTCTGGAAGGCGATGTCCCTTGTGTACATGCCGTCAAGCGGGCTTGTGACCAGGTTTTTAAAGTCGAGGCTGAAGTTGTTTTTCTTCTCGTCGTACTTTGTCGTTAGAGACGTGTAGGAAAAACCTACCTTGCAAAGCGACGTCCCTGCCGGCAGGGGCTTTGAAGGATCTTTGAAGACAGGGTAGTTGGTCACGGTACTTGCGTCAAACGGGTCGAGCCTTCCAAGGAGGAGGTCCGCTTCCGGGATGACGTCGAGGTCAACGATCTTTTGGCCGTCGGTGCCGGGCCATATCGAAGAGGCGGTGAGCCAGTTTGGGTCGGGCTTTAGTTTTTCGAGTTCTTTTTTTGCCGTAGGGGTATTCATCGACTCGAAGTTCTTTATGTTCTTGGCCATTGTTTCTTTTTCCTGACGATGCCTCTTTAAAAGAGGGATGACCTCGAACTTATGTGTGGCCCCGAGGAACCAGCCTTCTTTATTGATGATGATGATGGTGGCTCCTTCAGCCGAGACCTCACCATTTTCCGTGCGTTTGCATATGATCGTAGGCCTTATAAAACCTTCTATCTTCTGAATTGCTTCCGAGAACATAAAGATTACTCCTCCTTAATTGTCTATAACTTATAGTGCTAAATAGAAACCTTAATAAAAACGGGCGGAAAAGTCAATTTATTAGTTATTTTCTCTGTAAAAATGTTACTTTACATTTGCTCTGTAACGAGCCTTCGGAGCCGGATCCGCGCGCCTTGCAAGATGGCCGCTTGACAATTAAAGGCCATTACTGATACTCTAAATGCTTGGTTTTTTAAGGAATATGAAGGTTGCGATGGCCTCAGAAAAAGACGTATTCTTTATGACGGCGGCGATGGCGCAGGCAACCAGGGCTGCGGCCCTTGGTGAGGTTCCTGTCGGCGCTGTTATTGTCCGTGATGGTCTTATTCTGGCCAGAGCTTACAATAAAAAAGAGACCGGCCTCGACCCGACCGCTCACGCCGAGATAATAGCCCTGAGAAGGGCCGCCAAAAAGCTCGGTAGCTGGCGTCTGGACGATTGCAGGTTGTACGTTACCCTTGAGCCGTGTGTAATGTGTATGGGCGCTTTAGTTCAGGCCAGGATCGGCAGCCTGGTTTACGGCGCAACAGATCCGAAGGCCGGAGCCTGCGGTTCTCTCTTTGATCTTTCAAGCGACGTTCGTCTTAATCATCGCTTTAAGGCGACCGGCGGCGTTATGGAGCAAGAGACCGGTGAGCTGTTAAAGGTTTTCTTCAGGGCTCTTAGGAAAAAAAATAGATAGTTTCGATTTGATATTAACAGGGGGAAGTAAGTTATGCAGATAGAGATAAAGGATCATATATTCCGTGAATATGACATAAGGGGCAAGTTCGGAACCGATATTACTCAGGATACGGCAGAGCTTTTGGCAAAGGCTTTTTGTTACTACCTGGGGCAGAAGACCGGTAAGACTAACTTTAAGGTGAGCATTGGTATGGATGCGCGCCTGAGTTCCGAGACGCTCAGGAACGGCCTGGCACTTGGGTTTATGTCGGGCGGGGCAAGTGTAGTCGATATCGGGTTATGCCCGACCCCTCTTCAGTACTTCTCACTCTTTGCCGATGAGCTGGACGGCGGTATTATGATAACAGGCAGCCATAATCCGTCTGAGTATAACGGCTTTAAGATAAGCGTTTGTCAGGAGACGATCTATGGCGATGAAATCCAGGAGATAAAGAAGATAATGAAGGCGTTCTCCGATAGGGGCTCGACGATCGTTGCCAGAATCAGGGGTAATCTGCAAAATGTTGATTTAATTCCTCATTATACGGATACGATACTTAAAAACTTTGAGGGTACGCTTCCGGCGTCAGATCTAAAGAAGCCTATAAAGGTCGTTATCGATGCCGGCAACGGCACCGGAGGGCTCGTTGCCCCTGAGCTTTTAAGGCAGCTTGGCTGCGAGGTTGTAGAGCTTTTCTGCAAGCCTGACGGTAAGTTCCCTAATCATCACCCCGACCCTACGGTCGAGGCGAACCTTACGGCCCTTAAGGCAGAGGTGGCCGAGCAGGGGGCTGACTTTGGCGTAGGTTACGACGGGGACTCGGACAGGATAGGGGTCATAGATGAAAAAGGCAGCGTTGTATGGGGCGATCAGTTAATGGTTATCTTTGCCAGAGCAATACTTGCGAAGAGCCCGGGCGAGACGATAGTCGGTGAGGTGAAGTGTTCGCAGACCATGTATGATGAGATAAAGAAGAGCGGCGGCAAGGCCGTTATGTGGAAGACAGGCCACTCCCTTATAAAGTCCCGCATGAAAGAGCTTAACGCCGCGATGGCAGGCGAGATGAGTGGTCATATATTCTTTGCCGACAGGTATTTCGGCTTCGATGATGCTATATACGCAACCTGCCGCCTGGTAGAGATACTGGCGGCAAAGAGGGCGGAGAACCCTGACTATGCCTTCTCCAGCCTTTTGGACGGGCTTGCAAAGACGATAACTACCCCTGAGATAAGGGTAGAGTGTCCGGAGCAGGAGAAGTTTGAGATAATAGAATCACTTAAAAAGGTTATAAAAGAGGGCGTACCCGGCCCTCAGATAAAAGAACTTATTGATATAGACGGTGTCAGGGTTGTCTTTGAGGATGGGTGGGGCCTGGTGCGGGCCAGTAATACTCAGCCTGTTCTGGTCATGCGCTTTGAGGCTACGAGCGAAACCCTGCTGGAGGACTACAAAGGCTTTATGAGGGCGGCGCTAGGACGCGCATGGCCTTCCGGTACTATCCAGGTCTAACTACGTGAGCAAATATTGATCTTAAGGCCGCCCCGGCATAACTACAGGGGCGGCCTTTTTATTTTATAGTCCTTACTGCTTATTTGCCTCGGCAGGGCTGTATTTAGTTACTCGCAGCGCCGAGGCTGAATAAAGACTGCGTTATCTCGGGGTTTGGCTTGAGCGAGTAGTACTCAAGGGTTAGCACCTCTTGGCTGTTGCGGACGACGAAGCTGAAGGGGACGCGAAGACCTTCGACGATGCGGTAGTCGCCGATGGTTATCTTGATAGGTTCTTTGTCCCGGCCTTCAGTACCAGAGCCCCGTTCGTGGTCTGAGCCCCTCTCAGAGTCTGAGCCCC
>UOEA01000080.1_pt1 | contig 54278 bp, 48 predicted proteins | sample 1988571 | NCBI WGS metagenome assembly UOEA01 (sample SAMEA4712194, study PRJEB27164) | hydrothermal vent metagenome | biome: marine basaltic hydrothermal vent biome; feature: marine hydrothermal vent; material: mineral | place: Pacific Ocean | collected 2011-06-14/2011-07-23 | depth 1689 m | reverse complement strand
TCAACGTCGATCTGTAAATTATAAAGGTGTTGAGCCTTCTACATCCTTGTGTTTAAATGGAAACTCTATGAAAAATTTATCTGTAGTACTTGTAAGCGGAGGCCTTGATAGCGCCGTGACCACGGCGATAGCAGCCGGGTCGGGCGAGATCGCATTGCTCCATGTAAACTACGGTCAGAAGACAGAGGAGCGCGAGCTTACGGCCTTTGGCGCGATAGCAGATCACTACGGCGCCGAAAAGAGGTTTATAGTCGATATGCGCTATATGAAGGCCATCGGAGGCTCAACGCTTACGAGTTCAAGCGAAGATATTCCGCAGGGAGACCTGGAAAGAGAAGGTATCCCTTCGACCTACGTTCCGTTCAGGAATGCGCAGCTTCTGGGCGCCGGTGTTGCGTGGGCAGAGGCTATAGGGGCGTCTTCGGTCTATATCGGTGCGGTAGAGGAGGATAGCTCGGGCTATCCCGATTGCAGAAGGTCTTTTTTTCAGGCGTATGAAAAGGCAATAGAAGAGGGGACAAGGCCTGAGACCTCTATTAAGATAGTAACGCCCCTGATAGAGATGAAAAAAAGTGATATAGTCGTCAGAGGGCTTGCGCTTAAGACGCCCTTTGAGCATACCTGGTCGTGCTATAGCGACTCGACCCTTGCCTGCGGGGCTTGCGATTCATGTCTTTTAAGATTAAGGGGTTTTGAGCAGGCCGGCAGTCGCGACCCTATTGCCTATAGGGATCAAGTGAGGTAAAGATGGGGGGAGAGATGACTTTTATCGAGTTCTTAAAGGTTAAAAAAGAGATCAATGTCGCTGATCACGACATGGACGAGTTAATGGAAGAACATTACGCCGAGTACAATGCCTATATGATGTCCTTAAAAGACGGTTGCGGCCCGGACGTCTAGTAACTGCGTTACGGCAAAGTTTAATAGGTAGTTAGGTGTTTTGCATAGTATGAAATCTTATTGATGAATTTAGCCGTGCGCAGCACAGCACAAAGTGTGGTTATGATACGTACAACTAAAGAACTGGATAAACTCCTTGCCCCTTACGCGGTCAAGAGTAGTCTTTCAAGAGGAAGACGTTATGAGGAGGACGAGCATCCGTTCCGTAACGTCTTTCAGAGGGACAGGGACAGGATCATTCATTCCCATGCCTTTAGAAGGCTTGAGTACAAGACTCAGGTATTTGTCTATCACGAAGGCGATCATTACAGAACCAGACTCACCCATACCCTTGAGGTCTCGCAGATCTCACGTACTATCGCGCGTGCTCTGGGTCTTAATGAAGACCTGGCAGAGGCCATAGCGCTTGCTCACGATCTCGGGCATCCGCCCTTTGGTCATGTCGGCGAGCAGACGCTTGATGCTCTTTTAAAGGGTAAGGGCGGCTTTGAGCATAACGAGCACAGCCTTAAGGTCGTCGAGGTAATGGAGAAACGATATCCGAACTTTGATGGACTTAATCTTTCTTTCGAGGTGCGTGAAGGAATTATCAAGCATAACTCTGAGCACGACAGGCCCGGTGCAGTTGAGGACTACGGCGCGGATATGCCCTCGCTTGAGGCGCAGATAGTAGACCTCGCCGATGAGATAGCATATAACAACCATGATATAGATGACGGTCTCTCTTCACAGATGATAGTGCCGGAGCAGCTCCTGGAGGTCGAGCTCTGGCGTGAAAACTTCGATAGGATATCGGGAGAGCTTAAGGGCCATGATTATAAGATCCATAAGTATCAGACCATACGTCAGTTGATAAATATACAGGCAACTGATCTTGTTGAGACTATCTCCAGGACCATCCGGGAAGAGGGGATATCTTCTGTAGAGGAGGTTCGCGCACGTAGCGGCGCGCTTGCTTGTTTCAGCTCTGAGATGCAGGCGAAAAATGCAAAGCTGAAGATCTTCCTTATGGATAATCTTTATCATCATTACAGAGTACTGCGTATGGCCTCAAAGGCCAGAAAGATAATAACCGAGCTCTTTGATATATATACCAATGACCTCAGGCTCTTGCCGCCGCACTTTGCCGGGCAGGCTAGCAGAGTCGGCAAGGAGCGTCTGGTCTGTGATTATATAGCCGGTATGACAGACAGGTACGCTCTAGACGAACACATGCGTCTTTTAGATCCGCATGAGAAGGTTTAGTCCTATTAATTCTAATATTGACATTGCCTATGTTAAGGTTTATAATATTTATTAGAATTTGGTTTGTAGAAACCTGGATTAAACGATAGGCCTTTCACATCTTTCTTTTAAGATATTGCAACTAGACGATTTACACTTTGATGAGCTTGAAAGACGGACTTCAAATAATTCCGTAAGATCAAAGAAAGCCAAAACAATTGATTGTCTTGAAGAGGGGTGTTCTAGGTATTTCTAGATACATTTGTGCCAGTGTAACTGGTATCTTTATTGTTAAAACTTCGTTTTAGCAGGTTTTTCGAGCTTTATTTAATAAAAGCCGACCTTTTGGTGGCTTTGTGTGCAAATAGTGCTAATATATATATTATAGGTAGGTGTTTTTTCAACTGGGGACGTCTGAAGGGCGTGTTGAGAGAACATTACTTATAACTGCAGGACGAGAGTGGTTTTCAAATTACAGATCTAAGGAGATAATACTATGCAGGTGAATTATGCGGATATAATTGAGAGAATGAAGGAGTCTGGTAAGCTTAAGAATGATTCAGCTGTTGCCAGAGTTCTCGGGGTCACTCCTCAGGCCCTCTCTAATTATAAGAAAAGAGGAAGGATGCCGACAAATCTTATTATCAGGTTTGCTTCTCTATATGCTATTTCGGTCGATTGGCTTTTGACCGGTAAGGGTGGCATGCATGGCAGTACTGCTGATGGAAACAGGTTTGCCATGGCAGGAGAAGATAGCGCGTCTTATCTGAATCAGGCCGAGAATGAACTGGAGACTGCCCTTGGCGGAAGTCCTTTAGGCCCTGATGAGATAATATATATCGGTAAGCTTTTGAAGGTGTTGCGCAGCAATAACGAGTCAACGGTAACGGCTCTAAAGTGTAGCGTAGATGCATTTCTTAAGTCAGTAGAGCCAGTAGAGGCTGCCGGTAGCTGTTCAAGATCTACAACAAGTGCCTGATCAGATACTGCTCAGGGTAGATATATTGTAATTTTAAAGCAGGCCTCTCTTCGAGAGGCCTGCTTTTTTTATTTCTGTATTTATAGCGCCCCCTAAGGCCAAGCCGCCTCTGGCTGGCTGTTTCATTCAAGAACCTATCTATCTCATTGACCTTGACCTGTCTATTATGTTAATTTTACAAGTAAATGAGTCCTTTTTTGACAGAGTGGCAGGGTGCGGAGTCTTTCGTAGCTTTTGCGGATAACCTGGGGTTGTCTGCTGAAGATAGGGAGATGCTCGTCTCTGTCGGTTCTTTTACCCTGGATTTAGAACAGCGTGTTAGTGCTGGCGTGAGGGTAGAGATCCAGGAGATAAGACATTGCCGTATTAGGCCTGAACTTGCCGTATACCTCGGCGTTAAGCCCTTTGAGGAGGCGCTGGAGCGCGACGTCTGGCTGACCTCCGAGGGTAGAAGGCTTATCTATGCCCGCAGCGTGATACCGCTTTCATGTACGGATGACGGGCTGATCTCTCTGCTTAGCGGAGGAGAGAAGCCGCTTGGCAGGATACTTAGTGACGAGGGGATTGATTTTTCAAAGGACTCAATGGAGTTTGCGGTAATCGACGGTAAGGGGCAGGCCCTTGAGTTCGGCCTTGAACAGGCCGAACTATATATAGCCCGGCGTTATAGGCTCTTTAAGCGCAGCGCCGAGGGCTGGATAATTAATGCCTCGGTAACAGAGGTCTTTACTCCTTCGCTTATACCGGTTGCGGGCGTCAAAGGCGCAGGAAAATTCTAACTTACTAAAGAGTTTTATTGGATAACAAGTAATATCAAATTATAGAGTGCAAGGTTATTAAATTGAGAGCACCGAAGGTGCAGAGAAGTTTTAACTTACTAAAGAGTTTTATTGGATAACAGGTGATATCAAATTATAGAGTGCAAGGTTATTAAATTGAGAGCACCGAAGGTGCAGAGAAGTTTTAACTTACTCAAGAGTTTTATTGGATAACAGGTGATATCAAATTATAGAGTGCAAGGTGCGGCAGGCAGGTGTTTGAGGTGTCTACAATAACGAAGAGATCCAAGGTGCTGGCTTTTTCAGACCTTATCAGGCTACCGAGTCAGTACGGGACTCTTCTGGTTTTAGCGCCGACCCTGTGGTCTCTCTTTATTGCCGCAGGCGGGCGGCCCGGCGTGCACCATCTTATTGTCTTTATTGTTGGCGCTTTTCTGATGCGCAGCGCCGGGTGCGCTATAAACGATATCGCCGATAGGCGTTTCGACGGCTTTGTCGAGCGGACAAAGATGCGTCCTCTGACCGACGGTAGCCTGAGGCTTGGCGAGGCGGTTGTTGTTTTTGCGGTCTTTGCTCTCGTCTCTTTTGCGTTGGTCTTGACGCTTAACCGCCTGACTATCGCCCTGTCTTTTGTGGCTATAGCCCTGGCTGCGGGTTATCCTTTTGTAAAGAGGGTAAGTCATTTTCCGCAGACTGTTTTAGGTATGGCCTTTGGATGGGGGGCTGTAATGGCATGGACCGCCGCGCGGGGAAGTATTGCTCTGACTCCTATCCTGATCTTTGCGGCTAATATCTTCTGGTCGATGGCCTATGATACTATCTACGCGTTGATGGACATTGATGACGATAGGCGTATAGGGGTAAAGAGTACGGCGATATTTTTTGGCGACCGAGTCTATCAGGCCCTTGCGTGTTTTTATCTTTTGATGCTTCTCTGTCTCGTCCTGGCAGGTATGGCCTCGGGGCTAGGAGTTCTTTACTATATCGGAGTCGCCATATCTTTTGCTGTCTTTATCGCAGCGACCTTTATGGTAAGGAAGAGGCCTGTACGGGCCGTGGCATACAGGGGTTTTTGCCTGAACGCATGGGGCGGAATTATATTATTGGTCTTTATTGTAGCGGATCTAAACCTTTCCGTTTAAGGCGGTTTCGCCAGAGAGGAGCTTATGATATTTAACGATATAAGGGATTTTCTAAATAAACTAGAGGGCGACGGCCTGCTCAAGAGGGTAAAGGTCGAGGTAGACCCCGAGCTTGAGATAGCCGAGATAATGGACCGGCTGGTCAAAGACGGCGGCCCTGCTGTCTTATTTGAGAACGTCAAGGGCTCACGCTTTCCGGTTATTGCAAACCTTTACGGGACGAGAGAGAGGGTAACGCTCGGCCTTGGTATAGAAGAGGCCGAGTTGAAAGAACTGGCCGAGTTTATCGCAATGTTGCAGCGTCCAAAGCCGCCTGAGGGCCTGTGGGACGCCGTAAAGAAGATACCGTTCTTTAAAAAGATGCTGACGATAGGGCCGAAGACCGTTGGTAAGGGGGCGTGTCAGGAGGTCGTTTTGACCGGCGAGGACGCAAACCTTGATATCCTGCCTATCCTTAAGTGCTGGCCCGGAGACGCCGCGCCTCTTATAACGTGGCCCCTGGTCGTTACGCAGGCCCCGGAGGGCGGCGCCTTTAATGTAGGCGTCTACAGGATGCAGAAGCTTGACGGTAAGCGTGCGATCATGCGCTGGCTCGCGCAGCGAGGCGGCGCGCATCATCAGAGGTTGTGGGAAGAAAAGGGCGAGCCTATGCCGATAGCCATTGCCATTGGCTGCGAGCCGGCAACGACAATAGCGGCGGTTACGCCCCTGCCTGATGACCTCGGCGAGTACCTCTTTGCCGGGGTTCTCAGGAAGAAATCAGTAGAGCTGGTCGAGTGTAAGACCGTGCCGCTTAAGGTTCCGGCAACGGCCGAGATAGTCCTTGAGGGCGAGCTGCGCCACGGCGAGCAGGAAATGGAAGGCCCGTTCGGAGATCATACCGGTTATTATAATAGCGCGGAGCCTTTCCCTGTCTTTCACCTTAAGGCCATAACGCACAGGCGTGATTCAATGTATCTCGCTACGATAACCGGTAGGCCGCCGAAGGAAGATGCGGTTATCGGGACGATCTTAAATGACCTTTATCTGCCGACGCTGCGCCTGAACTTCCCGGAGATAGTTGATTTTTGTCTGCCGATGGAGGCCGTCTCTTACAGGATAGCCGTTGTATCGATAAAAAAGGAGTATCCGGGCCACGCAAAGAGGATCATGATGGGGCTCTGGGGGATACTCAAGCAGTTCCTGTATGTAAAATACATAATCGTCGTTGACGAGGATATAGACGTTCAGAACTGGGATGACGTTATCTGGGCTCTGGCTACGCGCGTCGATCCTAAACGGGACAGCATGTTCGTAGAGGATACGCCGATAGATTACCTTGATTTTTCTTCTCCTAAAGAAGGCCTTGGCAGTAAGCTTGGCATAGACGCGACCAATAAGATCCCGCCCGAGGTAACAAGGGAGTGGGGTGAGAAATTAGAGATGGACGAAGAGACCAGAGAGCTTGTTACGAGGAAATGGAGATCATACGGATTCGAGTAAGCGATATAGATGACCAAGGTCTTGTAAGGTCAGGGGTTATATATGGAAGAACATTTTGATACATTTAAAAAAGACTGGTGGGACCCCGAAGGCAGGCTCAAGAGCCTGCACACCATTAACCCGCTTCGCTTTGGTTATTTCTCCGGGAAGGCTGCGGAGTTTGCAGGAGGCCTTGGCGGCAAGCGCGTCCTTGATATAGGCTGCGGCGGCGGTATCCTCTCCGAGAGCTTTGCAAAGGAGGGCGGCGTGGTAACCGGGATCGATCTTGCCCCGACGGCTATTGAAGCGGCCTCTGAGCACGCAGCCGAAGGCGGCCTTGAGATAGAGTATAAGGTAGCAACCGTTGCCGAGCTTGCAAAAGAGAGGCCGGAGTACTACGACGCTGTTGCCTGTTCCGAGGTCGTCGAGCATGTCGACGACCTGGAAGGTTTTTTAAAAGATGCCTTGAGTATGCTCAAACATGGCGGGATTTTCTTTTTCAGTACGATCAATAAAACGCTAAGGGCAAAGTTTCTGGCGGTCTTTGTGGCTGAAGATATCCTGGGTATGATACCTCCGGGCACTCACGACTCGGCGAAGTTCGTAAGGCCCTCTGAGCTAGTGCGGATATTAAAGGATAACTCGGTCGTGACCGAAGAATTAAAGGGGATGAGCTTTAGCCCTCTGAGCTTTGAGTTTAAGATCAGTAAGGACATCTCGGTAAATTACCTTGGTTGCGCCCTGAAAGAGGCTTAGCCTCTTTAAAGTGAGCTTGCCTGTAAACGTGCTTCGGGCAGGCATCACGGCTTTTAGGATCACTTGAGTCGCGGCTGAAGAGTCAGGGAGGTTTAGCCACCTTAAAACGAGCTTGCCTGTTACGCGCTTCGGGCAGGCATCACGGCTTTTAGAATTACTCCGCGCCTGCTAAAGAAAGAATAAGGGAGGCGGAAGCCTCCTATGAGTTGCCGTGTTGTTCCTTGCCTTCAACTATCATAAAGACCCTCAGTATATTCATGAGTTTCTTTCTACCGTCATCGGACATGGTGCGGAAGCCCTTTAAGAGCTCTACGATATCCTCGTGCTCTACTCCGCGTGCTTTGAGCGTCCTCTCGGCGCTGCTCTTTAGCATCTCGCCCGAGCCGTTTGATATCCATTCCCGGCTGGTCATAAAGATGGCCTCAAGTGCCACTAAGATCGGTCCGGGGGGTACCCTGCGACCGTTTTCTATTTCAGAGAGGTAGTTGCGCGAGATGAGAAGTTTGTCGGCCATTTGTTGCTGCGTGAGCGTATAGTTATTGCGAATTGTGCAGATGCGGCGCCCTACGTTCTTTAGATTATCTCTTGCTATATTGCTTTTCTTCCCTTGTGAGGGAGTTTCTTTAAATACTTCTTCTTCTGTCATCTCTCTCCCGCCTGGTATCAGCATTGATAAGTGTCATTGATGGGTAAAGATAACCTATATAATAATATATAGCAGAATAGAGAGCCGTTGTCAAGCAATGTGAACTTATGTTACTAAACTTGACATTAAAGAGGCTGTACGGTGTGAAATGTAATAAAAAGTAAGGGTTACTTGGTCTTTGCCTCTTCTATCTCAAGGGCAATGCCGGCGGCAACCTCTGCAGGGTCTGCGGCGTCTCTGATGGGTCGTCCGATTACTATGTAGTCTGCACCGCTGCGGATGGCCTTTGCGGGTGTTACGATCCTTTTCTGGTCGTCGCCGGTTACATCGCCAGCGGCGAGCCTGATCCCGGGCGTGACGATGATAAGCTCATCGCTAAATTCTTCTTTTACTTTGGCAGCTTCTAACCCAGAGCAGACTATGCCTGCAAGACCGTTTTTCTTAGCAAGGGCCGCGCGGTGCATGACGAGCTTTTCCGGCTCGCAGAGCTCCGTGCGAAGGCCTGCTGCTGCAAGCTCCTGTGCGCCTGTACTGGTAAGCACGGTAACGCCTAGCACCTTTGCGCTGCCGGCCCATACAGCGGCAACGTCGAGCATCTCCCAGCCGCCGTCAAGGTGGACCGTTATGAACTCAACGCCGAGTTCAGAAGCGGCCATCTGCGCGCGCTTTACGGTCTCGGGTATATCGTGGAACTTCATGTCGAGGAAGATCCCTGCATCAGGGGCCTCTTTCTTTACGGCCTCTACAATGGCCGGACCAACGGCAACAAAGAGCTCCAGGCCGATCTTAAAGACGCCTACATGGTCTTTTAAGAGCCTGACAAAACGTAACGCCTCGTCTGCGGTCGGTAAGTCTAAAGGAAAGATAATCCTGTCTTTGGCCTGCATTTTTTTAGGAACTCCTGCGTATTATCTATTAAGAGTTGCTCTTATCGCGAAACCCGATGAGGTCTTCTCTGGTAAAGACCGATTCTACCGGGCAGAACTTTTCTATATTCTGTCTGCCGTTCTTTTCCTGGCGGTCTACAAGGACTACGGCCTTTACAACGGTAAAGCTGGCGGCAAGGACGCTCTCTATAGCCTTTACCGTAGCGCCGCCTGTCGTTATAACGTCGTCTACTACGACTACGCGTGCGCCGCGCTCCAGCGAGCCCTCGATAGCGCGCTGAGTCCCGTGCTTCTTAGGTTCTTTTCGGACGATAAAGACGTCCAGAGGCTTGCCGCTTAAGTTAGAGGTATAGGCCGCGGTATAGGCAAGCGGGTCTGCGCCGAGCGTAAGGCCGCCGATGCCGTCGATATTGTCGTCCTTGATCTTATCAAAGATGGCCTTGCCGACACGCATGATCCCCTCGGCGCTGAGGACGGTCTTTTTAACGTCTATGTATATATCGCTTGTCCCGCCCGACGAGAGCTTGAAGCCGTGGTCGGGATCATAGCGGAAGGATCTTCTGTAGAGTATTTCAAGTAGTTCGCTGAGGTTGCAGTCCATTGGTAAGATCTCCGTGGTATCTCGGGTGGTTTTTATGATTATTAAGTTAGCTTATTATATGTATTATAAGTGCAGATGACAAGGGACTATTTGGTAAGACTGCGGAAGAGATAAAATAAGGGATTGATATTTGATAAACCCGGATTTTAGTAATTTTGAAGTTAATTTATTGGCGTTATTGGCGGAAGGGGGAGGGAGTCGAACCCTCCAGCCCCCTGTCAAGGCGACTATCGGGTTTTGAAGACCCGCAGGGCCACCGGGCCCTATCCCCTTCCAATAAGTAGATTTTTGTCTAAAGTCTAATTGCCAACAAAATGCCTGAAGGAAGTGTTTATATGTTTAGAGGGTCGCAGACCCTATCCCCTTCCGTTGAATGAGAATACTCTCTTTATGCTGCCTGTCATATTTTAGGGCGACTATGTGGCCAGTCTATATTTAGAGGGTCGAAGACCCCTATCCCCTTCCATTGAGTAGAAGTAACCACGCATTTTGGGTATAAAAAAACGTTGCCTCGAAGCGCTTTCCCACCGATATGATCCGGAAGCCTGAGACCCCCAACGGTTGGTTCGTACGTGCACTCGCGTTACTTCGGGCAACGTTTTATAAAGCCGTTTTTAAATGTTTATGTCTTCTTTCTATATTTATATTTTACCATAAATATATTTTTCTGCAAGTCTTCTCGTACGGAGGATTACTCAGGGTTTGACGGAAGTTTGGCCTCTATGATCTTTAACAGGCCATTGGCGTTGGATATCCTGGCTTCGATAGCAAGGGCGAAGAGTGAAAAGTCAGTAAAATCAGAGGGATCGAGGCGTACCAGATCCTTCTCTGTCGTGACTATACAATCTGCGTCTTTAGCGAACTCTTTTATTCGCTCGATATCAGTGGGCAAAAACCAATGGTGATCCGGGAAGCTTAGCCGCTCTACTATTTTTGCACCGCAGCCTTTTAAGGTAAGGTAGAAGGACTCCGTACTGGCAAGGGCTGATAGGGCAACGACCTTCTTACCCCTTAGCGTATTAATGCTCGGAAAGCTTTTACCTGCAAGTTCAATGAGTTTCGTTGGTGCGTAGTAAAAGGTAAAGGTCTGTTGGTCGAATTTGTGGTTTTTCTGGAGCGCGCCCTTACCCTTTATCATAATTACGTCCGCTCTGGCTATCGAGCTCTTGGGTTCTCGAAGCGGGCCCCGGGGGATCATACGACCGCTGCCCATACCGCGTTTTGCGTCAAAGAGCAGCAGGTCCAGATCGCGCTTGAGTTTAATGTGCTGAAAGCCGTCGTCCAGGATGATCAAGTCGGGTGAGAACTTTTCTATCGCCAGTCTGCCCGATACAAAGCGGTCCGAGCCTACTATTACCGGGACGCCTTTGCATTTTGTGGCAAGAAGAAAGGGTTCGTCTCCGGCTCCTTTTACGTCGAGTAGAACGGAATCTTTATCCGAGACTATAATTGTCCCGCTGCTCTGGCGTTTATACCCTCTGCTCAGGACGACTACGCTGTGGCCTTTTGCGGTAAGCATCTGGCAGAGGGCCGCGACCACCGGGGTCTTACCGCTGCCGCCTGTCGTGATGTTGCCGACCGAGACGACAGGGCAGGGGAGTTTTTTTGCGCGCAGCATCCCTGCTCTGAATAGAAGAAGCCTTGCCCTTACCAGAATGCCGTAAAAAAAAGAGAGGACCGAGAGCATAGGGAATTGCAGACGCCCTGAATTTTCGGCCCACATAATTTCTTCTATTTTTTCTTTAAATGGTTGTTCCATCCGGTTTTTCCTGTTGTAGGCTATAAAAGCGAGTTTATAACGTCAAGGGTCTTACTGGTCGCCCCTGTGCCGTCGATTGCCGCGCGGTAAGCAGCGATGCCCATTTTTGCAGAGGCGTCTTTGTCGGCGAGTAAATCTTTAAGCGTCCCGGTAAGGCTTGCTTTGGTGACCCGCACAGCCCCGTTACTTTCTTCGAGCAGCTCTGCCATGGCGATGCAGCTATAGATATGTTTACCGTAGAGGACCGGTTTGGAGAAGAAAGCAGGTTCAAGCAGGTTGTGCCCGCCTACGCCGTCCACCAGAGAGCCGCCGATAAAGGCGACCGTGGCGAGTGAGTATATTAGACCAAGCTCTCCTATGGTATCAAGTAGTATCACGTCGGCCGGAGAGTAGCTATTGGTTTCATTTATGCGGCTGCGTCTTATATAGTCGATCTGCATTGAACTCAGGAGTTTTGCTACTTCATCGAATCTTTCGGGATGGCGCGGAGCGAGTATTAACCGAAGGGAAGGAAAGTCTTCTTTAAGCTCGGTAAAGCTACGCAGAATTATTTCTTCCTCGCCTCTGTGGGTACTTCCGGCGACGATGATATCGTCGGTCATCTTTATAAAGAGCTCTTTTGCAAGGGCCTCTTTGGCCGCCTCTGAAAGTTTCGGCGGGGTGGAGTCGAATTTAAGGTTGCCGGTCAGTATAACAGAGGAAGTGCCAAGCGTCTGCGCCTTCCTGCGGTCCTCCTCGGTTTGCGCACAGTAGGCCCTGATATTGGCAAAGGTGTCTTTAAAGATAAAGGGGACTTTCTTATAGTTCTTAAAGGAGTTATCAGAGATAGTCCCGTTAACGATGATCGACGGTATGTTGCGCTCTTTTGTCAGGCGCATCGTATTTGGCCAGAGTTCTTTTTCGACTACGATAAAGGCCACGGGCTTTAGCTGGTTAAGGACGCGTTTTATGACCCAGGAGTAGTCAAAGGGGTAGTAGAAGAGGAGGTCTATCAACTCGCGGCCTTCTTTGATCGCGACCTCTTGTCCTGTCATTGTGTTGGTTGAAAAGGCTATCTTTATATCCGGGTGCTGCGTGCGAAAGGCACGGATAAGAGGCAGGACGGCCTTTGTCTCGCCGACCGAGACGGCGTTGATCCAGATCGTGCGGTTGCCTGTTATAGGGCTGAGCTTCTCGCGGCTGATAAAGCCCAGGCGTTCTTTATTGCCTGCGCGGTACTTGCCGGTCTTTATCATCTTTACGATAAAAATTGGAATAAAAACAAGCGAGGCCAGGTATAGGAAGATATCGTAGAGTATGTACATCAATTACCTTGTCGCCGCCGGAGGCGGTGTTACCGTTTCAAGCGGTGTGACCACTTCAAATGGGCGGTGTGACCGCCTTTGATGATACGACCGCTTAAGGCGGTTTTACAAATTTCTAAAGGCCGCGAATGTACAGGCTCTTTAATCGAAGAAGCTATCGGCCCTCTGAGTCGCTTCGTTAAGTCTTTTTTCCAGTTCCAGGCGGGCGGCTTCCAGTGTCTCGGGGGAGTCGCCTTTGGAGACCCTTATGGGGTCGCCGCAGATAAAGACGCCCTTACAAAAAGGTTTGGGGATGATAAAGCCGTCCCAGGATTTAAGAGTTTTTTTTTAGAGGCGCCGAAGGCCATCGGTATTATCGGCAGTCCTGTGCGCGCGGCTATCGTTACCGCGCCCATCTGTGCCTTGTACCTGGGTCCTTGAGGGCCGTCCGGGGTTATGGCAAGGTCGCGCCCGGCTTTAACCGCCTTTAGCATCCCCTTAACGCCGCCGAGCCAGCCCCTTGTGCTGGAGCCCCTTACGCACTTGATGCCAAGCCCCTCAATGGTCCTGGCTATTAGCTCACCGTCGCGGTGCTGGCTTATAAGGACCGTTACGCCGCGCCCTTTATAACCGTAGGGCATCATCATGAGCCTGCCGTGCCAGAAGGCGAGTATATGGCCTTCTCCGCTGGCGATGAGTTTTTTGTATGGTTCAAACCCGATATAGGTTATCCGCATGGTAAGGGCTATAAACCTTATCGCGGTTCTGCCTATAAAAGGCGCCAGCAGTACGGTAAGCCGGTTGGTTATTCTTTTTTTAAGGCTCTTATCAGGCAATGTCTTCTCCGTTTTTGTCCTGGCTGGTAGTACGGAACTGAAGATTGTAGAGGCGTGCGTATTCGCCTTCGTGACCGAGGAGTTCTTCGTGACGCCCTGTCTCTATTATCTTGCCTCCGGAGAGGACGACTATCTTATCGGCGTTCTTTACCGTAGATAACCTGTGGGCTATTACAAAGGTTGTACGCCCGGTCATCAGGTTGTCCAGTCCCTTTTGTACCTCAAATTCGCTTTCTGCGTCAAGTGAGGATGTCGCTTCGTCCATTATGAGAAGAGGCGCGTTCTTAAGTATTGCACGGGCTATGGAGATGCGTTGGCGTTCTCCGCCCGAGAGCGTTATGCCGCGCTCTCCTATTACGGTATCATAGCCCTTTGGCAGACGCTGGATAAAAGAGTGGGCGTTTGCCGCCTGGGCCGCTCCGGTGACGATCTCCATGCTTTTTTCCTCTCTGCCGTATGCGATGTTATTGCGTATGGTATCGTTAAAGAGGATGATATCCTGCGAGACGACCGATATCTGCTCTCGAAGGCTTTTTATTGTTATGTCTTTTATATCGGTGCCGTCAATGAGTACCGCGCCGGAGCATGGGTCGTAGAACCTCGGTATGAGGTTTACAAGCGTGGTCTTTCCCGCTCCGCTTGAGCCGACGAGCGCTATCTTTTCGCCTTTTTTAACGAGGAGGCTAAGGTCGTTTATTATCCGGCGTTCTTCGTAGCTGAAGCTCAGGTTGCGTATCTCTACCGATTCGTTTATACCGGTGAGCGTCTTCTGCGGGGTCGTATTGTTAGATAAACTCAGCTCAAACTCGGTCGGGGTGTCGATGACATCAAAGATACGCTGCGCCGAGGCGATACCCTGCTGGATATTAAGGTGTACGCCGTTGAGCGCTTTAAGCGGCTGGTAGAGCATAAGGGTCGCAGCGAAGAAAGATATAAAGTCTTCTGGTTTGAGTGTGCCGCTGCTTATTCGGTAGGTCGCGTATAGAATGGTGAGGGCAAAGCCCACCGCGCCCAGGGTCTCCATCAGCGGCGTGGAAATGCCGCGCACCTTGACTGTCTTTATCATATAGCGCGTAAAGGTTTCATTTTCTTTGCTGAACTTATCGGTCTCGTAGTTCTCCATTGAGAAGGCCTTGACTATCCTTATCCCACTTATCGCCTCGTAGAGCAGCGAGGTCATCGAGCCCATGGTCATCTGTCCTTTCTTAGAGGCACGTTTCATTGTTCTGCCAAGACGTATAGCCGGATAGACGGCTATCGGGAAGACAATAAAGGCGAGGATGGCAAGCTGCCAGTCAAGAGAGAGGATCACGGCGATAAGAATTATCATCGAAAACCCCTGCTTCAGCGCGTGCGTAAGGGCCGAGGCCGTGGTCTTCTGAAGCATATTGACGTCGCTTGTGAGCTTAGAGGTCAGCGTCCCTGTAGGGTTCTTTGTAAAGTAACCGAGCGGGAGCCGCAGGATGTGGCTGTATAAAGACATGCGTACGTCGGCTATGACGCGCTGGCCGATAAAGCCCATGTAATATGTATTGCCGTAAGAAGAAAAGCCCTTGATAAAGGCAAGGATTATTATAGCTACAGGTATTACAAAGGTCATGTTCTCGGGGGAGACCGTTATAATGTCAAAGGGGATAAGGCTGTTTGCGCCGGCTGCTTCGTTGCCTGAGGCAGAGTTAAAGATGGTCTTGAGGGCAGGGCCGAGCAGGTAAGCCAGTGCGCCGTTTGTCAGCGCGAAGAGCAGCATGCAGATAATTGCGGCGCAGAGCTTGGCTGAGTAAGGGCGTATATATTTAAGTAGTCTAAAGTATATCTTCATGGTCTGGTGGTCTCTTGTTTTACTTCTGCGTCTGCGCCAAGGACGCGCGTTATCGCAAGGGCCGCGCGGGTTGCGGCAGAGCCGTCGCCGAGTTTTTCCTTGATCTCTTTAAACTCTCTTTGCATCGCCGCGCGCTTGTCTTTGTTCGTTAGCAAAGCGGTAAGTTCGTCTGCGATATTTTCTGGCGTTGCCTCGTCTTGAATAAGTTCTGTTACTATTGTTTTTCCGGCTACAATATTGGGCAGACCTACATTTTTTATCCCTATCAGACGCTTGCCTATAAAAAAGGTCGTACCCGAGAGTTTATAGATAATAACCATCGGCGTGCCGATAAGGGCGGTCTCAAGGGTGGCCGTACCGCTTGCCACAAGGGCCGCGTCAGCTGCTCTGAGAGCCGAGTATGTATCGCCGCGTACTATATTTACCAGCGACGTAGATCCCTTTACAGCCTTTTCAATTATACGGTCGTCCAGGCTGCGAGCCGCCGGAAGCAGAATCTTCAGTCTGGTCTTAAGTCTTTTTTGTACAAGCTCCACGGCGGCTATCATTGGCGCGAGGTGACGCTCTACTTCTTCTGTTCTGCTTCCGGGAAGTATGGCAACCGCCATAGCTGCGTCCTTGCCGGTACCCTCGAACTTTCTTGCCGCCTCTTCTTTAGAGAGCGGACAGACCGCTTTTTCCGTAAGCGGGTGCCCGACGTGCTCTACATCTACGCCGACTTTCCTATAGAGCTCTTCCTCAAAAGGGAAGACCACTAACATCTTATCGACAAGCGCGGCGATTTTGTTGATTCTTTTCTTACGCCAGGCCCATACCTGCGGGCTTATGTAGTAGACGATCGGTATTCCGAGTTTTTTTGCCTTTGCTGCAAAGCGAAGATTAAAGTCCGGATAATCTACAAGTACCACGCAGTCGAAGGAATCTTTCTCCAGCATCTGCTGAAGACGTTTGAAGGCCTTCTTAATATCGCCGAGCTTTTTTGCGACCTCTATTATGCCTACGACCGCTATAGCGGAAGAATCAAGGCCAATGAGTCCTTCGCTGTGCATGAGAGGGCCGCCCATGCCGGTGAAGCTAACGCCGGGTATGAGTTTCTTAAGCTCCGAGATAAGAGAGCTTCCGTGAAGATCTCCGGAGGCCTCTCCACTTATTATAAATATTTTTTTACTCATAATAGACAATAGGGCAGCGGGCTTTTATAGAGGTTGTGCTGTGTGACCTCTTCAAACGACGTAACCGCTCCAAGCCGAGTCTGTTTGGAGCGGTCATGCCGTTTGGCTCTGTTCTGTTTTGCGATCAGCCGCTGCTGGTTGCGCTGTCCGGTGTGGAAAAATCCTTAAGAGATCTCAGAGCCGCCTCCTGGATCCTGCCTGCTACTTCAAGGGCGCGTTTACCGTCTCGCCCTGTGACGAGCGGTTTTTTGCCGTCTCGCGAACAATCTATAAAAGACCTGATCTCTTCTCTTAAAGAGTCCTGGCGTTCGATCTCCAGATCTTCTACCTCAAGCTGCCTGAGCCGCGTTACTGCGGGGGCATTTGCCGCCTCGGCTTCGCCGGCAGTAAGGCTTGATATGGATATGTGCTGTGCTGCGTAGTCTATCGTTATATGCGAGTCGTGCTGAAAGATCTTTGTTCGACGCAGACTCTCCGTAGCGACCCTGCTGGCCGTGACATTGGCCACACAGCCGTTCTCGAACTTCAGCCTTGCGTTGGCGATATCAATCTTCTTGGTTATGATAGGGATGCCGACGGCATCCACGCTCTTTATCTCTGAGCTTACAAGATTGAGAATAATATCGATATCGTGGATCATTACGTCCAGGACTACATCGACGTCCAGCGCCCTGTTCGGAAATGGAGATAGCCTCTGGGCCTCTATAAACAGAGGTTTCTGTATTCTCCCTTTAAGGGCCATGACAGCGGGGTTAAATCTTTCAAGGTGTCCGATCTGGAGCACAGCATTGTTTTCATCCGCTGTTTTGATAAGGCTATCGGCCTCGGTCAGAGTGATAGCCATTGGTTTTTCTATAAGGACGTGCTTGCCGCGCCTTAGAAAATCCAGCCCTATAGAGCAATGGCTCTCGGTAGGGGTGACGATCGTAACGGCATCGACACGGTCGATGAGTTTATTATAATCCGTATAGCCGCGGGTCTTGTTAGCCGAGGCTACACTGTTTGCGCGTTCTTTGTCCAGATCTACGACGCCCACTAGTTCAACGCCTTCCATCTCGGCAAGCTTCTCTGCATGAAACTTGCCAAGATATCCCGTGCCTATAACGGCGGTCTTTATTGTCTTCAATACACTACCTCGTTTAGTCTTCTATTTGATCGTGATGTTCGAGCTTGACAGTGCTTCTCTCTCTAGCTATTCCTCGTTTGGAGTCCTCAATGAACTCAAGGAAACGCTTTGCGTGAATAGAGTCGGGCAGCTCGGCCTTGAGTTTAGTAACGGCCTCGCCAAGGCGCAGCGATGATTTAAAGAGTATGTGGTAGGCGCGTTTGATATCGTCCAGCTCCGAGCTCTTAAAGCCGTGCCTCTTTATGCCGACGCGGTTAAGGCCGTAGACGTGCGCGCGGTTACCGACGGCCATTACGTACGGGGGTATATCTTTACTCACCGCACTTGCTCCGCCTATTATGCAGTAAGCCCCGATATTGACGTGCTGGTGCACGGCGACAAGCCCTCCGACTATGGCGTGGTCTTTGATAGTTACATGGCCGGCAAGGGTCGCGTTATTTGCCATAATTATATTGCTTCCGACGGTGCAGTCGTGGGCGATATGGACGTAGTTCATCAGCAGGTTGTCGTTGCCGATAACCGTCTTAGCTTTATCCTTGATCGTCCCTCTGTGCACCGTAACGAACTCTCTTATTACGTTACGGTCACCGATTATCGTCTCGGTAGGCTCGTTTTTGTACCCCAGGTCCTGCGGGGGCGCGCCTATTGATGCGAATTGGAATATATGGCTATCCTGGCCGATAGAGGTCCATTCCCCTACGACAACATGAGGGCCGATGACCGTATTTTTTCCTATCCTTGAGCCTTCGCCTATTACAGAGAACGGCCCGACCTTTACGCCCGAGTCAAGTTCGGCGGTTGGGTGGATGACGGCTCGCGGGTCTACCTGGACTTCCTGGCGGCTCATGCGGGTCTCTGTTTTCTTTGTCATTGTCTCGGTCATAATAATAAAATCCTTCCTTTGTCCTGTGCGGGGCTGTTGGCGTAACGTATTAGTCCGTCCCGGACGAATTACCCTTCTTTAATTTACTGATCAACTATGGTTGCCATAAGGTCGGCCTCTGCCGCGACTTTTTCGTCGATAAGGGCCTGGCCGTGGAACTTCCATATCTTACCGCGAGTTTTGGTGACCTCCAGTTTTATCCTGAGCGTGTCTCCGGGTACGACAGGGCGGCGGAACTTTGCCCTGTCTATTCCCATGAAGTAGACGCCTTTGTTCAATACGTCGGCGCTCTTAAATGCCAGTATGCCGCCGACCTGCGCCATTGCCTCTATGATAAGTACTCCCGGCATTATCGGGTTACCTGGGAAGTGTCCCTGGAAAAAGGGCTCGTTCATAGTGACGTTCTTTATGCCGGTAGCGCTCTTGCCCGCTTCGAATTCTACTATTTTATCGATAAGCAGGAAAGGATATCTATGCGGAAGTATTTGTAGTATCTCCTTTATATCGATGATAGGTTCTGTCATCTACTTATCTCCTTGCCGCCAGTGACGGCTCTGAAATTATTCACATAGCTGTGTGTCGTTAAAACATTCTGGAGTTATCAAAAAATGGCTTCTTGCCACTGAAACCGGTTTATCTGCCGCCAGTGACGGCTCTCAAATTATTCACATAGCTGTGTGCCATTAAATACTTTGCGGTCACCACAGGATAGTTACTTTATTTGGACCGTGAATCTTCGATTCTTTGAAGTTGATCTTCAAGCTGCCTGAGGCGTGTTTCAGCTTCGATCAATTTTTTTCTCATCTCCGGAAGCTTGGAAGCTGCCCCCTGCGTGCGGAGCCATTTTGGATGAGGCATAAGCGGATAACCGGTATAGATGCCCCGCTCCTTGATGTTTCCGGTAACACCGGATCTAGCCCCTATAATGCAGTCGTCAGCGACCTCTATATGTCCTGCAAGCCCGCTCTGACCAGCTATTGTAACACGGTGCCCTATCTTTGTGGAACCCGATATTCCTACCTGTGCGACGATCAGCGAGTCCTCTCCTATTGTTACGTTGTGGGCGATTTGAACGAGGTTATCTATCTTTGTCCCTCGCCCGATACGTGTCTCACCTATGGTCGCCCTGTCTATTGTAGTGCCTGCGCCTATCTCGACTTCGTCGCCTATTACGACGCGCCCGCGCTGCGGTATTTTAATATTTTGAGCCTCGACCCTTGCGTAGCCAAAGCCGTCGCTCCCTATAACGGCAGAAGGGTGGACTATGACGTTCTTACCAATAATAGTATCTTCCATAATAGAGACATTTGGATAAATTATAGAACCCTCACCTACGAGGCAACCCTTGCCTATATAGACGCCCGGGTAAATGACAACGCCCTTGCCGATAGTTGCGTCGTCTTCAATGACAACATTAGCCCCTATTGAGACCTCCTCGCCGATAGTCGCGCTGTCTTTAATAGAGGCGGTCGCGTCTATCTCAGGGGCGGGGTGGTGCAGAGGTCTCATAAGATTTATAACGGCGGCAAAGGCCTCGGGCGGGTTCTTTACCAGCAGCAGGGTCTTGCCCGGGACCTCTCGCGAGCCGGTCGGCGCTATAATGGCCGCGGCGCTACTTTTGCAGGCGGCGTTCATGTGTCGCCCTGTCGCTGCAAAGGTTATATCGAAGGCGCCTGCGTCCTCAATAGACGCTACGTCGCTTACGCTGAGCAACTCGTTGCCGAGAAGCTCAGCGCCTATAAGCGATGCGATTTCCTTAATTGTCTTATTCGTAGCCACGGCGGCCTCTTAGCGTGTCTTTTTGTTGTACTGCTTGATGAGTTCGTCCGTTATATCGTTGTTCTCCGGTCCGTGTAATATCAGGCCTGTTGAAGACTCCAGGATGAATGTATAGCCTTTTTTCTTGGCAATGGACCTTAGTATCTCTCTTAGACCTTTGACGATAGTTGCTATGCTCTTTTGTTCTTTCTTTCTAAGTTCATTTGCGAATTTTTGATTGTCCAGTTGTAGGTCTTCAAGACCTGCTTGAAATTTTTTAACCTTGGCCTCTTTTGTTTCTTTGTTCCAGACTGCTATCTTCATGTCTATCTCGGCTTTTTGTTTTTTAAGTTTATCTTTTTTTGTCATGTTTTTTTCCCGATAGTTATCTGCCTCTACTTTCAGTGATTCCTTGGCCCTTTTACCGGCCTCGGATTCAGAGACCGCGCGTTGCAGGTTGGCGTAGCCGATTTTAAGGTTTGCTGCGATGGCGTGCGTAGAGAAGACCATCATAAGAAGTATTGCTATAGCTATAAATTTTTTCATCGTGTTTCTCCTTTGCCGTTTTAACCGGCATGTGTTTTATGCGTAGATACTTTAGAACATACTGCCGATCGTAAACTCCCATACTGAACCTTCTTCATCGTCTTGCTGGTCAAGGTTGAAGCCCCACTCCAGCCTTATCGGTCCCATTGGCGAGAACCATCTTATGCCGACTCCTGCGCCTTTTCTCAGGTCGGATACATTGAATGAACCGTCAAAGGCATTTCCTATATCAAAGAAGACGACCCCCCTGAACCTTTCCTGCGGCAGGATAGGGAAGACTATCTCGGTGTTTAGGAGTATCTTGGTGTCGCCGCCTAGAATCTCGCCGGTGACGCTGTCCTTTGTGCCGACGGAACGGGATTCATAACCCCTGAGCGAGTTTATGCCGCCCAGGTAGTACTTTTCATATATAGGGACTTCTTCGTCGCTATTAAGGCTGTATGCGTGACCGAGTATGCCGCGTACCGAGAAGACCGTATCCAGCGGCATTGCGATGAAGGTCGCTGCGCTGGCTTCATGTTTTACGTAATCCTTGCTTCCTCCGAGGAAACTACCTGCAAACTCCGTTGAGAAAGATATGACCTTTCCTTCGGTGGGGAAGAATATGTCGTCGCGGCTGTCGTGTTTGATGCGCGGCGTAATGCTGCTTACCGTGCTCTTGCCATCTTGGTCTCTGATAGTTTTGGAGGCGTCAGCAGCCACATCCGTTACGTCGGTCTGCTCGTATCTGTAGGTAATATACCCTCTGGTGGTTCTTTTCCAGATCGGGAAGCCGAAGCGCAGGTTTATTCCTTGTCTGTCAACTGAGAAGTCGGGGTACTTTTTTTTCGTATCAAAGAGGTCTATTCCTGCCGAGAGAGGTTTGTTGAAGAGCCATGGCTCGGTGATGCCCAAAACATAGTTGGAGCTTTTGGCGCTTATCGTACCATTGAGGTTCAGCTTCAGGCCTGTGCCAAGGAAGTTGGCCTGTGAGATCGAGGCGTTTGTTATGACTTTTTCAAAGGTACTATAACCAAGGCCGAAAGAAATGGCGCCGGTGGGTTGCTCAACCACGTCTACATCCAGCTTAAGTCTGTTAGAGGTGGCTCCGGGGCTCTTCTCTATCTCTACGCTCTCAAAGTAGCCGAGCCTTTTAAGGTTCTTTCTGCTCTCCTTGAGTTCTGTCGATGAAAAGAGGTCGCCCTCGGCAAACTCAAGTTCTCTTCTTATGACCTTGTCGCGTGTGCGTGTGTTGCCGGTTATGCCGATCCTCTCTATATATACAGGTACACCTTTTTTTATTACTATCGTAAGTGCAATGGTCTTGTTTTCCATGTCCAGATCGGTCTGTGTATTAAAGTCGGCATTGGCAAAACCTTTGTCTCCGTAGAGTTCCGTCAGTGCCTCTATGCCTTCTTTGAGTTCACTTCTGTCGAATATTGATTTTGGTTTTATGTCAAGGGCCTTGAGGATATTTTTCTTGTCTGTGACGATATCGCCTTCTATCTCGACTGAGCCTATGCGGTAACGATCACCCTCTGTTATGGCGATTGTTATGTAGAACCACTTTTTGTCTTCTGAGAGGAGGACTTTTTTGTCGATTATTTTGGCCTTCATATAGCCGCGGTCATAGTAGTAGTTCATGAGCTTTCTGGTATCGAGCTCAAAGTTATATTCGTTGAAGCTGCCTGAGCCGGTTACAAAAGATATAGGGCTTGCTTCTTTTGTTTTGAGTATTTTCTTTAGCTTTCTTGAAGAGAAGGCCTTGTTTCCTATCAGGGTGATTCTCTGGATCTTTACCTTCGGCCCTTCCTTGACGTGGAAGGTCACGGTTGCGTCAAGGCCCTCTACTGTGATCTCCGGCGTAATATTGGCCAGGTAGTATCCGTCCTGAATGTAAAGAATCCTTATCATCTCCGCGTTTTCCATTGTGGCGGTGTTGTCGAGGATGGTATTTTCTTTAATGGTCATCATGTCATCGAGCTTATCCTGCCCCATGTGTTTGTTGCCTGTGACCGTAACGCTCTTGACAAATGGTTTTTCCGCGACCTTGAAGTTAAGCGTCAGTCCTTCTCCGGTCTCTTTCAGGTCGGCTATTACGTCATCAAAGTAACCCATGGAGTAGATAGTATAGATGTCGTCTTTGACGTCCTCGGCTGAGAACTTCTTGCCTGCTCTGCTCTTAATGTTGCGCAGGATTCCTTCGTCGTCCATTCTTCTGTTGCCTTTGACCGTTACGGCTGCGAGCTCATCTGTCTTTATGGTCTTTGTTGCATCGCCGCGCTCCTGCATCATTCTTTTAAGCATGGACTCGGAGGTCGCGGAGACCTCTGAGGTGAGTGTGCCAAGTGAGGGAGAGCTTCGGTGGTAAAAGCGCAGCAGTCTTGAGTCCTTTATCTTGAGGATGCGCCAGTTGGCCGAGTAGGTCTCACCCAGGAGCGCCAGCGAGCCTATTATTGCAAACTCTGCTCCGCTTTTGCGGGCTATATTCAGGGCTTCTTTTTCGGTAAAGCGCGTAATGCCTTTTTTAAGAAAAAGCCTTTTGACCTCTTTCATCCCTGTTACGGCTGCGCCGCTCTCGTCGAGGGCCGAGGCTACATGCTCCATCAACTCTTTGCGTTCTTGACTTATATCCTCTAGCGAGTTGATGGCAAATGGCATTATAACGACCTTTACCGCGTTGCCGGGGGCCTTGGCCAGAGCATCTTTCGGCGATAAGGTAAGCAATGGAATAGATAAGGCAAAAAATATAGCCAGTATTAGGGTAAGGCGTCCCATACGGCTTGTGAGTTTCTTTAGATAATCCTTTGATATTTTAAAAATCAAGTCTTGACCTCCGACCGTCAAAGTATTTTTAATTACCGATGACAGTATTTTGCTTGGTTGAGTAAGTCCTTAGGGCCGCCCGGGGGGCGGCCTGTCAAGTTGCCTCGGGACAACTTAACTAGTTTTCTTAATATCTCCGTCCTGCATAGTCAGGCGCAGGCTCATCTGAGCCGCGAGTTCTTCGTTATGCGTTACTATAAGTAGAGTTATTTTTTTTTCCTTGTTAAGCTTGAGCAGCAGTTTAAAGACCTCGCGCCCTGTATTAGAGTCGAGGTTGCCTGTGGGCTCGTCTGCGAGCAAGACCTCCGGCTCTTGCATGAGCGCGCGTACTATTGCGCATCTCTGTTGTTCTCCCCCGGATAGTTCTCCGGGGCGGTGATCAAGCCTTGCGCCAAGCCCAACATCGCGCAGCAGGTCTTCGGCTCTCGAGCGGGCCCGGGCGTAGTCTCCGCCGCCTCCTATAAGGGCCGGAAGCATTACGTTCTCCACCGCGCTGAACTCGGGCAGCAGGTGGTGGGACTGAAAGACAAAGCCAACTTTTTTATTTCTGAACGCGGCCAGTTTTTTATCATCCATCGTAAAGATGGGTTTACTTTTATACAGGACCTCGCCGCTGCTTGGGCGGTCAAGGGCGCCTATGATATTCAAGAGGGTGCTCTTACCAGCCCCCGAGGCGCCTACGATAGCGATTTTGTCGCCGACCTCGATCGAGAGGTCTATGCCCTTTAAGACCTCGACCTCGCTCTCGCCCTTTTTATAGCTCTTCTTAAGTCCGCACAGTCTTATATGTTCCATAGTTTCGGAGCCGTTTATTCGTACCTGAGCCCTTCTACAGGGTCAGACTTTGAGGCCTTCCACGACGGATAAATAGTTGCAAGAAAGCTTATCGCCAGAGAGGCCACTACTATCATTATTACGACGCCCGGTTCTACCTTTGAAGGGAAGCGGTCGATATAATAGACGCTCGGCGGCAGGATCTTAAAGTTAAAGATCCCTTCGATGATTCCCATAATGCCTTCTATATTAAGAGCTGCGCCGACCCCTATTGCCGTGCCTAAAATGGTGCCGACCAGTCCTATTATAATGCCTTCTATCATGAAGATCTTCATGATGCTGCCGGAGGTCGCCCCCAGGCTCTTGAGTATCGCTATTTCTTTACCCTTCTGCATAACGACCATGATAAGGGTGCTGATTATATTAAGTCCCGCTACTATTATTATAAGGAGCAGGATTATGAACATTGCTACCTTCTCAAGCTTAAGTGCAGAGAAGAGGTTTTTATTCATATCCTGCCAGGACCTTATCGGATATAACGCGCCGAGGTTTTCTTGTAGTTCTTTTTTTGTCTTATCTGCGTGGTACGCGTCTTTTATCTTTACCTCTATGCCCGTTACGCTATCGCCGAGACGAAAAAAGCTCTGTGCGTTCCCGATTGATACAAAGGCGAGGTTCGAATCGTATTCATACATGCCGAGCTCAAAGATGCCGGCGACCTGAAACTTTGCCATTCTTGGGGTAGAAGCTCCGAGCGCGCCGCCTGCGCCGCTCATGGGAGCTACGATATTAAGCTCGTCGCCGGTCCAGACCCCAAGGCCCTTTGCAAGCTCCGAGCCAAGGACTATCCCTGGCAATTTGCCCTGTTCTGCGGCCTCTTTAAAGCCTGGCCGGAGCCCTTCCAGCGAGCCGGATTTTATGCGAGAAGGCAGTTCTGTAACGTCACCGACGCTGTCGGGGTCAAGCCCTCTGAGTATTACTCCAACGACGCCGCCCTTTGCCGAGAGCATAGCTTGCCGGTATATAAAGGGCGAGGCTCCGGTAACGTCTTTGCCTTCTTTTATCTTTGAGCTTATAAGCTCGTAATCTGTCATGCTGCCGCCGAGTTCGGTGACGACTACATGGGCGTTTATACCGAGGATCTTCGATTTAAGATCCTCTTCAAAGCCGGTCATGACCGATAGCACTATTATCAGCGCAGTAACGCCTACGGTTATGCCGAGGACAGATATAATTGTTATGACCGATACAAAGGTCGCTTTCTTCTTGGCCTTTAGATAACGCAGGCCGATGAACCATTCGTAAGACATATTGCTCCGACCGTCTTAGACGGTTTTCTTGCCGCCGCAGGCGGCGTCTTCTTTTCCGGTCTTTTCTTTTTCGGTCTTTTTTGCTTTCCCTTTTTTCTGAGACGACTCACCGCCTGCGCGCATAAGCGGGAAGAGTATTACATCACGAATAGACGGTGAGTTTGTCAGCAGCATTACGAGGCGGTCTATTCCGATTCCCTCGCCGGCCGTTGGCGGCATTCCGTACTCAAGGGCGCGCAGGAAGTCTTCATCCATGCGCTGCGCTTCGTCGTCGCCGGCTTCGCGCTCATTTACCTGATCTGCAAAGCGCGCGCGCTGATCTATCGGGTCGTTAAGCTCGCTAAAGGCGTTGGCTATCTCATTGCCGTTTACTATCAACTCAAACCTGTCCGTAACCGACGGGTCTTTTTCGTTCTTCCTTGAGAGCGGAGAGACCTCGGTTGGGTAATGCGTTACAAAAGTCGGTTGTACGAATTTAGGCTCGGCTACGTGTTCAAATATCTCGATCAAGACCTTGCCGTGACCGAGGCCGTCCGGCACCTTCGGGTTAAGTTCCCTCAGGTAATCGTAGGCGGCCTTTTCGTCGGTGATTACCTCTTCGCCCCGGTCGCCGTATTTAACTACGGCATCTTTGACGGTTATTCTGTCCCACGGGCTCGTAAAGTCCAGGGCCTGGCCCTGGTACTCTATCGTGAGCGTGTTATGCAGCTTTTCGACCAGCCCTCCGATGAGTTCTTCGGTAAGGTCCATCAGGTCCTCAAAGGTCGCATAGGCCTGGTAGAATTCAAGCATCGTGAATTCCGGGTTGTGGCGGGTAGAGACGCCCTCGTTGCGGAAGTTCCTGTTTATCTCAAAGACGCGCTCTATACCGCCGACGACGAGCCTTTTAAGGTAGAGCTCCGGGGCGATACGCAGATACATATCAGTGTCGAGTGCGTTGTGGTGTGTTTTAAAGGGCTTTGCCGCAGCGCCTCCGGGGATAAGCTGCATCATCGGGGTCTCGACCTCTGTGTATCCTTTATCGCAGAGAAAATCCCTTATGTGCCTGATTATCTCGGTACGCTTTTTAAAGACGTCGCGCGAATCAGGGTTGACTATAAGGTCGACGTAACGCTGGCGGTAACGCGCCTCGATATCTTTCAGGCCGTGCCACTTTTCCGGCAGCGGAGAGAGTCCCTTGGCAAGCATCTTGACGGCAGTTACGTCAAGGGTAAGCTCGTCGGTCTTTGTCCTGAAAGGAGTTCCTGTTACGCCTATTATATCGCCGACGTCGCTTGCCTTAAAGACAAACCACGCGTCCTCGCTGAGTTCTTCTCTTTTAAAGTAGAGTTGGAGCTTTCCGCTCTGATCTTGTATCTGGACGAAGGCGGCCTTGCCGAATTTCCTAAGCGCCATTATTCTGCCGGCGATCCGGCATTCGGCATTTAGCTTTAGAAGTTCGTCTGCGTTCGTGTCTTGGTAATTACAGGTAACTTCTGCGCAGGTCGTTCCGGGTTTGAAATCATTAGGGAAGGGGTTTACTCCTGCCTCTTCAAGACGCGCCAGTTTATCTCTGCGGTTTCTTTGCTCTTGGCTGAGTTTTACTTTAGGTTGAACCTTGCTCATATTGCTCCTTGACCGCATTATGCGTGCAACTGAAAATTTTTAAAAAAAAGTCTTTTTAGCCGTATTAATAAGAGTCCTGATTAATATGTAAAATTAACTTATTTAGCACTCTGAGTCAAGGTTAAAGGCCCATAATTACAGGGCTTTAATGAAAGTTTAAGGAGCGGTTAAGGCGCAGGCAAGCCTCTGGTATTTCAGGCGCAGGTTGGGTGCGGGGTCGGGGGTCTGGTAAGTCGGCTACAGGAGTTCACCGGGCGGGGTAAACGGCAGGCCGGTTGCCTCTGCAACAGCCTTGTGACAGACCTTGCCTTCCATGATATTTAGCCCACTTTTAAGCGAGGGGTCTGTTTTGAGGGTTTTTCTGATGCCGCCATCGGCGAGTTTTTGGATAAACGGAAGCGTGATATTGGTAAGCGCAAGCGTTGAGGTCCTGGGTACGGCCCCCGGCATATTGGAGACCCCGTAGTGTACGACCCCGTGCACCTCGTATGTAGGCTCAGAGTGGGTGGTCGGGCGGATCGTCTCGACGCAGCCGCCCTGGTCCACGGCTATGTCCAGAATAACACTGCCTTTTTTCATCTTTTTAACGAGCGTTTCAGGTACAAGTACCGGTGTGCGAGCCCCTGCGATATGTACTGCGCCGATGAGCAGGTCGCAGTCGAGGATGGCCTCTTCTATATTTTCGGGGGTAGATTCTCTGGTTTCTACCATTCCTCCGAAGACCTCGTCGATCTCCGCCAGATTGTCTTTACTCAAATCAATTATGGTTACGCTCGCTCCGAGGCCAAAGGCAACCTGCAGCGCGTTTACTCCGACGGTTCCGGCCCCGATTATTACGACCTTGCCTCGTTCGACGTTAGTGACGCCGCCAAGCAGCACTCCGCGCCCGCCGCGGGTCTTTAAGAGGCAGTCCGCGCCGATCTGAACGGCAAGCTTCCCGGCGACCTCGCTCATGGGGCGCAGGATCGGCATAGAGCCGTCATGCTCGCCCACGGTCTCGTAGGCTATCGCGGTTGTTTTGCCGGCGGCAAGGGCCGCGGCGAGTTCTTTGTTTGCCGCAAGATGCAGGAAGGTAAAGAGCGTAAGCTCCGCACGCAGGTACTTGTGTTCCGAGGCCATGGGCTCTTTTACCTTGACTATAAGCTCTGAGCTCGCAAAGAGTTCTTTGGCAGAGGCGATGATAGTTGCACCGGCTGCGACGTACTGCTCGTCGGTAAAGGAGCTTCCAATGCCAGCGCCTTTTTCTATAAGGACGGTATGGCCGCTACTGGTTAGCGTTTGTACGCCCGAGGGGGTCATTGCCACGCGGTATTCGTTATCTTTTATCTCTTTTGGTACGCCGATTATCATCTTTATAAATTTCCCAAAATAGTTTTTTTAAATTTGATAGTTATGACCGTGCCATCAATAATAGGCCGTCTCTTGTCATATTTATAAATTACCTGAGTTGGTCTGTTTATTGTTTTAGGTTGTTTGTTTAAATGAATTTATAAGGCCCTGCCCAGAGCGATACCGATTAGCAGGGCTATGATGCCGATGACGTTTTGAGCGAATACATTGATAATTGCGGCTGTAAACTGCGATTCGCGCAGAAGCGAGCCTGATTCAAAGGCAAAGGTCGAGAAGGTCGTAAAGGCTCCCATAAAGCCGACGAGGATCAGCAGCCGCAGGTGCGGGCTAAGCGTAATGCGTCCTTCGGCCAGCGACCAGACCGCGCCGAAGAGAAAGCAGCCCAGCATATTGACGGTAAAGGTACCTATTGGCAGCGTCCCTTTGCTTGCATTCTGTACGAGCATCGAGAGCCAGTACCTGAGCAGTGTGCCGGCTGTGCCGCCTATGGCGAGAAAAATTATGGTCTTCAACTTACGCTCCGCTCCCGGGTGTTTTAGGCAAAGCCTATGTGCGAACAGTTCGGGTCGGCATGCCTGCTTAGGTCGGCGTGCCTGCGCATTATATTTAAGCGACCTGTGCAGGGCCGAAAGTCTAAGCATACTGCCCTTAAAACCTTATTGTCAAGTTTTGATTAGAGCTTTAGGTCTTTTATAGGTGTAGGTGCGGCAGGCAGGGCTGTGATTTTATTATGGAGAGAGACCGTATAATTGATTTTAGAGAGTGATGTAGCGGTCTTTGAGGCGCTATATTGTTTTAAAAGTCTTGTTTAGTATTGTGATGGCCTCTTTTATAGTCTTTAGTTCCTTGTGTGATATGTTTGGCAGTATGTCTTCTTCTGTAGGGAAGAGGCTCTGTATATTTACGCCAAGTGCCGCAGCTACTTCTACCATTGATTTCAGGCTGGGGTTTACCTCTCCGCGCTCGATCTCTCCTATGTATTTATAGCAGAGCCCGGCTTTTTCAGCTAGTTGCTCTTGAGTCAGTTTCTCTGACTTTCTGAGAAATCGTATCCTCTTTCCCAACCCCTGACGTATCTCTTCCATTATTTAACCTCTTGTATAGTCCTTGATGTACTCTTGATCTAACGAGTTTTTTTACCGGTACCTCGCAGTGTTGTCTGTCACAGTTGGATGTCTGAATAATCGCTCGGCTACATCTGAAGTATAGCACACATTAATGCCGCGACAACAGGCACTATAATTAGCAAATTCAAATACTTGACATGTATAGATTGTAAATAGGTGAAATAATAAGGTTTTCTTGTAGTTTTTTTATTCTAGAAATGTGTTGTGTAGTTTAATGGTTCTACCTGTTACTTACTATATCGCGCTAAAGTTAGTGATCTATCGGCCGATAAGGATATAAGGATATTTCCCATTATAAAAATTAAAGCACCTCAAGTATCTTACTTGTCTTTTGGTAGAGAATCGGATCTTTGTTTTGTAAAGCCTCTAAGGGCCGTATCTGATCTTTAATGAAAGAAGCAAGTACTAGTTGTCAGGTGTGTTGTAGACGGAATTGTTTAATGCGGTGCGCTGTTATTTTTGGCCGCCTTCTGAATTATAAGGGTTTCTTCCTCCCGCAGACGGGATTGGTTTTGATAAAGATCATCCAGAAAATAATACCGTCCCGTCTGCACCTCCTTTTTTCCCGTTCAGTATCAAAATATAAGGCCTTGGATTGATTTAAAGATGTGGTTTTTTATCTTAGAGGGTTTATCTCTGGCAGTAAGTCGTTGCGCGTTTTATTAAAGCCGGCGGTCTTGAGCGGCTGTCTGTACGGCTTTTATCTGAGCGTTACTTTGGCGGGGTGCTGCGCAACTGAGTGATCTTTTGCAGGGATGGTTTCTTTCATAAGTTCCAGGCGGTCTTGTTCTTTAAGTTTGTTGTATATGCGTACCCAGGCGCAGTCGTTGTCTGGCAGTACTTCGCATTTGCCGCTGTCCACTCCGCCGCAGGGGCCGTTTAGGAGGCTCTTGGGGCAGTCGGTATGCGGGCAGATACCTGCGGTATACTCCAGGACGCATTCCCCGCAGAGCGAGCAGCCTTGAAAGAACCTGCCGACACGTTCTACCGAGGCGAGAAACAGGCTGTCGAGCGCGGGAAGAACTGGCTGGTTGGTCTTTGCGTTGTCTGTAACGGTCTTTACTCCGGCGCCGCAGGCCAAGACGAGTATCGCCTCGCTCTCTCCTATTGAGTCGTTTTTGCGGAATTCACGCCGTACTAACTGGTTGTAACAGGTCTCGTCAATGAGAGAGATTCCTGTTACCGAGTAGCCGTTATCCTCCAGAAGTCCGGCGGTCTCTTTAAGCTCTGTTATGCCGCCTGTCCTGCATTGCTCGGCGCAGGTGTCGCAGCCAACGAGATGCACTTTTTTGGCGCCGGTGCGCTCGATGCTCTTAAGTATATCTTCCGGGTTTTTTTTCTTTGTTATTATCATATTTCACTATTGAGTTCGGTAGTTCGAGTAACCTGACTCTATAATATTTAAGGTCGGTATTCCGTTTTTCTTCTTTCTTAGGTGGTGTAAAACTTTAGGCTGTCAGCTGTTGCCTGTAAGCGGCGTATCTTTAAGGTTGCTTACAGGCAGGGTAAGCTTTACGCCTTCTGTGCGTTAGCCTCGTGCATCCTGGCCGCCGATTCCACGGTGTTGACAAGCAGCATGGCTATAGTCATCGGGCCGACCCCACCGGGTACGGGTGTTATGTGCCCTGCGTTAAAGCACGCCTTTTTAAAATCAACGTCGCCTACAAGGCCTTCGCCCTCTACCCTGTTTATTCCAACGTCTATGACTACCGCGCCGAGCTTTATCCAATCGCCTTTTATCATCTGGGGTACTCCAACGGCGGCTATTACTACATCGGCCATGCGCACTGCGTGTTCAAGGTCTCTTGTGCGTGAATGGCATATGGTGACGGTTGCGTGTTTGGCAAGTAGCATCATGGCAATTGGTTTGCCGACTATATTAGAGCGTCCTACAACGAGCGCCTCTTTTCCTTTCAGGTCAATGCCCGTGCTCTCTATCAGTTTCATGATACCGCGCGGCGTGCAGGGCTCAAAGATAGCGCGTCCTGTGACGAGCCTTCCGACGTTATAAGGATGAAAGCCGTCTACGTCCTTACTGGGCGAGATAGCCTCAAGCACGCGGTCTTCGTTAATGTGCTCGGGTAGCGGCAACTGCACCAGTATGCCGTGGATTTCAGGGTCTGCGTTGAGCTCTTCGATGAGTTCAAGGAGCTGCGCCTCGGTTGTCTCTTTGGCAAGCGTATGTTGAACGCTCTTAATTCCGGCCTTTTCACAGGCGCGTCCTTTGTTCCTGACATATACCTCGCTGGCCGGGTCTTCGCCGACAAGAACTACGGCGAGTCCGGGGATAGTTCCGGCAGCGCTAAGCTCTTCGACCTTTGTTTTAAGTTCTTCTCTCAGTTTGAGGGCTATGCCCTTTCCGTCTATTATATTTGCCATAATCTTGTTATTATACTTTAGATACCTGTGCTTTGTAAAGAATTTTAGATTAATTAACCGGCAATAGGTACGCGGCGCGCGCGGGGATTATTTGGCCTTGACAGAGCCTGATTTGCTTTATACTATTAATATCTAAGGTATTTTAAAGGAGGTTGTTTATGGCATTTTGGGATAGGGTTAGTGAAGAACTTAAAAGGGCTGCAACCGAGGGCTGGGAGGCCGTAAAGGCCGGTACAAAGGTCGCTGCCGAGAAGAGCGAAGAGGTCGCAAAGACCGGCAAGTTACGTTATAAGTCGCATACTGTCCATAAGAAGGCAGATAAGCTCTTTGGCCAGCTCGGCGGCATAGTCTATGACATGGCCGAGCCCCCCTTTGAAAACCCGCTGCTTCGCGCCGATGTGCAGAAGCTTATAGAAGATATAAAGCAGGCCGAGTTAGAGGCAACCTCTATTGACGAAGAGGTAGAGAGGGTAAAAAAGAGCGCCTCTTCGGATGCCTCCGATGTGCCTTACTATTATGAGGCAAAGTCTGAAAATAGGGCTGAAGGCAGCGTAAATGAAGACGAGGATGCGGGCGGCGATCAGGGTGAGGACGGCGGTGAAGGCTCCGGTGAAAACGAGCACGCCTGTTTTTCCGATTGTTCGGGGCCGTGCCAGTGTGCCGACCACACTACCGTAAACTCGGACCTGCCTGAGGACGGTAGCGAAGTCGAGGGTCATGCGTATAAATGCCCAACGGACGCAGAACCTTCTGAGTGCGACGAGGCAGCTGAGACTTGCGAGAGTAAGGAAGAGGTTGCAGGCGAAGGTTCTACGGATGAAGGTTCTACGGACGAAGGTTCTGCGGACGAAAGTTCTACGGATGAAGAGCCGGACGAGGAGACAACTGAAGAGTCTTCTGAGAACGGTGACGAAGCCAGCGACGAGGATAAAGAGGAGGCAAAGGATTAGTCTTTCTTTTGTTATTGCGAGGGACGAAGTCCTGAAGCGGTCCTGCTTATTTGTGTACCTGCGGAAAGCTGAGTTTTATAAGTAATGCCTTTAAGCAAGGGCAGCGTCGTCGGGTTTAGAACCTGCGGGCTGTCCTATTTTTTTAAGTCACTCTGTTTTTCTCCGATATACTAACTAGTATATTCCAGCTTAAAAGGAGGCCGCCCCGAGTGGAGAGTATCCCGCTTCTTAAAGATATGATAATACTGCTTGGCATCTCGGTGCCGATCAGTATTGTCCTTACGCGCATTGGACTGCCTACTATCGTTGGTTTTCTTCTGACCGGTATTATCATAGGCCCTTTTGGCTTCGGTCTTGTAACCGAGGTCCACAAGATTGAGGTACTGGCCGAGATCGGCGTCGTGCTCCTGCTCTTTACGATCGGATTAGAGTTCAAGGTCAGCAGGATGCTCAAGATAAAGCGCGAGGCGATGCTTGGCGGCGGGCTTCAGCTCGCCCTTACGGGCCTGCTTGTGCTCGGGCTTACGACGTACATGGGGCTTGGCTTTAATCTGGCCCTGACCCTGGCCTTTATAATCTCGCTCTCTTCCTCGGTAATAGTCCTTAAGCTCCTTGGCGACAAGGGGTTATTAAAATCTTCACACGGTAACCTTTCGGTCGGCATCCTGCTCTTTCAAGATATTTGTGTCGTCATTATGGTGATGGTTGTCCAGGGCTTTAGCGAGGGCGCGGGGATCGACGGGTTGGCGCTCATAAAGGAGCTTGGCCTAGCCATGGCCGTGGTCCTGGCGATAGTGGTGAGTTCGGCGTATATCGTGCCAAGGCTCTTTCATCAGGTCGTAAAGCTCCGGAACCGTGAGATCTTTATCCTGGCCGTTGTTTTGCTGTGTATGGGGACTGCCTGGCTGACCTCGCTTGTAGGGCTTTCTCTGGCGATCGGCGCCTTTATAGCAGGGCTCGTTGTCTCCGAGTCCGAGTACTCTCATCAGATAGTCGCAGAGGTCCTGCCGTTCAGGGATATCTTTAGCTCACTCTTTTTTGTCTCTATCGGGATGCTCCTTGATATTAATTTCTTTATTAGTAACATGGGGGCAATAGCCCTGATAGTAGTGGCCGTTGTTCTGCTTAAGTCTTTGATCGTTATTCTTGTAGCGCAGATAATAAGGTATCCGCTGCGCATGGCTATAATCGTCGGGCTTACGCTCGCCCAGATCGGGGAATTTTCTTTTATCCTGATGAAGATGGGCGAGAAATCCGGCGTTATCCCTAATAATATTTATCAGCTGGTGCTCGCCTCGACGGTTGTAACAATGGCGCTTACGCCATTTCTTATGCAGGGGGCTGTCCCTCTGGCTGCCTTTGTCGGGCGCGTCCTTGGAATAAGGGCAGTTAAAGGGGGAGGGGCTGCAAAGGCGCACCTGAAAGACCACGTCATAATAGTCGGTTACGGGCTGAACGGAAGGAATCTCGCTAATGTACTTAAAGAGACCGGTATCGCGCATCTTGTCCTCGATGTAAATTACGAGCGAATAAAAAACGCCAGAAAGGGCGGTCATACGGCATTCTACGGCGAGGCCGGTCACCCTGAGATACTTAAGATGCTGGGCGTAGAGAATGCAAAGATGCTGGTTCTTGGTATCTCGGACTCTGTTGCAACCAGAAAGGCCGTTAAGGCTGCGAAGGATATTAACCCTCAGATATGTATAATAGTCAGGACTCATTATATCGACGACCTGGAGGAGCTCTATCAGCTCGGCGCGACGCAGGTCATCCCGGAAGAATTCGAGACCTCGGTCGAGATATTTGCAAGGGTCTTAAAGGAATACCGCATCCCCGGCAATATTATACAGAACCAGATCGATCTGGTAAGGCACGAGGGGTATGCAATGTTCAGGGGGCAGTCGATGGATATAGACAGGCTCGCCCACCTTGAGCGTATTCTTGAGACGAGCGTGATGGATACTTTCTTGGTCGAGGAAGGCAGCGCTATTGAAGGCAAGACGCTGGCCGAGCTGGACCTGAGACGTAAGACCGGCGGGGCGACCGTAATGGCGCTTATAAGAAAAGGCACGGCAACGACCAACCCGAGGGGTGACTTTAAGGTCAAGGTAGGCGATATGATGGTGATCCTCGGCAGCCATATGGACCTGAATAAAGCCATGAAGATATTAAAGGCCGAGGCCGTGCCCCATGCGGGGCGGCAAAGCGACTTAGTCGCGGAGACTTCACCAGGCGAAGATCAAATTTGATTAATGAATTTGCCGTGCGGCGAGCACCCCATGCGGGGCGGCAAAGTCCTATAGTTAATGAAGACGACGGGCAGAGTGATGGTGTGTCCGGTTAATAGATTTTGCCGTGCGGCGAGCACCCCATGCGGGGCGGCAAAGCGACTCCGTCGCGGAGACTTCACCAGGCGAAGATCAAATTTGATTAATGAATTTGCCGTGCGGCGAGCACCCCATGCGGTGGAGCAAAGCCTCTGCGGGGCAAGACCATTCGTGAGCATTGAGTTTTAGATATGATATCCTGTCAAGTAAAATTGGAGGAGATTATGGGTGATTTCGATTCTTTAATTGATAGAAAATCTGATTTTAGAGGTTGGACTCTTGAAATTCTAAAGATTGTGATTGAATTGGGTAAGAAAGATTTTAGTCTTCGTGAAATTTACGCTTATGAATCTTATTTGAAAGAATTGTATCCTTCAAATAATACCATTCAAGCCCAAATCAGGAAGCAGTTGCAGATATTGAGAGACGAGGGAATTTTGGAATTCCATGAACAGGGGCATTATAGAGTGATTTGTGGACGTTAAGATGAATAATATATTTTAGATTTATATGAAAATTATCGTTTGGAAATGTAAAAAGGGTCTCGGATTTTATCCGAGACCCTTTGTTTTTAGCTTGTCATTGCGAGGAGCCTTAAAGCGACGAAGCAATCTCGTCTTTTATAGATTTTCAGCGAGTTTAAACTCTTCGCCTGCGTACTGGATATTGGCCTGGTCTTCGCATCTGGGCGGGCTTACTGCATGCACGCCCTTACACTTCGGGCACTGCCCGACGAAGTTTACGAGGGTAAAGGCCTCTCCGCAGCCCTGACACTTGGTATCAAGACCGCCGTTTGGTATAGGTGTCTTTGAGATGGCTCCGTCATGGGCCTGTAAGACGAACTCTACGAGCTCTCTTCCCTCTGACATCGGTCCTCCTGTGCCGTCTCCGCACCCTGTTCCACATCCGCTCATTGTATATATCCTCCTTGGATTTGTTTTTTATTAACGTACCCGCTCACTGCGTGAGGGCTAAATTTATTAATAGATAGCTTCGTGCTATGTGTGGCACGAAATCTTATTGATAGACTCTGCCGTGCGGCGAGCACTTACTGCGTGAGGCCTATAAAACCCCTTTGGGGCGGCCACCTATCTTGTGAGTAACGTACACCTTATAGATATCATATATTATAGCGTAAAATCAACTCTCTGTGGGCGCATTATTTTAAAGTCATTTACGCAAGTTCTTCTTAGATTGAGGGTCTTCGGCGTTTTACGGGCCTGCGGCTACAAAAACCTTGACAAACGGGCTGATTTCAAATTAAATAGAAGGCTAACCGAAGGGGCCCGGGTAGCTCAGTCGGTAGAGCAGAGGACTGAAAATCCTCGTGTCGGCGGTTCGATTCCGTCCCCGGGCACCACTATACTTGTCAATTTCTCCTTACTATCAATATTTATAAGTAATCAATTAGACTCTACGGAAGCGAAGCCGTTTGAGCGCCGAGCAGGTGCGAGGATAAGGCGGCATGGAAGCCGCCGAAAGCGAGAAGGGCCGGCTCGTATCGAGGAGCCATGACGGCGACGAGTGGAGAGGATTCCGTCCCCGGGCACCATAAAAATCATAGGGTTACGAGCTTGCTCGTAGCCCTTTTTTATTGGTCGTTACTATCGATGCTGAATGTAAGATAGTACTTGGCGGGGTCGTAGCAGCCCTACCACCCGCTCGGTCTGTGTTCTTTTAGTCTCTTATCTATTCTTTTTGCGCCCGGGACGAGTCTTTCCAGCTCCGACCAGAAGCGGGCGCTGTGGTTAAGCACCTTTGTGTGGACTAGTTCGTGGATGATGACGTAGTCCATTAGCTCGCTAGGGAGTTTTGTTAGGTGCAGGTTGAGGCTGATATTCCCCTTTGGCGAGCAGCTGCCCCAGAGCGTCCGTTGACGACGGACCGATGCCTTGTTATAGGCTAGGCCGTGCTGCTCTGATAAGACGGCGAGGCGCGTGAGTATCTCTTCCTTTGAGGCCTTCTCCTCCATACCGCCGAATAACGATAACTGCACGGCCTCTGCGCTCTGCGCTTTAAGTTCTATCTTATCGGCATGGAGGATCTGTTTCTGTATCCATCCTGTATTGGCCGCGGCGAAGTCGCGGGCGACCTCCAGCGGGACGCCGTAGGGTACGCCGACGCGCACGCCTTTAAACGGCCTGACGCTTATGCCTATTCTTCGAGCCCGGCTGCTGCTCTCAAAGAGCACCGGGCCGACCGGATCTATCGTAATGGTTGTTTTTCCGCGCATGAGTTACCTTTTATTCTCTTTTAAAAATTCTATTGCCAAGTGAAAATCCTGCAATTACAAAGATAAGAATTACTGGAAAAGCAATATATCTAGTCCTTGTGTAAGGACTAATTAATGTTAGAGACATACCAATCATACCGAAAATCAGACTCAGGCCTGCTACATTAGCATTCCGCTTCCTTAATTTTATACCGCGAAATAAGGTCACGTAATCATCTGCTTTTTGTTTCCTACCTGATGACATTGCGTAAAACTCCTCCACTTATTACTAGGCGGCTCTCAGGTGCTTTTGCTACGCAAATGGCTTTTTTTAATCATAGCCCTGACGACTACTTACTACAAGGTTTTTTTATATTTGGCGGCTAACGTCCCGTGCCCCCGGATGATTTACGCCTTTAATTCTCTCTTGCGCAGTACAAGAGCTGTTGCCGCAGCTATTGACGCCTTGTTTTTTGGAGGGTATAATTACAAGAATTCATAGCCTTTTTGATATCTTGCCGCATTTGCGCGGTTCGGGTTTGGACGTCAAACTTTACTTGTAATCTAACAGGGTTCTGTGCGTAAAACGACTCGTAATCTCTTCCTGATATTACTTCCGATCTTTCTTATCCTTGGCTGCGCCTCTAAAAAGAATGCGCCGCTTGAGGAGGCCGGCCTTACTATACCCGAGGCCTGGGCCTGGGCCGCTGTGAGCGCGCCCGTAGAGCCGTGGCTCGCGGACTTCAAGTCTTCCGCTTTAGAGGCGATAGTGATAGAGGCGCTTAAGGGTAATTATGACTTACAGGCAACCGTTGCGCGTATGGATGCAGCTCGTGCAAGCGCGCGTATTATCGGTGCGGATCGTTTGCCGCAGCTCTCGTCTAACTTCGGCGCGACAAAGACAGATACGGGTAATTCGCTATCGACTGCTGTAATAGTATCGAGCGTTGCTACGGGTTACATGGACTTTGGCCTGACGCTCGGCTGGGAGTTAGACCTCTGGGGAAGGTTAAGGGACAGGGCGCAGGCCTCTTATTATGATTACGAGGCGACAAAGTCCGCGGTAAAGGCCGCGCGTCTCTCGCTTGCCGTAAATGTCGCAAGGCGTTACTTCGACCTTATCGAAGCGGACAAAGAAGCAAGGCTCATGCAGCTTAACCTCGGTAGCTTTAGGCGCAGCCTTCTTATAACGGAGGAGGGCTTTAGCGACGGCATTATTAGCGCAAAGGAGCTGAGGCTGATGAGGGCCGCCGTGGCAACGGCAGAGAGCGGTTATAAAAGAAGCAGGGAGGGCCGCGCCCTGACGCTCGCAACACTGGAGACGCTCCTTGGGCGCAGCCCTGCTTTTAGGCTTGAGGCAGAGGAGGACTTTCCGGAGATAAGCACCTCGGTATCTGCCGGCCTGCCCTCCGGCCTTGTTCGTAGAAGACCTGACATTAAAGAAGCAGAGATGAGGCTTGCCTCAACCGACGCAACTCTGGCGGATGCGAGCAAGGGCTTTCTTCCCGACCTGACCCTTGGCGGTAGCGTTAATAGCAGGTCGAATACCTTTAATGAACTTTTAAAGCCGGAGTATATGTTATCAAAGGTTGTTGGCAGTGTTGCGCAACCTCTCTTTGAGGGCGGCAGGATAAGGGCTGAAAAAGACCTGGCAATAGCAGAGCGTAGAGAGGCCCTTGCCCTGTACGCGGCTGCGGTGTTGACAGCCTTTAAAGAGGTAGAGAGTGCGCTATCGGCAGAGGCCTATCTATTGGAGCAAGAGCGTGCCGATGCCTTATCCGCGCTGGAGCACGAGATGGCCGAGCTTATCGCTAAAAGGGACTATGAAAACGGCCTTGTTGATCAGACCGCCTTACTGGAGGCCGAGAGGCTTACCTATCAGGCGCGTCTCTCTCTCTTAAAGACCAGGAACAGGCGACTCCAGAATCGCCTAGGTCTTTACCTGGCCCTTGGCGGTGAGATCCAGGGGGTAGGAGAGGTGGCGGAGTTGGATCTTAAAAAAAAGGATAAAGCATTAGATGAAATTCTTTAAATACTTTTTGAGAGTTCTTTTGCCGGTGGTTGTTTTGGTCGTCTGTTTTTTTATCGCCAGGCAGATCATCTCCGGTAAGAAAAAAATAAAGCTGCACGCGGCACCTCCGGTCGTCTCTGTCGTAGAGGCTGAGGCCGCTGTAAAGACCGATTTCAGGGTTGTTATAAAGAGCCACGGAACTGTCAGGGCCAGGACCGAGAGTGCGGTCGTGCCGGAGGTCTCGGGCAGGGTAGTTGAGATCTATCCGAACTTTCGCGCCGGTGGTTTCCTTGAAGAAGGCGAGCTGATCCTGAGCCTTGACCCTCGCAACTACGAGATTGAGGTAGCCCTTAAAGAGGCCGAGCTTGCAAAGGCAAGCCAGCTCCTTGCTGAAGAAGAGGCGCGTGCGGCCATTGCCCTGCGTAACTGGGAAAGGCTGCGCGGCGAGCAGGCGCCGACGCCGCTTGCCGTTCGCCGTCCACAGCTTATGAGTGCCCGTGCCGAACTAAAGGCCGCCCGTGCAAAGCTCAATAGAGCCGAGCTTGATCTGGAACGTACCAGCATTCTTGCTCCGTTCTCGGGCAGGGTGCTTGAAAAGACCGTTGATCTGGGTGAGTACGTCACTGCCGGCAATGCCGTTGCAAGGATCTACGCCGTAGACTTTGCCGAGATAAGGCTCCCGCTCTCGGCCCGTGAGCTTGAGTTTGTAGATACTCGGGAATTCTATCGCGCGCAGAGAGGGCAAAAGGCAGGAGGAGGCCAGCAGCAGGGGCCTTTGGCAGATATAGTCGCCAGCCATCGAGGCAGGGAATATAAATGGAGCGCGAGGATAGTAAGGAGCGAGGGTGCGATCGATGAAAAGAGCCGGCAGCTCTTTGTCGTAGCCGAGGTCGCCGACCCCTATGGCAGGGAAAAAACAGCTGCCCGTTCCGGAGGCTTTTTAGCCCCGCCGCTAAAGGTAGGAGAGTTCGTCGAGGCGCGAATTCAGGGACGTATACTTAAAGACGTCTTTGTCATCCCTCGTCGTGCGCTTAGAATAGGTACGGAACTATTTATAATAAAAGACGGCCTGCTAGAACGTAGAGAGGTAAATGTCGTTTGGAAGGACGCGGATAATATAGTAGTAGATAGTGGTCTTAAAGAAGGTGAGTTTGTAGTAACGACCCCTTCCGTCTATATGAAGGCAGGTAAGTTCAAGATAGTCACCACGCCACCTGCGGGACGGCAGAGTTCAATAAAAAGTAAGAAGCTAACGCAGAGTAAAATAACTGCTGATAAAACCTTACCTGTTGTAAAGTCACTACCTGCGCCGCTTGCGGCGGAGCAAAGTTTAATAGGTAGCAAGAAGCCAACACAGAGTAAGGAGACTCAAGGTAAAACTTTATCTATCAAAAAAACCTCCAACTCCGGTGGCTGGGATTTGTCAGAGTTAGACAATAAGCCTGCCCCTGCGCCACCTGCGGTGGGGCAAAGTCCATTAGGTAGCAAGAAGCCAACGCAGAGTAGGGAGACTCTTGGTATTACGTTACCCGTAGTCAAACCAAGGCCAGGTAAGACAACCCTTGGTATAACCCTGCCTATTACAAAAGAAACCACCTCCGTACCTCGGTCCGTGGAAACCTCCAGGAAGAAGGCCGGTTCTGAAGCTTCAGGCTGGATCATACCCGCCTTTGACGAAAAAAAACTGAGTGACAAAGAGGTCGTTAGATGAAGGGGCTGATCGCCTGGTTCGCCAAAAACGACGTAGCCGCCAACCTGCTGATGATAACCATAGCCTTTCTCGGGCTCTTTATGCTCAAGGACAAGATCGTCCTTGAGGTCTTTCCCGAGTTCGATATGGATATTGTTACGATAAACGTCCCCTACCGTGGTTCGACCCCGGTCGAGGTCGAAGAAGGTGTCGTGATAAAGGTCGAGGAGGCTATCTTCGACCTTGCGGGAATTGAAGAGTTGAGTTCTACCTCGTCCGAGGGTTCGGGCAGCGTGATGGTCGAGGTCGCAAAGGGCTACGACCCTCGCGATATGCTTGATGACATAAAAAACCGCGTTGATTCTATAACGACCTTTCCTGATGAAGCGGAGCGTCCGACGTACAGTCTTTCCGAGCACAAGGCTCAGGTAATAACCGTTGTCATCGCCGGTGCGCTAAGCGAGCGGGAGATACGCAGGTTAGGCGAGCGGGTGCGTGACGACCTTACGACCCTTCCGGGTATTACACAGGTATTCCTTAAAGAGGTGCGTCCTTATGAAATATCGGTCGAGGTCTCCGAGGCTACCCTGCAAAGGCACGGCCTTACATTCGCGGCTATTGCTACTGCTATAAGAAGATCTTCGCTCGATCTTCCCGCCGGTACCGTAAAGACCCGCGGTGGTGAGATCCTGCTTCGCACAAAGGCACAGGCCTATACCGGTAAAGACTTTGAAGAGATACCGGTATTTACAAGAGAGGACGGTACGGCGCTTAAGCTCGGCGATGTTGCAAACGTCATAGACGGCTTTGAAGACGTGCCTATAGAGCCTCGTTTTAACGGTAAGCCTGCTGTTATGCTGGATGTATTCAGGAGCGGCGATCAGAGTGCTATAGAGCTCGCGGATACTGTTAAGGAGTATCTTGAAGAAGCAAGGGGCACTATGCCGCCGGGTGTGGAGCTTAGTCACTGGCGCGACCGTTCCAAGGTAGTAAAGGGTCGTCTGAATACGCTGATGCGAAACGGGATACAGGGCGGTATTTTGGTCTTCCTGCTCCTGACTATGTTCTTGAGGCTCAGGGTCGCTTTCTGGGTCTGTGTAGGTATCCCCGTGAGCTTTCTCGGAGCCATTGCCCTTATGCCGCTCTTTGGCGTGACTATTAATCTGGTAAGTCTCTTTGCTTTTATTCTCGTGCTCGGTATCGTCGTTGACGATGCGATAGTTACCGGCGAGAATATCTATACGCATTCAAAGCGGTCGAACGATCCGCTGGAGGCCGCGATAAAAGGCACTCAAGAGGTAGCCGTGCCGGTTGTCTTCGGCGTGCTTACGACGGTTGCGGCCTTTGCGCCTCTCTTGATGATGGAAGGGCGTCGCGCTCCGCTCTTCGCACAGATCCCGCTGGTCGTTATTCCTGTGTTGCTCTTCTCGCTTATTGAATCAAAGCTTGTCCTGCCCGCCCACCTCAAGCATCTGCGGTTATATGGTAAGGGCGGAAAAAAGCCGAATATATTTTCCCGTCTTCAGGGGAAGGTCGCGGATAGCCTTGTTTATTTTATCGATACCTTTTACCGGCCTGCCCTTGCGGCAGTACTGAAGAGGAGGTATCTGGCCCTATCGGCCTTTGTAGGCGCGGCTATGATAGTTGTGGCCCTGGTCTATGTCCATCTGCATTTTACTTTTTTTCCGAGGGTGCAGAGTGAGGTGGCGACTGCGACGCTTATTATGCCGCTTGGCACTCCCTTTGAGGTGACGGCCGATTATGTCGGACGTATTAACGAGGCTGCCGAGGACCTGCGGGCAAAGTACGTTGACAAGGAGACGGGGAAGAGCGTTATAAAAGATATACTCTCAACTCCGGGCTCTGTCTGGGGGAGTGCCGGTTCTAATACCGGCAGGGTGACCTTTGAAATAGTAGAGCCTGAAAAGCGTTCGGTAGATGTTACAAGTTTCGAGTTAGTAAAGGAGTGGCGGGAAAGTATAGGGGCGCTGCCCGGAGTAAAGGAGCTTAGCTTTCGCTCGGAGCTCGGGCGCGGCGGAGATCCGGTCGATATCCAGCTGAAGGGTGTTGATTTCGAGACGCTCTCGGTGGTTGTAGCAAAGATAAAGACGTGGCTTACGCAGTACCCAGGCGTCTTTGATATAACGGATAGCTTTGAAGACGGTAAAGAAGAGATAAAGCTCACCCTTAAGCCAAAGGCCTATTATCTGGGTATTAAAGAGGAGGATCTGGCCCGTCAGGTCAGGCAGGCCTTCTTCGGCGCAGAAGCGCAGCGCATCCAGCGCGGCAGGGAAGACGTCAGGGTAATGGTACGCTACCCTGAGAAAGAGCGTCGAACTCTGGCGAGCCTTGAGAATATGAAGATACGTACCGAGTCCGGGACAGAGGTGCCTTTCTCCGAGGTCGCGGATATGAAGATAGGGCGCGGATTTTCCAGCATAAAGCGAGTAGGCAGGATGAGGACTATCAATGTAAGGGCGGATATAGATAAAAAGGCGGTAAATGTTATGGGCATGAATGCCGAGCTCGGAAAATTCCTGAAAGCGACGCTCAGAGGTTATCCCGGGGTGAGCTATAGCTTTGAGGGTGAGGCAAAGGAGCAGCGCAAATCCTTCGGGAGTCTGACTGTCGGGGTAATTGCGGTCTTCTTTATTATCTATGTTATTCTTGCCATTCCGTTCCGGTCGTATTCACAGCCGCTTATTGTTATGTCGGTGATACCTTTCGGTCTTCTCGGAGCCTTTGTAGGGCACTTTATCGTAGGTATAAGCCTCTCTATAATGAGTATACTGGGTATGCTGGCGCTTACAGGCGTAGTCGTAAACGACAGTCTTGTGATGGTTGATTTTGTCAATCAAAGGATCAAGGACGGAATGCCGCTTGACGAGGCCGTCCGGATTGCCGGCCCCGCGCGTTTCCGGGCGATAATACTTACCTCGCTTACTACCTTTGTGGGGCTTGTCCCGCTTATCTTTGAGCAGAGCACTCAGGCGCAGTTCTTGATACCGATGGCGGTCTCGCTCGGCTTTGGCGTACTTATTGCAACGGTCTTTACGCTCTTTTTGGTGCCTGTTAACTATATGATCTTAAACGATATAAAGGGGCTCTACAGAAGGCTCTATAAGTAGTCTGCTAGCTATTTTGTTTCGTCTCTAAACCTATCCGTATATTTTACCCCACATACCTGCTTTGGGCAGTAGCATCGGAGTGCTTGCCATGTAAGTCCTGTATCTGTCTCCAAAGTCCTTTATCATGGCTTTTTCTTCTTTCTTTGCAAGGTGATAGTACGCCCATATTATGACCGGGAAAAGCACGAGGGTCGGGATGGTTGGCCAGTGGATGAGCTGGCCGAAGATGGCGAGGTATATCCCGGTATACTGGGGATGCCTTATGTAGCGGTAGACGCCACCGGTAACAAGTTTTTTTTCATTTCTGGCATCGTAGATCTGCTTCCATCCTTTAACGATCAGAGAGATCCCGGCGAAGACAAAGCCGTATCCCACGAGCATCTCTACCATGGCCATACCAGTGCCCCAGCCAAAGAGCGAGGACCAGAGGTGTCCGCTCATATGTAGCCAGGGAATATCTATCCCGATAAAAGAGGTGAGAAGGTATATGGTTAGCGGAAAGCCGTACATCTCGGCGTAGAGGGCTATGATGAAGGCATGTAGCAAGCCGACGTTGCGCCACTCCTTGAAGTCTCTGGGAACGAGGTATTTATAGATGATCCACGAAGCTATGACGATCATGATGATAGTCATAGCCCAGGCGCCGAAGGCCGGCTGCGAGTTCTCCATAAGATCCCCCCTGTATTATCTGAGACGAATAGGCTGAGAAGAAGGGTCGCTATTTTGTCTCGTCTCTTTTTTTCTCTATCCCATCTGCGTCGTGGCAGGAATGGGGTTTGTTTGATCTTTTTTCCTCTATCTCCTCTACGTCGTGGCAGGAATGAGGTTTGCTTGCCAGGGCGTCCTGTTCGTTCTCCTCGGTATAGTGTATCCAGCCCCTTTTGAGCCTTTGCATGAGGCTGTCATCGAGGACAAAGCCGGCTTTAATCATCCAGTGTTCAATCGCCTCCTCGCAGCAGTTGTGGATGTCATACTCTACGGTGACCTCTTTCTCCTGCACGTCTATCTTTACCTTTGTTATTCCTTTGACTTTTTTTATCTCTTCTTCCCACTCGGCAGGCCCTCCTGTTTTAGGGCTTTCTTTGAATTTGATATTGTGATGTGTTAGTTCAGACATAAGGCACCTCCTTTGGTCTCTAGCGGGTTTTTGCTGATATCGTCAGCATGATCCAATGGCTTTTATCTAATTTATAAACTCCGGCATTACGATTATTTATTCTTTTGCCGCTGCTTTCTCCAGTATGGTCTTGCAAAAAATATCTACAAGATACGGGTCAAAGTGCGTTCCAGCCTTTACGTTTAATTCCGCAAGCGCTGATCTTTTATCCAGCGCGTCCCTGTAAGGCCTGTCCGTTGTGAGGGCGTCGAAGGTATCGGCTATAGCTATGATCTTTGCATGGAGCGGGATGCCCTCTCCTTTAAGCCCCGCCGGGTATCCGGTGCCGTCCAGTTTTTCGTGATGATAGAGGATAGCCGGTACGACCTCTCGCATCTCTTCGACAAAGCCTAATATCTTTGCCCCTATTTCGGGATGTTTTCTCATAGACTCCTCTTCCCCGTGGGAGAGAGATCCTCCTTTTCTCAAGATGGCGTCGTCTATGCCTATCTTGCCTATATCGTGAAGGACCGCGGCGAGCCTCAGTTTTTCTTTTTCTTTCTCCGTCAGTCCAAGGGCCCGGGCAAGCTCCAGAGAGTATTCTGCAACTCGTTTGGTATGGCCGCCCGTATAGGGGTCGCGGCTGTTAATGGCCTCAGCCAGGGCATGTGCCGTATGCACGAAGGTATCCTTTAATTTTTTGTAGAGGTTTGCATTCTCTAGTGCCACGGCCGAATGGCTTGCCAGCGCGCAGAAGATCTCCAGCTCCATCTCTGAGAAGTTTTTCTTCTTATCCGATACGCCGAGCAGTCCGTAAGCCTCTCCTCTTATCTCAAGCGGGGCAAAGACCATATCGGATAGCTCCGGCGCGGCGCAGAGCAGTTCGTTGTAGTCGTCTTCTGGTATCAACTCTTTCATCTCGATGACCCTGCCTTTGTGTACGATACAGCGGTCAAAGGCTATGGTGTTTCGCAGTAGTGCAACCTGCGGTTTGTCATCTGCAAAGCCGAGGGAGTTGTAGACGCTCAGGTCTTTTTTTGCGCTGTCCAGGGTCAATACGACAACCCTCTCGGCCTTCATGAGCGTAGAAGCCTGCTTCATGATAACCTCAACGACCTCCTTGATATCAAGCGTGGAGTTGATGGCCTTGGTCAGGTCGTGAAGGCTTCTTATTGAATCTATTACTATATTGCTATTCATTTGCAGCTCGCTTTTTCGTAGTTGTGGTGTCTTGAATCCGTGCCTATATTTAACGCGTTGGGTTTAACGCCTTCCTGTTGTATCTGTAGAGTCCGTGCCGCCGATATTTACCTTTCTCAGGCGCAGCGAGTTCCATACGACGTTGACCGAGCTGAAGGCCATGGCCGCAACCCCTATCATGGCGTGCAAAAGCCCGACCGCAGCTAAAGGAATGGCCACTACATTATAGAACCATGCCCAGAAGTAATTCTGTTTGATTTTTTTAAATGTGGCTTGTGAGAGCTTGATGGCGGTAACGACGGAGCTGAGGTCGCCCCTTACCAGAGTGATATCCGAGGACTCAATGGCTATGTCGGTGCCGGTGCCGATGGCGATCCCTATATTTGCCTGCTTCAGGGCGGGGGCGTCGTTTATTCCGTCCCCTACCATTGCGACTACTCCGACCTCGTCCTGCAAGCGTCTGATCTCCGCTACCTTGTCTTCGGGCAAGACCTCGGCCAGAACCCTGCTTATTCCTACCTTCGCTGCTATGGCCTTACCTGTTCTTTCATTGTCTCCGGTTATCATGGCGGTCTGTATTCCCATCTTTTCCAGTTCTTTTATCGCCTGGACGGAGTCGTCTTTGAGGGTATCGGCCACAGCGATGATGCCCGCAACTTTCTTGTCGATTATTACAAGCATCGCTGTCTTGGCTTCATCTTCAAGGCGCGCCATTGTATCTTTAACGGACGGCTCTATACCGGCATCTTCCAGTAGTTTTGTGCTTCCTATCTGGACCTCTTTTCCGTCAAGGACGGCCTTGACCCCTTTGCCGGTTATTGATTCAAAGCCCTGCAGGGCGATCAGCTTTATGCCCTTCTCCATCGTGCCTTTTACTATAGCCTGGCCCAGAGGATGCTCGGAGCCCGCTTCCACACTTGCTGCAAGACGCAGAAGTTCGTCCTCCTCGTAACCGCCCAGGGTCACGATATCGGTGATCTCGGGTTTTCCCTTTGTAATGGTGCCGGTCTTGTCAAAGACAATGGTATGGACGTCTTTGATGGTCTGGATGGCCTCTCCGCTTCTGATGAGGATGCCCTTTTCTGCTCCGATACCGCTGCCGACCATCAGGGCCGTGGGAGTGCCAAGGCCGAGCGCGCAGGGGCAGCATATAACGAGAACCGCGATGCCGGCGTAAATAGCCAGCGTGACCGTCCCGAGCTCGGTATTTATCCAGGGCAGGAAGGGCTCGGCCCACGAGATAATGCTTAAGAAAAAGTTGGGAAAAAGGAGCCAGGAAACCGTTGTAGAAAGGGCTATTATAAGGACGGCAGGCACCATATAGGCCGTTATCCTGTCGGCGAATTCCTGGATCGGGACTTTGGAGCCCTGGCACTCCTCGACCATCTTGATTACCTGAGAGAGGAAGGTATCTTTACCTACCTTTGTTGCCTTGACCTTCAAAAGGCCGTTCTGGTTTATCGTCGCGCCTATGGCATCGTCGCCTTGCTCTTTCTTTACAGGCATTGATTCTCCGGTGGCCATTGACTCGTCTATTGCGCTCTTTCCTTCGACTATAAGGCCGTCGGTAGGGATCTTCTCGCCGGGACGGACTACCATTATATCGCCTTCTTCGACGTCTTCTATGGGGACCTCCGTCTCTTTGCCGTCGATTATGATCCTTGCGGTTTTGGCTCCGAGCTGCAGCAGCTTTTTAATGGCCTGCGAGGCGCGGCCCTTGGCCTTTACCTCCAGATACCGGCCTACCAGATGAAAGGTAACTATAGTAGTTGCCATCTCCATAAAGCTTGCCGCCGGGAAGAAGAAGACTGCAAGCCCCATAATGTAGGGCGGGGCCGAGCCGAAGGAGATGAGGACGTCCATATTTGCGCGGCCATGGCGCAGCGCCCGTAGTGACGACCTGTGGGTAGGCCAGCCGAGGATAAAGACGATTGGAAAGCCTAGAACCGCGACGATTATATTATAATACGGCAGCGGTGCGACCATAAAGTGAACCATCATCATGACCATGATAACGGTTTCCGGGATAAGGGCGTAGGTCAGGAGTCTTTTCGCTTTATCTAATTTAATCAGGTCTTTGTCTTTATCGTCCTTTTCTTTGGCTCCCGCCTGTTTTTTTACGACGCTGTACCCGGTTCCGTCAATGACCTTCTCAAGGGCTGCGGCGTTGGTCAAGGCCGCATCGAACTCAACGGTTGCCTTTTCGGTGGCAAGGTTGACCGAGGCCGTAAGGACGCCCTTTGCCTTTTTAAGGGCGCCTTCTATGGTTTGCACGCAGGAGGCACAGGTCATACCGCCGAGCTTGAAGGTTACCTTGTTAATAGTACTTGGCACGTTATAGCCCGTATCTTGGATCTTCTTTACGAGGGCTTCTTTATTAACGGTTTTCGGGTCAAAGGTGATAGTGGCCTTTTCGGTAGCGAGGTTGACGGTTGCTTTTTCTACGCCGTTAACTCCGGTAAGGGCCTTTTCTATCTTTGAGACGCAGGAGGCGCAGCTCAGCCCTGTAAGCGCAAGGGTGATAGTCTTAAGGCCTTTGGTTTTGTCCTTTTTTTCTTGTTTTAGAGAGGACTGCGCCTGCGCAGGAGGCTTTTGCTCTGGGGCGAGCACGCCCGCCGGGTCGGCCTCGAATTTGTTTTTGCAATTTGCGCTGCAGAAGTAATAGGTAGTTCCTTTATAGGAGGCGCTCCCTGCCGAAGCTTCAGGCTCTACCTCCATTTTGCATACAGGGTCTTTGGCCATCTTAGTATCCTCCTCCAGTCTAAGACTGTTTGCCGCAATCTTCTACGCAATAGGCAGACCGGATGTTTCCGTCTTATCCGGTCCTTTATACAGTCCAGGGTTGGTTACCTACTTTTTAGTACGGAGACTTCACTATAATATTTTATCTCAGTGGCATCCCTTTTGCTTGTCATAATTTTGCTTGTCATTATTTTCCGGATTTTTTTTGTTACCCGAACCTTTTCCCCCGTGCTTATGTCCTCCGCCGCAGCAACCTCCGCCCTTCATCATAAAATAGAGCAGGGCGCCTATTACAATAAACCATACAATTCCGCCGTAGCCACCCATTTTTTTACCCCCCTGTTACTTTATCCAGCTTTGTCCTTAGTTGTTCTTCGGTAACGCCGCCGGTAAATTCGAGTTTATCGTTAATGACTATACCCGGAGTTGACATCAGCATGAACTCTGCCGTGGTCTCGGGGTGTTCGGCTACATCTTATTACCGGTATTAATGCCCGTGCGGAGTTGAGCCTTCGTCGTCGTGGTGATCGTCCGTTTCCTCCGTCTCTGCCTTCTCTCCGTGCCCGTTGCTGCCGCCGTGGTCGTGTGCGTCGGCCCCTTCCATCTGCGGTACGGCCTTTACTGAGACGCCGTATTTGTAGACCATCAGGCCTCCTTTGTCGGCTCCGACGGCCATGGTTCCGACCATTATAACGGCAAGGATAAAGTGTGCGACCCTGCTCTTTGTTGAGAAGCGCGCACTTACGGCCAACCTCCATATAGAGAGTATGAGCGCTATGGCCAGGACGATCAGGCCGTGGTTCTTGTGGCTGAGCATCAGCTCATGTACGCCTGCGCCGTGCCCTACGCCGCTCTCTGCTATGAGACCGGTTATAACGGTTACAACGGCCCCGAGTGTGCCGAGATAGAGCATCCAGGTTGCAGCAGATCTTAAAGACCTTTTATCTGTTATAGCCCCGAGCAGTTCCATAAGCAGAAAGCCGTTGAGCAGGGCTATTGGAAAGTGTACAAAAAGGGGATGGACATTTGCCATCTCAGTGATGCCCGGCAACATGCCTGCAAAGACTTCCATTTAATGCCTCCTTATATACTAAATATACTAACGGTTCTTGTAGCGAATTGCCGTTTGTTCCGACTCAAAGTATAGGGCTTTTGACAGATCTCCCTGAACTATATATGCTCGGGCCTTGTCCACTTCTTTTCCTGTAACAGGATCGGTGGAATAGCGTATCGAGCGGTTTTTTTGCAGCTTGGCCTTGCAGCCTTCGCAGCAACCGTAGTAGGTCTTGCCCTCGATCACCACCGGTATCTGGGGCTTTCCCATGACGCGGTCGGTCACCATGCAGACCTCGCTGGAGATTGCCTTGGTTGCAGGGATGATGGAGACAGAGGCCTCTGCAGAGATGGAATTTGTCTGCATGGCCGCCATAAGTGCGACGGCCATGCCTGTTATGAGTAGATACTTTAGAGCCAGGTGCTTTATATCTATGACGAATGAGTATCTCAATGTCTTTACCCCTATTATTATTTTATCTTTGCTCTTGCCTTGACGACGGCGTGAGCCGATGAGACGGATCTTTTGAGCGTCATTGCCGCTGAGGCCTGTCGCGACTTAATGTTTGTGCTTTTTCTTGTGATCTTTCTTCTTATGATCCATCTTCTTGTCATGGTCCATTTTCTTATGGTCCATCTTCTTGTCGTGATCCATTTTCTTATGATCCATCTGCTTGTCGTGGTCCATCTTTTTATGGTCCATTTCTTTGTGATCCGTCTTGTTATGGTCTTGATCGCTAGCCATGGCAGGGGTTATTAAGAAAACTACCGCTAAAAGGGCAGCTATGATATATCCTGAAAACTTCATCTGTTTTTTCATCTTGATCTCCTTTTGTGTGTTTTTAATAAGTATATAGATTCCGTGCTGATATTAGCCTTGGTATTTATTCGGTGGTCGGGAGCAATGCGCCTTCTCCCCATTCACCGGTCTTTATCTTAATGGCATGTTCTACATTGGTTATAAAGATCATCCCGTCGCCTTTATGGCCGGTATAGGCGGTCTTCTGTATAATATCTACAAGTTTTACGACCTCCTCGTCCAGGCAGACGACCTCTATCTTTGCGATAGCGGATACCTTTTCACAGAAGTCAATGGAGTAGCGCGCATCTTTTGCGATGTTTTTCCCGGTGCTCTGCAGCTTGATGACCGTAACCCCGGGCACCCCGGCTTCCTCAAGACTGTTAATTACCTCTTCTGCCTTAAATTCGCGCATATAAGCTTTTATCTCTTTCATAGCGGCCTCCTGCCTTTAAGACGGTTTTCTGTTACTTAATTCCTCCACCTGTTTTGTCATTCTTTTTCAGACCCTGTTCTTTCCATAGCGCATATATTGCCGGTATGACTATGAGCGTTAGTATCGTCGCTGTTACCATACCTCCGACCATAGGGGCTGCTATGCGCTTCATAACCTGAGAGCCGGTGCCGGTGCCCCACATGATGGGGATAAGCCCCAGGATCGTGGAGAGGACGGTCATCATCTTGGGCCGCACTCTCTCGGCCGCACCCTTGATTATCGCTGCGTAGAGATCCAGGGTCGTAGCCATTGTGCCTTTATTGTAGCTATCTTCATATGCGTGATCCAGGTATATGAGCATGACGACACCTGTTGAGGCCGCTACTCCGGCCAGGGCTATAAAGCCGACCCCTACGGCCACGCTCATGTTGTAGTCCAGTAAATATATGAACCAGATGCCTCCTACCATCGAGAAGGGCAGCGAGAGCATGACTATCAGGCTCTCTGTTATGTTTTTAAAGTTAAAGTACAGGAGCAGGAAGATGACGACCAGGGTTATAGGTACTACCACCTTCAGGCGGGCATTGGCCCTCTGCATGTACTCGTACTGGCCGCTCCAGATAAGCGAGTATCCTGCCGGTATCTCTATTTGTTCGTTCAGTATTTTTTGTGCCCTCTTGACGTATGTGCCTACGTCTACTCCCTTTAGATCCACGTATATCCATGCGTTAAGCCGGGCGTTCTCGCTCTTTATCGCCGCAGGCCCTTTCTTTATGCTGATCTCGGCTACCTGGGTGATCGGTATCTGTGCCCCTGTGGGCGTTGGTATGAGTATACGCCTGAGCTTTGATATATCGTCGCGCAGCTCTCTGCTGTACCTGAGGTTTACCGGATACCGCTCAAGCCCCTCGACCGTGGTGGTTATATTCATGCCACCGATCGCCGACTGTATAACGTCCTGGATGTCTCCGACGGTAAGGCCGTAGCGTGCGGCCTTAAGCCTGTCTATATCGTAGTCCAGGTAGTTTCCGCCTACGACCCTTTCGGCGTAGACCGAGAGGGTCCCGGGGATGTCTCTTATAATAGCCTCAATCTTCTTGCCCAGGTCTTCAAGAACGCGCAGATCTTCGCCCGCGACCTTTATGCCGACCGGCGTCTTTATGCCGGTAGAGAGCATATCGATTCTTGTTTTTATCGGCATGGTCCATGCGTTGGTAACGCCCGGGAACTTTATGGCCTTGTCCATCTCTTCGATGAGTTTCTCCGTGGTCATGCCTTTGCGCCATTCTTCTTTTGGTTTGAGACTAATTGTCGTCTCTATCATCGAGAGCGGCGCCGGGTCGGTAGCGGTCTCGGCGCGCCCAACCTTGCCGAAGACGTGGTGGACCTCGGGGAAGGTCTTTATGATACGGTCGGTCTGCTGCAAGAGTTCCTTTGCCTTTGTAATGGATATCCCCGGCAGGGTCGTCGGCATATATAGAATATCCCCTTCATTTAGCGGCGGCATGAACTCCGAGCCGATCTTTGAGAACGGAACGGCGGTAATCACAAGTGTCAGCAGGCTTAGAATGATCACGCTCTTTTTATATTTGAGCGCCAGGGAGACCATAGGAGTATATAAATATTGCAGAAAACGGTTTATGGGATTCTTTCTCTCTGCAATTATCTTGCCTCTTATGAGGTAGCCCATAAGGACAGGTACTATGGTTACCGCCATTATGGCTGAGGCCGCCATTGCGTATGACTTTGTAAATGCAAGCGGTTTAAAGAGCCTGCCTTCTTGAGCCTGTAGGGTGAGTACCGGCAGGAACGAGACCGTGATGATCAGCATGGCAAAGAAGATAGACGGCCCGACCTCTTTTGAGGCCTCCATGATGATCTGCCAGTGGTCTTTCTTTTCACCGCTCTCCTTTGCGTGTTCAATATGTTTGTGCGCGTTTTCTATCATTACGATAGAGGCGTCAACCATGGCGCCGATCGCTATGGCGATACCGGAGAGGCTCATTATGTTGGCATTGAGTCCCTGATAATACATGACGATAAAGGATATAAGTATCCCGAGCGGCAGCGTGAATATGGCCACAAGCGAGCTTCTGAAGTGCAGAAGAAAGATAACGCATATGATCGTTACCATTATTATCTCTTCGATAAATTTTTCTTGGAGCGTCTCTATCGCCCTGTTTATCAGCTTGGAACGGTCGTAGACCGCAGTGATCTCCACGCCTTCGGGAAGTCCTTTTTTAAGTTCTTCCATCTTTATCTTTACGTCTTCTATTACTCTGAGCGCGTTCTCTCCGTAGCGCATGACAACTATGCCACCGACGACCTCGCCCTCTCCGTTAAGCTCTGTAACGCCGCGCCTTAGCTCGGGGCCAAGATGGACGTTGGCTACATCTCTTATGGTGATAGGCGTGCCGTTGCCGTCGACGCCGATTGCGATATTTTTTATATCTTCGACCGATTTTATGTATCCAAGCCCCCTTACCATAAACTCTGTCTCGGCCATCTCTACCAGGCGGCCTCCGACGTCGTTGTTGGAGCGTTTGATCGCGTGCTTGACCTTGCTCAGAGGGATGTTGTAGGAGAGCAGCTTGTTGGGGTCTACCTCTACTTGATATTGCTTTACGAAGCCGCCGATGCTGGCGACCTCGGAGACCCCCGGGACGGTCTGTAGTTCATAACGCAGGAACCAGTCCTGGATGCTCCTGAGGTCGGCAAGGTCGTTTT
>UOEA01000090.1_pt1 | contig 54392 bp, 46 predicted proteins | sample 1988571 | NCBI WGS metagenome assembly UOEA01 (sample SAMEA4712194, study PRJEB27164) | hydrothermal vent metagenome | biome: marine basaltic hydrothermal vent biome; feature: marine hydrothermal vent; material: mineral | place: Pacific Ocean | collected 2011-06-14/2011-07-23 | depth 1689 m | reverse complement strand
ACATTATGAGTGACAATAGCATAGAGTCAGGTGAGGTGCTACAGCTAGTGACCTTTAGTCTCGGCAACGAGGAGTTCTCTGTCGATATCTTGAAGGTACAGGAGATTATCCGGCTGATGGAGCTAACTAGAGTTCCAAAGGCGCCGGAGTTCATTGAAGGAGTTATTAACCTCAGGGGAAAGGTCATCCCTGTAATGGATCTGCGCAAGCGCTTTTCAATGCCGGAGGCTGAAGACAGCAGCGAAGCCCGTATAATAGTCGTAGAGCTTCATAACGCTACGGTTGGTTTCAGGGTAGACGGGGTCTCAGAGGTCTTGAGATTACCGGCCGATACGGTAGAGCCGCCGCCGACTATGGTATGCGGCGTAGAGACCGAGTATATAAAGGGTGTGGGTAAGCTTGACGACAGGCTTATAATACTCCTTGACGTAGAAAAGGTCTTGACTGAGGACGAACATTCTTCAATGGACGCAATTGCGGCCAATGAATAGTAGGCCTGATAAGCAGTCATAGTTGTTATATATTCAGCCGGCCTGAGTAAAGCTCAGGCCGGCTGTTTTTTATATGTTCTGTCAGGAGTTTTTCGTTGTAAGGTCTTGATATTATATAAGGTTTTTAGGTCATGTGTCTTCCGTCAAGAAGGTTATAGTGAAACTTTGACAACAAACCATTGCTGTGCTAGACTCTGATGTGAAATACGGTTGTTGTTCTTATGAATGATTAATGAAGAAAGTGAGGGTATAAATGAGCGAAGATGCCACTCCTAGCAACGAGAATCTTGAGGATATTATCCTTAAGACCTGCGATTTGCCGGTACTACCCGCTACTGCACAAAAGCTTATGTCGCTTATGGCAGATCCCAATGCCAATGTAGAGAAACTCAGAAAGATAGTAATGACAGACCCCGGTATGACCGCCAAGATACTGAAGATCGCCAATTCGGCCTTCTACGGGGGGTACAGGACCATCCAGAACCTTTCTCAGGCTATCATGAGGCTCGGCTTCAGGGCTGTTGAGAATATCGTTATGGCAGGCTCCATGAAGGGTGTCTATAAGCGTTTTGGCCTGACCGAGAAGCTTCTATGGGAGCAATCCATAGGCTCGGCCGTTATTGCCCATCTGATAGCCCGCCGCAATAGTCCTGCAGAGGCCGAGGATGCCTTTGTAGCAGGGCTCTTGCATGACGTCGGTAATGTCATACTCAATAACGAGCACCCCGAGAAGTTCAGCGAGGTGATGGAGAAGGTATATAACGACAGCGTAAGCTATGCCGAGGCTGAAATGGCTGTCTTTGGTTTTAGTCACAGGGAGGTCGGTGCCCTCGTTGTCAGGAAGTGGAGCTTCCCCGAGACTATGGAGATGATGCTCAGGCACTTCGATGATGTCGAGAAGCTCTCTTATAATCAGTCTCTATATGATGTTGCGAAGATTGTTAATGTAGCCGACCGTATATGTATGAAGTTCGGTATCGGCTGGAGGAGCCCTCAGGCAGATGCAATAAGCGACGAAGAGTTTAGCGAGTCGCTTGACATTACCCAGGAAGAGCTTCTGGAGCTTATCGAAAATGTCAAGGCAGGTGTTGACGCCTGACGCCCGGCGTTCGTCCTGCGTTCAGAGGGCCGCGTTGCCTTGAAACGCACTGTTTGTTATGATATATTAAAGGTATGGTCGATAAAACATCCGGCATACCGCTTGGGCCATCTAAGCCGCTAACTCCTCTTAAAGGTATTACACATGTGCGCCATCATGATAGAGAGGATCGTCTCGTACCTGACCGCAAGAAGAAGACTCCCGATAAAAAACATCCAGGTGTTAGTGATGACGAGCAGGAGACACCGGAAGGCAGTAAAGATAATAAGATAGATATACGTGCATGAAAGATGCCTTTTCTTATCGTCTCAGACGGCCTGGGTGTTGTCTTAGACGGCCTGGGTGTTGTCTTAGACGGCCTGGGTGTTGTCTTAGACGGCCTGGGTGTTGTCTTAGACGGCTTGGTTTTGTCTTAGGCGGCTTGGGTGCCGTCTCAGACGGTTTGTGTCTTGGGCCGGTGCCAAATAACAATCCTTGATCTTTATCACCCCGAGAGGAATGCATTATCTCGTAATGAATAAGTGGAATATTATACTCTTAGTCTCTGATATTGTTTTAATGGGGGTGGTTCTTTTTCTCCTCTTTAGAATGCGTTCTTCTGTTACGGCCGCTAGCGGTGAACCCCGTAGCGGTGAGAAGGCCGACGCCCTTGAAGCCGAGCTTTCGAAGGTTAAGCAGGCAGCCAGGAGCCTGGAGATAAAGAGAGCGGAGATGGACTCTCTGGGCGAAGAGCTAAAGGAGAAGCAGGATCATCTGGAGAGTGTTATCGGTAAGGTAGAGGCTGTTATCGATTCTATGGCTGCACCTGTGGGGGGTGCTGGGGCATCTGTTGTGGGTGCTGGGGCATCTGTTGTGGGTGCTGAGTCTTCTGTGGCGGGCGCCGAGCCCTCCAGGGGCGAGACCCTGGCCATGGCTCGTGAGATGATCTCAGAGGGCAAGAGTCTCGGCGAGATATCCGCTAAGCTTAATCTCTACAGAGGTGAGCTGGAGTTGCTCAAGTCGTTAGACGAAATTTCTTCAGAGTAACACCTGCACTTCCTTCCTTACCATAAAATCCATCTTTTTTTACTTTTAGTTATGCTCTGTACTAACCTTTTGGATTAAGTCTGCTATAATCTAAGTGATTATGATGTATCTATTTTCCATGCGTTTTCTGCTCCTATTTCTTTGAAACTTCTCTGATTTTATCTCCCCGATTCAACCTTAGTCCAAAGGGCCTTGAACGTTATGAATTTAACGAGGGGGGTACTATGAGCATAAAGTTTAAACTGATGATAGTTATCGGTGCTTTTCTTGTTTTAATCATAGTAGCGGTAGGAGTAACTGTTTATACGATTAATTCTTTAAAAGAGGATTCCAGCACGGTTAATCTTGCCGGCAGGCAGAGGATGCTTGCGCAGAAGTATGCAAAGGAGTTCTTTACCGTGGTAGTTCCAGCGCAGGTGAAGAGCAGCGCAGTAAAGGCCGCGCAGATGGTTACTATTCAGATAAAAGAGGATAGGGCAAAGTATACAAAGGGTGTTATAGCCAAACTTAAGAAAGAGTTGCCGGGCTTTAAGCCTGCAAGGGACTGGTCTACCCTTAAGGGCGGAGTTCCTCTTCCTGCGACCTTTGTCCAGGAGGTATCGGAGAAGATCAATAAGTCTGGTATCTACAGGTATGATCTTCTAAGCCGTTGGAACCTTAATAAAGCAAAAGGGCTCAGCAGTAAGTTCGAAAATGAGGCCTTTAACGCGCTTATGGCAAATAAGGACGAGCCTTTTTATAGATTCATGAACTACAAGGGCAAGTCGGTGCTGCGCTACGCAACGCCGGATATAGCCGGGGCCGCAGCCTGTGTCAACTGTCATAACGCACACCCTGCGAGCGCGAAGCGAGACTTTAAGCTCGGTGATGTTATGGGCACTCTTATTGTGACCATTCCGGTCTCTTCAGAGATAAGTCGTCTCGGGGACGTTTTGGGTAATAGCGGCGGCACTGGCGGTAGTGACCTTAGTGCATATGAGGCAACTGCAAAGGTCTTTGAAAAGACACTTTCAGCTCTTATATCAGGAGGAGAGGCGCCGCTGAACCTTACGATGAGCAAGTTTGCCATGGTTGTTCCGAGTTATAATCCGGCAGTAATTTCTCAGCTCAAGGTCGTGGAAGGACTCTGGCAGAAGATGAAGGAGGCAGTGGAGGTAGTAGTTAACTCTAATGTAAATTCACCTGAGTACATTAAGGCAATGAACTCTTTTCTCACAATCAATTCCGATATTGTCGTACAGATGAACAAGGCGGTGGGTATGTACGAGGCGGACTCCTTGCAGGGTATCAGCAATATGATGAAGATCCTGGGCGCTTTTGTCATACTTGCTTTTTGTGTGGCCTTTGGCGCTCTGATCCTGGTTACGCGCTCTATCATAAGGCCTATCAATGCCGTAGTCGAACTTGCCGGGACTATGGCGGCGAAAGACCTGAGCTCCGCTGACCTTAATATGAAGGGTAGTGATGAGATAGGCACCCTTGCCGTAGCCCTTGATACAATGAAGAAAAACCTGAACGATATAATAGGACAGATACGTAACTCATCCGATCATGTCGCCGTCTCAACCTCAATGCTCTCTACGACATCTGCGCAGATAGTCGATGGTATTGATCGTCAGTCGAACCAGACCAACCAGGTCGCAACGGCTATGGAGGAGATGAGCGCGACCGTCATTGAGGTTGCCAAGAACTCGCAGGGCGCCTCCGAGGCATCGGATGATACCCAGCAGATAGCCGTCCAGGGCGGAGACGTTGTAAAGCGCGCGGTAGACGGTATGATGGCCGTGGCAGATACTGTTAGAGAAAGCGCGGTAACGGTCGAGGCTCTTGGTAAGAGCAGCGACGAGATAGGCGCTATCATCTCGGTCATCAACGATATAGCAGACCAGACAAACCTGCTCGCGCTCAACGCAGCTATCGAGGCTGCGCGCGCCGGCGAGCAAGGTCGCGGTTTTGCCGTCGTAGCCGACGAGGTAAGAAAGCTTGCCGAGAAGACGACCAAGGCGACAAAAGAGATAGCCGATATGATAAAGTCGATCCAGTCCGATACAAAGGGCGCGATGGGCTCGATGCATGAGGGCACCAAGCAGGTCGAGGAGGGCGTACAGCTTGCCAGCGAAGCAGGAGAATCCTTACAGCAGATCGTATCAAGCGTAGACCGAGTTACCGATATGGTTCGTCAGATCGCAACAGCAGCCGAGGAGCAGAGCGCGACGAGCGAGGAGATATCATCAAATGTCTCCGGTATCGCCGAGATAGCCAATCAGAATAACGTGGGCGTAAAAGAGGTCTCTGCCGCCGCTGTTGAGCTTAACAAGGTTGCTGAAGACCTGAAGGGACTGGTAGGCACGTTTATCCTGGCAGATGGCGCTGAGCAAGCCGCAGAAGCTTTGAGTAGCGGTTCTGCTGGTGACCAGATTGATGGCCATCAGCGACGGGGCACTGCCGAGGCCGGTAAGAATGTAGTAAGTTTTGACCGTAATGCAGAGGTTGACTCTGCAAGCGGCGACGCGGCGGACGAGACCGAGGGCTGGGGCAGTTAAAGCAGGGCGTCGCAGCTCGGTCATTTATTACTACCTTTGTCGAAAATGAATTATTTTTTTTATCGGCGAGGTCAAACCGGCGGGGTCAAAGATTTGACCCCGCCGTTATTTTTTATTATTCAAGGCATTCTGTTTATCTTAAATAGCCCCTACTGATACCGTCCTCACTGGCTTTGCCCCTTCTGAAGTTGTTTCTTATTTGACAGGTCAAAAACCCAACACCATACATAGGTTACCACTGATACGTTACTTTGGCTTTTAAAAACGAGCTCTTTGTCCTATTTATCATTTTGTGTTATCAGCGATATTAATCTATGCATTTAAAATTCAATCCTATGTGGCATGAGAATCTCAAGGCCGGAAGGGCCCCCCCTTAGTATCCCTCATTAAAGGTCAATCATACTTGTTCGCTTAAGGTCTGGAAGAAGCAAATACTTATCTACTAATAACATATACTAATAATACGCCAGGCTCGGCCTGCTGCATAAAGTGTGTTTTTTGCACACTGTAATTATATGCCAGGGTTGAGTCTTTATTCAGGTAAGCATTTCTTTAGTATTTGTTCCCTTCCAAAATCCACAGTCGGCCTTAACCTTCAAGTTATCACTTATGAACTTTAAGGGAGGTTTTTCATCATGAGCATCAAGCTGAAACTGATCGTAGTTGTCGCTGCCTTTGTTTCTCTGGTAGTGATAGCTGTAGGCGTAACTGCGTTTACAATTAACTCACTGAAGAAGGATTCTACTGTAATTAACCTTGCCGGCAGGCAGCGGATGCTGGCGCAGAAGTATACCAAGGAACTATTTGCGGATATGGTTCCTGCTCAAGTAAATGCAAGCGCAGTAAAGGCCGCGCAGATAGCGACTATCCAGATAAAAGAGGACAGGGCTAAGTATACAAAAGGTGTTATCGTTAAACTTAAAAAAGAGTTGCCGGGCTTTAAGCCTGCAAGGGACTGGTCTACCCTTAAGGGCGGGGTTCCTCTGCCTGCGACCTTTGTCCAGGAGGTATCGGAGAAGATCAATAAGTCGGGCATCTACAGGTATGATCTTCTAAGCCGTTGGAACCTTAATCAGGCAAAGGGGCTCAGCAGTAAGTTTGAAAATGAGGCCTTTAACTCGCTGCTGTCAAATAAGAAAGAGCCATTTTACAGGTTCATGGACTACAAGGGCAAGTCGGTGCTGCGATATGCAACGCCGGATATAGCCGGGGGCGCAGCCTGTGTCAACTGTCATAACGCACATCCTTCGAGCGCGAAGCGGGACTTTAAGCTTGGCGACGTAATGGGGATGCTTGTCGTTACTATACCTGTGCCGGCAGAAGTGGCGCTTATCGGTAGCGGTAACGATATGGGCGCAGGCGTAGGCGGTGGTGGAGATATGCGTGCGTATGACCTTACCGGACAAGTCTTTGAAAGGACTTTAGCGGCGCTTATCTCAGGCGGGAATGCACCGGCGGGTTTCGCTACGACCGAGATTATTAAAATCGGTGCGTCTGGTAATGATGCAATCATTGCGCAACTGAAAGAGGTAGACGCGTTATGGAAGAAGATGAAGGGCTATGAAAGTGTTATTGAGGCCTCCGACATTAATACGCCTGCCTACCTGACGGCGCTGGATAATCTTTTAAAGGTCAATGTGGATCTTGTCTCTAATATCAACAAAACCGTAGTCATGTATGAGGCTGATTCCAGACAGGGAATTAGCAATATGATGAAGCTTCTGGGCTTCTTTGTTCTGCTTGCCTTTGTCGTCGCTGCAATTGCGCTGTTTTTAATTATGCGATCAATTGTAAGACCTGTTACAGAGGTTGCAAGGCTTGCCAGTGTAATGGCCGCCGGAGATCTTAGCTCAGCCGATCTTGAGATAAAGACGACCGACGAGGTGGGAAGTCTGGCCTGCGCCCTTAATACCATGAAAGGGAACCTTAATGAGATGATAGGTAATATAAGGAAGTCCTCGGATAATATGGTGTCTGCCACGTCCGGGCTTTCCAGTACCTCCAGCCAGATAGTTCACGGCGCAGAGACGCAGTCGGCTCAGACCAGCCAGGTCGCAACGGCCATGGAGGAGATGAGCGCGACCGTTATTGAGGTCGCCAAGAACTCGCAGGGCGCCTCCGAGGCGTCGGACGATACCCAGCAGATAGCCGTTGCCGGCGGAGACGTTGTAAGGCGTGCGGTAGACGGTATGATGGCCGTTGCAGAGACCGTCAGGCAGAGCGCATCGACGGTCGAAGCCCTTGGCAAGAGCAGCGACGAGATAGGCGCTATTATCTCGGTCATCAACGATATAGCCGATCAGACAAACCTGCTTGCGCTTAATGCAGCTATCGAGGCTGCGCGCGCCGGCGAACAAGGGCGTGGCTTTGCCGTCGTCGCCGACGAGGTAAGAAAGCTTGCCGAGAAGACGACCAAGGCGACCAAAGAGATAGCCGATATGATCAAGACTATCCAGAACGATACAAAGGGCGCTATGAGCTCTATGCATGAGGGCACAAAACAGGTCGAAGAGGGCGTACAGCTCGCAAGTGAAGCAGGGGAAAGCCTCCAGCAGATCGTTTCAAGCGTAGATCGAGTTACGGATATGGTCCGCCAGATAGCAACGGCAGCCGAGCAGCAGAGCGCAACGACCGAGGAGATATCTACCAGCGTTACCAGTATCGCGGATATAGCAGAGGAAAATAGTGACGGAATAAGGCATATATCAAGTGCTGCCGACGAGTTAAATAAGGTGGCGGAAGACCTGAACGGCTTTGTGAGTACCTTTATTCTCGCCAAGGGTGGTAGGGCCATTACCGGCGCCGGTGCGGTGAATCCGCAAGAGACCGGCAGCGGCGATCCTGCCAGTACAAGCGACAATGTCGTGAGCTTTAAAGAGAAGGCGTTCGTGCAGGTAGAACTAGACGAAGAAAAGGACATGTATGGAAGGTAGTTCTCCATGTTTCAGCCGGCTCACATGGCTCAAGCCCGCCTGAGCCGGTTTAATGCCATCATGAGATGGCGCCCAGCGTCGCCTGAGACGGTTTAATGCCGCCTCAGGCGGTCAGTTGGCTTGAAAAAGAGTTTCTTTATCTTTTAAGATGTCTCCTTACCCGGCAAGGATGGTTCCCCGCCGTCCCGGTCGGTTTTTTGACCCGTCTCAGACGGTATTGGGCTGTCTCAGACGGTCTTCCGTGCTGTATGAGACGGTTTATTCCAGGCATAGGAGCGTAGATTTTATATTACGCTCCTATGCCTTTTTATGTTTTATCGCATATGACAAAGGCAAGGGCGTTGGTCGTTTTTTGCCGCGTGAGAGAAAAAATTGCCTACCGGGAATAATCTGCCGTTCGAGGTTTTGACGGTTTATGATTGTCTGTTATCTAAGTATGTGTTTTGTAAGGTTATTTTTTTAGACGAAAGTTGGCACAGTTGTTGCACTATAAGGCAGATGAGAGTAGGAGGTTAAGTAAGATGGATAGATCGATATTTGTCGCCCTCTCCGGGGCCATGGCGCAGCAAAAGAGGCTAGAGACGGCCTCTTATAATATATCTAATGCCGATACAGCCGGTTATAAGAAGCAGGACAATGTCTTTAGTGCGATCTTTACCGATGCCCTTAAGGCATACCCTGTCGACGATGGTATCGAGATCGATATGACTCAGGGCGCTGTTAGAAATACCGGAAATCAGTTTGATATGGCGATAATGGGTAATGGTTTTTTTGTTGTAAATACCCCGCAAGGTGAGCGTTATACCAGGCAGGGGGATTTTACGGTCAATGCCGAGGGTATATTATCGACTAAAGAGGGTTACCCTGTATCAGGCGAGGGCGGTGAGATACAGATAATAGGTGAGAAGATCGTTGTTAACGAGGCGGGCGAGGTCTCCGGCGGGAAAAAAATGCCGAAGAAGCAGCTGAGTCTCGTAAGCTTTGATGATGATACAAAGTTCATTAAAGAGGGGCAGTACTATAGTGTCTTAAGCGGCGGCGTCAATAAAACTCCTGCCTTAGGTGAAATAGCAGTGGTGCAGGGAAACCTTGAGGTCTCAAATGTGAATGCCGCTAAAGAGATGGTCAATTTGATCGAGATCATTCGCATATATGATAGTCAGGGTAAGATGATACAGACGCTTGACGACATAGCTAAAAAAGCGATTAACGATATCGGCGCTTTTTAAATTGAATTATTAGCTTTTTGCTCTAACATAGTGTTTTAGGAGGTTTTATTATGATGAGATCGTTGTGGACGGCATCTACCGGAATGGATGCTCAGCAGTTTAGGATCGACGTTATTGCGCATAACCTGGCAAACGTAAATACGGCGGGTTTTAAGAAGACTCGTGCCGATTATCAGGATCTTCTATATCAGGAGATGCGGTCGCCGGGGGCTTCTTCCTCGCCGAGCACAATAGTGCCGACCGGTATTCAGGTAGGCCAGGGCGTTAAGGTCGTATCTACGAGCAAGCTCTTTAGTCAGGGTAATTACCAGCAGACGCAGAACCCGCTGGACGCGACCATCGAGGGTAAGGGCTTTTTTCAGATAACCCTGCCAAGCGGTGATATCGGCTATACAAGGGACGGCGCCTTTAAGGTGGATAATTCCGGAAATATGGTCAACTCTGACGGCTACCTTATGGAGCCGCAGGTAACGCTCCCATCGGATACGATCGATATAACCATAAGCTCTGACGGTATAGTATCTGTAACGCAGCCTTCGACCACCACGCCTACGCAGGTCGGTAATATCGAGTTGGCTAACTTTATAAATCCGGCCGGGCTCAAGGCCACGGGTAAGAATATGTACCTGGAGACCGAGGCCTCTGGTAATCCGACGACCTCGGTGCCGGGCGAGTTCGGAACCGGTACAATTGCACAGGGTTTTCTTGAGATGTCTAACGTAAGCGTTGTCGAGGAGATGGTAAATATGATCACCTCTCAGAGGGCCTACGAGCTTAACTCCAAGGCCATTCAGACCTCTGACGATATGCTCAGGACCATAAACGGCCTTAAGAGGTAGTTATGATTAAGTTTTTATCCTTTATTTTAACGGTGTTATTTGTGGTATCAGGCGCTTCTTATGCAGCAGCTGCGCCCTCTGCCGCAAGTGATCTGATCTATGACAAGGTCACGGCCCTGGTAAAGTCCGATAGCCGTTGGGGGGATGCCTCGGTAGAGGTAAGCGACCTTGATCTTTCGGCGCTGGACAGTGGCGGTAAGCAGGTTGCAGTCAGGGGTTTTGATGCAGTTAAGGTACGGTTTTTGGGGCAGGTACGCCCGGGTAAGAGATTTACCATGAGGCTCGTCTTTTTAAAGGACGATAAGGTACTGACAAAGGTTCTGGCAACGGCCAGAATAAGTGTCTTTAAGGACGTAGTTGTCGCGATGCGCTCGCTCAGGATAAGGGACAAGATAGGGGCTGGGGATGTGAGGATTGAGCGTATGCAGCTCAGGGATCTGGACGCAGCGGTCTTTGTCTCTTTAGATGACGTCGTAGGGATGAGGGTCAGGCGTCCGGTCAGGGCCGGGGCGTATGTTAAAAGAGATTATATCCAGCCCGAGACGCTTGTGCGCAGGGGCGATAAGGTTATTGTGGTGGCTGAGAGCGGGATCTTAAAGATCAGGAGCAGGGCCCGCGCTTTGGAAGACGGTTATCCGGGCAGTGTTGTAGAGGCCCGCACCGTAGGCGGTAAGATCGTCTTCGGTACTGTCAATGAGAAAGGCGAGCTTGCTGTTGCTTTTTAGTCAGGGAGAGGTAAGTTATGAATAAATTTGGAATAATACCATCTAAAATGCTCTATCTGGCTCTGGTGGCGATTGTGGTAACGGCCGCTGGCTGTTCTACGCCGACACCTAAGAAGGTCGATACCTCGGCAATACCTATCTATACAAAGACGCAGACACCCGGTGAGGGTTCTCTCTGGGCCGGCGAGACCTCGATGAACACCCTTTTTAAAGACTTCAGGGCCAGGAACGTCGGTGATATATTGACCGTTCTCGTCTCTGAGAGTACGAGCGCTACCGAGGAGGCCACGACATCCACCAAGCGGGAGACCGATGCCAGTGCCAATATATCCAGCATGCTGGGACTGGGGCTTGACTTCGGTATGAAGAATTTTCTTATGCAGAAAAATGCATTTTCTCCAAGTTTTGGCAGTACATATAATAATGACTTCGACGGTGAAGGCGAGACGACAAGGAAAGGTTCCTTCAATACGACCATAGCGGTGCGGGTAGTAGAGGTGCTGCCAAACGGCAACCTTGTGATCGAGGGTAAGAAAGAGACCCGGTTAAATAACGAGCTACAGTATATCGTCCTCAGCGGTCTGGTCAGGCCAATTGATATAAGTACCGATAATACAGTGCTTTCCAGTAAGATCTCTGATTCAAGGCTCGAGTACTCGGGCTCAGGAGTTATCTCCGATGAGCAGAGCCCTGGCTGGGCAAGGAGGGTTCTGGATAATGTTTGGCCTTTCTAGATACCTTATAATCTTATCGGTAGCCGTAGCGGCTGTCTTCTGTGCTGTTCCTGCAGAGAGTGCCCGGCTTAAAGACGTCGCCTTTTTTGAAGGGGTAAGGTCTAACCAGCTCATTGGTTATGGTCTTGTTGTTGGTCTTGGCGGTAAAGGAGATAAGAAAGGGGCGGTATATACCAACCAGAGCGTGGCAAATATGCTCAATAAGCTTGGTATGAAGATAAAACCCGGAGATCTTAGCCTCAAGAATACGGCGGCCGTCATCGTAACGGCGGAGTTGCCGCCATTTGCCAAGAAGGGGTCCAGGATAGACGTTCTTGTTTCATCGATAGGGGACGCAAAGACACTTCAGGGCGGCACGCTTCTGGTTACCCCGCTCAAGGGGCCGGACGGCAATGTATATGCCGTGGCCCAGGGGCCGGTCTCAATGGGCGGCTTTGTCGCGGGTATAGGCGGCACAACTGTCAGCAAGAACCATCAGACCGTTGCCAAATTGCCTGGAGGGGCGTTCGTAGAGAAAGAAGTGCCTTTTAGCCTTGAAGGTAAAAGGTCTTTGACCCTTACGTTCAGGCACCCGGACTTTACGACCGTCGAGAGGGCGGCAGATATGATAAATATTAACTTTGGAGGAGAGATGGCCACGGCACGTGACAGCGGCAGTGTCAGTATTGTGGTTCCGGCCGAATACCGGGGGAATATAGTCCGGTTCATCTCAAAGGTAGAGGGTCTTGTTGTTAAAGAGGATACTATATCAAAGGTCGTCGTCAATGAGAGGACAGGGACCGTTGTTATAGGAAAAAACGTTACGATCTCGACCGTTGCGGTCTCGCACGGAGATATTACAGTACAGATAAATACGGATATTCAGGTCTCCCAGCCAAGGCCTTTATCAGAAGGCGAGACCGTGGTAACCGCAACAGAGGATATACAGGTCTTTGAAAAGCCGGCGAGCCTGGTGCTCCTGAAGCAGACCGTTACCCTCGGTGAGGTCGTAACCGCCTTGAATGAGGTAGGCGTCACTCCGCGCGACCTGGTGGCGATACTTCAGGCGCTGAAGGCGGCCGGGGCGTTGCAGGCGGAACTGCTTATAATCTAACCACCGTCTGAGACGGCTCGCAGGCCGCCAGAGACGGTTCACAAGGCAGTCAGAGACGGTTCACAAGGCAGTCAGAGACGGTTCACAAGGCAGTCAGAGACGGTTCACAAGGCCATCTGAGGCAGCTTGTAAGGTCGCTAGAGATGGCTAGCTTTTAAAAAAGGATCTATAATGGCAGCTAATGGTATAAATTCACAGGCGCAGGCAGAGTTCTTTAAGAGCAGCGTGCTGCCAAGTGTGAGCCACGAGGGCAGGGGCGGCATTAAGAGGGCGGTTGAGAACTTTGAGGCGATCTTTATTAATGATCTGCTTAAGGTTATGCGTAAAACAACGACCAAAGGCGGGCTCTTTAACTCGGGTAACTCTGGCGAGATCTATAGCTCGATGATAGATACCGAGCTTTCGAAGAACCTGGCAAGAGGCAAGGGGCTCGGGCTCGGGCAGATGCTGCTCAAGCAGCTCGATAAAGACGGCGAGCTGAGGGCTGAGAAGGCTTTTAATGCCGAAAAGCCCTTTAAGGTTGAAAAGCCCTTTAAGGCTGGGCAGATACACGGTATTAGAGGCTCTGAGGCTGTAGGGAGTCTGACAACAAAAAAGGCCCCTGAAGGTCTGGATAAGAAGCAGCCCGTATATGAAATGCCTGTTCGCGGCGATGTTAGCTCTGGTTTTGGTATGAGGACTCATCCGATCAAGCAGATCAGGGCATTTCACCGCGGTATGGATATCAGTACTTACGAGGGAGCGCCCGTATATCCCACGGCAGATGGAAAGGTGAGTTACACCGGAAAATCAGATAGTTACGGTAATTTTGTCGAAGTAAAGCACGACAACGGCATAGTCTCAAGGTATGCGCACCTGCATAGCCATATTGTAAGCGAGGGGGACGTCGTGGTTACCTCCAGACCCATGGCTTTTGTTGGCAACTCGGGTAGTTCCACGGCGCCGCACCTCCATTTTGAGGTACTGCGTGACGGCAAGGCCGTTGATCCGGATGCGTTTTTAGGCGGCGTCTGATAAAAAGGCATTAAATGGGACTTTTAAGGATCTTGTAAGAGGGAAATACTTATATAAAACAAGGACTTCTTGATTAAAGTTTCTGGCGGTTTTTGTCGATAAGAAATCATGGCAAATACTATTCTAAGATCTTAAGGAGGAGCCAGAACTATGAAGATAGGTGGACGAAAGCCAGGTGTCGGTAGAGACGGCGCGATAAAGACAGCAAAGAAGAAGACTGACGATAAGTCGTCGTCCGTTGCAGGGAGTTCCAGCTCAAGTGTAGAGAGCGATAATGTAGAACTCTCCAGTAAAGCTCAGACGATGAAGAAGCTTAATTCGCTTATTGACTCTACCCCTGACGTCAGGGGAGCTATCGTGGTAAAGCTCAGGACGGATATTGAGAACGGAAGTTACAGGGTTAATGTAGAGAAGGTTGCAGAGAGGATGTTGGAGAGAGCTATTAAGGATTCTCTTTATAAAGACAGGTAAGGGTATAGTTATGGATGTTCGTGGACTGATAAATAAGATCGAGATCGAGACGCGCCTCTACAAAGAGTTGATAGCTCTTTTACATGAGGAGACAGAGGCCGTTATTCAGAGAGACTATAAAGAGCTCTATAAGGTCATCGGTCATAAGGGGCACGTACTGGTCGCTCTGGAGCGGGCGGTGGGCGATAGGGTCTCTTTTCTCGACGAGATACTCGCAGGAGAGTCTCTTACGGGCGAGCAGGCTACATTGTCGGCTTTTATACTGAAGCTGCCGGGCTCACCTGAAAGAGAAGAGCTTAGCGCGGCGCGTATTAAGCTACAGTCCCTGATGGATAGCGCCAGAGAGGTCAACAGGGTTAATACCCATATCGTGCAGAAATCACTGGATAATGTAAATAAAACACTGGGTTTTCTTGGCAATCTCTTTGTTAAGGATACTTACGGGCCCAACGGTGCGATCGGTGGCATGGAAGTAAAGGGTTCGCGCCTCTCAGAGGGAGTTTAGGTATGTCAGAGATTACCTCACTTATGTCGATAGCAAGGACAGCGCTTATGTCGACGCAGAAGTCGATCAGCGTAGTCTCGCATAATATCGCAAATGCCAATACAGAGGGCTACTCCAAGCAGCGTACGCTCCTGGAGACCAGAGCGCCAGCTGAAGTGGGCGGGCTCCTTTTCGGTCGCGGTGTTGATATAGCTGACATCAGCCGCATCTACGACCCCTTTATAGAGGCCAGTTTAAGAGATGCCAAATCGGATTTTTCTTTTTTCGATAGTAAGGGGGCAGTCCTCTCTAATGTCGAGAGTATAATAAACGACCTGGCAACAGAGTTCGGGCTTTCATTTTCCATTAACGACTTCTTCAACGGCTTTCAGGACGTTGCCAATGATCCGTCTTCCGCTACCGAGAGAGGTTCTTTGCTTGCAAAGGCCTCGGTAATGGCCGATACGCTTCAGCGTATAGATCAGCGCGTAAAGCAGGAACTTACGAGTATAGGCGGCCAGGTAGATGCTCTGGTTGTAGAGGTGAACAGCCTCGCCAACAGGATCGCCGATGTTAACAAAGAGATAATCTTTATGAGTAATCGCAATCTTACCCCGAATGATCTGCTTGATAAGAGAGATTCACTGCTAAGAGATCTCTCCGAGATAATCGATATATCGACCTTTAAAGATAACGAGGGAACGGTTAACGTTCTTATGGGGACAGGGATTAAACTTGTCTCCGGTACCCAGGTAACAAAGGTTACCCTTGTAGAGCCAAGCCTTACTACTGGCAGCTACGAGCTGCTATCGGGCGGTGTGGTGAAGTTTGCCAGTCGTCTTACCGGTGGAAGCATCAAAGGGTTGATAGACGGCAGGGATCAAGCCATCTCCACATTAAAGCAGATAGATGTTCTGGCCGCTTCAATATACCAGGACGTCAATGGCCTGCACTCGGCAGGGTACGGCCTGGACAACTCAACAGGTAACGATTTCTTTACCGGTATTCAGGTATATACCGAGGCTGAATCCGATAATACCGGTGGCGCCAGGGTATCAGCTTCAAGCATTACCAGCCTTAGCGCCCTTACTCTGGACGATTACCAGATAACCTTTAGCGCCCCTGCTACTTACAATGTCGTAAACTCTAAAACAGGCTCCGTGGTCGTCTCCGCCGGGGCCTATACCTCCGGCAACGCGATAGCCTTTGAAGGAATAAGCGTTACGATAACCAATAATACCGGGGCCCCTGCCGTTGGTGATACCTTTGACATAAGCGCTACGCACGGCCTTACCGGCAATATAGATATAGCCATTACAGATACAGATAAGGTAGCCGCCTCCAGTACTCTGGCAGGGCTGCCGGGTAATAATATAAATGCGCTTGCCATGTCGGCGCTGAGGGATGCAAAGAATACCGTTGGCAAGACCTATGCCGATTATCATACCGGTATTTTGACGGAGGTCGGGGTTGAGAGTAACTTCCTTAACGTCAATCTGGAGCTTCAGGAGTCTGTTGTTCAGGAACTGACAAATAGCCGTGAATCGGTTTCAGGGGTATCTCTTGAGGAAGAGGCCATTGAGATGATAAAGCTTCAGCGTTCTTTTGAGGCTGCGGCAAAGCTCTTGACCGTTGCCGATGAGATGTTCCAGACTATCTTGAGTATTAAACGGTAGTTTGTTGTAATATAGTATGTAGAGGGGATTTAAATGAGGGTTACAGAGAATATAATATATAGCACATATATTCAGGATATACTCAAGCATCAGCGCTCTCTTTTTAAGCTTCACGAGCAGCTTGCTTCGGGTAAGGCCGTTAATTCTCTGTCCGATGACCCGGTCAATGCCGGCAGGATACTTCGCAGCAAGAGTACCTTATCGTCTTTTGATCAATATGAGAGAAATGCCAACTCGGGACTTACCTATCTTAACATAGCGGAGTCTACCCTTGAGAGGGTAAAGTCCATTATAGTAAGGGCCAAGGAAGTTGCCATCAGTGAGGCCACGGGTACGGCAGGCAGTGCTTCGCGTCTAAACGCAGCCTTCGAGATAAATCAACTTTATGACGAACTTATAGCCCTTGGTAATAAGGATTTTCAGGGTAGCTTTATGTTTGGCGGCTACGAGAGCGGCACCGAGCCGTTCAGTGCGCTCGGAGTTTACTCCGGCGATACGGCGGAGTATGCTATACAACTTGGTCAGAACAAAACCCTTGCCATCGGAATAAATGGTGGTAAAGTGTTAAAAGGGGTCGGCGGCGGCGTTGATGTGATCCAGTTGGTAGATGATCTTAAGACAGCGCTTAATGCCAATAATACGGCCAATATACAGACCGCCATTGCTAATATGGATAGCTCTTTTGATCAGGTCTCGCTGGCGGTATCGGATGTTGGCGGGCGGATCTCAAGGCTGAACTCTACGATAGAGGATATAGAAAGTTCAAAACTTGATGTCAGGAGCGCGCTTTCAGGCATTGAGGACGCCGATATTACTCAGGTTATAAGTGATCTTACAAGGAGGCAGACGGCCCTTGAAGCGGCGATAAAGTCGGCTTCCAGGGTATTCAGTCTAAGCATATTCAACTATATTTAATAGAATATAAGTCCATTTCCGCAGGAGAGGGCGCCGTATAATTCCAGCCATGGAGGGCATGTAATGTTAGTGTTGACAAGGAAGTCAGGTGAAGCAATTAGAATAGGCGATGATATACGTATTGTTATCGTATCGATGAAGGACAATCATATAAAACTTGGAATAGAGGCTCCCCTCAGTAACCCTGTTCACCGCGAAGAAATATATCTAAGAATACAGCAGGAAAATCAAAACGCATCTACGACTATGCCAGGTGATATCGCAGATGCATTAAAGGGGTTTGAGACCAAATGAATCTTACTGCAAATGAACCAAAGCCCATTAAGCTGGAGACAAGCCGTTTTGGCGAGATCGAGGTCACCGAGGATAAGGTAATATTATTTAATCACGGTATCCCGGGTTTTGAAGGTAGTAAGAGATATATACTCATCGACCATGACGACGGCGGGATGTTTAAGTGGCTACAGGCCGTAGACGACCCTCAGGTCGCTTTTCTCATGACAGATCCCTGTCTATTTAAGCAGGATTACAAGGTGTCGATATCACGCCCGGAGCTTAAGAGCCTGGATGCCGAGGACCTCTCGACTATCGTAACGCTGGTGACTGTCTGCGTGGAGCCGGAAAATAACCTTATGGCCCTTAACCTTAAGGGACCGATAGTCTTTAACTCGGCCAATAAGACGGGAAAGCAGCTTATCGTTGATAAGGAAGATTACTCCTGCCGTTTTGAGGTTACGCTTAGAAAGCCGGAGCCGGCCTCGCCTGAAAAGGCTGCGTCTGAAAAGACTGCGTCTGAAAAGACAAAGTAATAAGTGTGTTTTTTTTAATTATATGTCGTTTGGCGGTATTACCAGCCAAACGACATTATTCCTGCCTTTAAATGTCACTCTTTTGACAGGTTAACTCCAGCCGTTTTTCGAAACACTTAAAAATTCAAGGTTTTTATTTATATTGACGATAGATTTGACATGGTATGGATGTTGCATATAGAATAAGAATATGTAACCAGGGATACTGTTCGCGGCGCTCTGTAAAGAGCGTCGGCGGCGTAAAGCAAGGCAGGTGTGTTATGGAGTTAAAAGGCAGCACTATACTTATAACCGGTGGAACCGGGTCTCTGGGTCAGAAGTTGACCGAGATCATACTCGACAGTTATGAGCCCAAGCGTCTTATAATCCTTAGCCGCGATGAACTCAAGCAGTATGAGATGTGTCGGCGTTTTAATGAGCATCCGGCGCTCAGGTTTTTCATCGGCGATGTAAGGGACCGCGACAGGCTCTACAGGGCATTTGACGGCGTGGATTATGTAATACACGCCGCGGCCCTCAAGCAGGTGCCGGCTGCGGAGTATAACCCTTTTGAGGCGATAAAGACGAATGTATTCGGCGCGAAGAACGTCATTGACGTATCTGTTGATTGGGGCGTAAAGAAGGTAGTCGCCCTCAGTACGGATAAGGCCGCAAACCCGATAAATCTTTACGGTGCGACAAAGCTATGCTCTGATAAACTATTTATTTCGGGTAATACTTATGCCGGCAGTAAACCGACCAGGTTCGCTGTGGTGAGGTACGGCAATGTCGTAGGAAGCCGCGGTAGTGTTATCCCGTACTTTCTGCAGAGCCGCAAGAGCGGCGTGGTAACCGTTACCGATAAGCGTATGACGCGTTTCTGGATAACGCTTGAGCAGGGTGCGCAGATGGTTCTGGATTCCTTTGATAGAATGAAGGGGGGCGAGATATTCGTGCCCAAGATACCGAGCACCGGTATTATGGATGTCGTAGAGGCCATAGCGCCTGATTGCAAGGTGAAGTTCATTGGCATAAGGCCCGGTGAGAAGCTCCATGAGGTGCTTATCAGTGAGGACGACGGCAGGCTTACGCTTGAGTACGACGATTACTTTGTGATCCAGCCGCAGTTCCCGTGGTGGGGCGAAGAGCGTAAAGAAGGCGGAACCCCTGTAGGGGACGGCTTTATATATACCAGCGATAAAAATAAAGAGGTGCTTGATATAGAAGGCATTAAAGACCTGGTAGAGACGTGGCACGGGAACGACGAGCAGTGATAACAGTGATAAAGGTGATATCAACTTTTTCGCAGGCAAATTGCCGTTGTTTTAAAGAGAGAAGGATGTTTTACAGATAGTTCCCGTCTTGAAGGGCGGTAGAGAGGTAATATGCCGGGTAAGATCACTATAGGCGAGCGTGAGGTAGGTCAAGGGCAACCTGTCTATATAATAGCCGAGGTAGGTTCTAATCACGACTCCAGCCTTGAGCGTGCAAAGGAGCTTGCCAGGGGCGCTAAAGATGTCGGCGCAGACGCCGTCAAGTTTCAGTCGTTTACAGCCGAGGGGCTCTTAAATCCGCTCAGGCCCGACGCAGACGGCAAATGGGAAGACCATCCTGCATACGATGTGATAGCCCAGCTTTCTTTACCCGCCAAGTGGCACTATGAGCTCAAGCGTTACTGCGACGAGCTCGAGATAGACTTTCTCTCGGCGCCTTTTGATCTTGGCAGGGCCGATCTCTTGCATATGGTGGGGCTCCCGGCCTTTAAGATAGCCTCCGGCGATATTACATACGTTCAACTCCTTCGTAAAGTCGCCTCCTTTGGTAAGCCTGTTATCTTATCTACCGGCGCCTCTTACCTTGAAGAGGTTGATGAGGCGGTAAAGGTCATTATGGCAGAGGGTAATAGCCAGATAGCGCTTATGCATTGCGTCTCGCTCTATCCGTCAAAGCTTGAGGACGCCAACCTTAAATGTATAACAGCCATGAAAAAGGCATGGGGCGTACCGGTAGGTCTTTCCGATCACAGCCCCGGTTCTTTACTTGCGATAGCTGCCGTCTCACTTGGGGCGACTATTATAGAGAAGCACCTGACCTTCAGCCGCGAACTCGGCGGCCCTGACCATTCATATGCCATGGAGCTGGATGAATTCAAGTCTATGGTCGATGATATACGAACGCTTGAGAAGGCTCTGGGTACAGGCGTTAAAAAACCCACCGAGCAGGAGATGGGTGAGCGCGTAGGGGCAAGAAGGAGCATATATCTGAGAAAAGACGTCGCTGCAGGCACGGTACTTACAAGCGACCTCTTTAAGGTAGTACGTCACGCCCACGGAATGGAGCCGCGCGAGTTGTCGTCTGTTATCGGCAAGGAGGCTGCGCGTGATCTAAAGCGGAACATGCCGCTCCTGCGAGACGATATTATCGAGCCCGATAAGGTTGGCGGAGTAGGAAAGCCTGTAAAAGAGCCGGACTTTGCCGGGGGTTGATTTTTTTAAAATTTCTTTGTTTATTTTACTCTAAAACAAAATTGACTAAATAAGGTGGGGCTTTGGCTGAGAACCCGGTCGGTGATAAAGGGTCGGTCGGTAAGAAACCGGTCGTTGCGATCATTCAGGCACGGATGGGCTCGACAAGGTTGCCGGGCAAGGTGCTTAAAGATCTCTGCGGCAGAACCGTCCTCTGGCATGTGGTTAAGAGGGCGCGCCTGGTGCGCGGTATAGATACGGTCGTGGTCGCTACAACGACCTCGCCCGAGGACGATAAGATAGCAGAGTGGTGCGGGGGCGAGGGGGTTGTTGTTTTCAGGGGCAGCTCAGAGGATGTTCTGGACAGGTATTACAGGGCAGCTCTTGAGTACGGCGCAGCTACTGTAGTCAGGATCACATCCGATTGCCCCTTGGTAGATCCGGGCCTTGTGAATAAGGCAATAGATAAGTTTCAAGAGGGCGGCTTTGATCACGTAAGCGTCGGCGGTAGTTACCCGGACGGCCTTGATGCGGAGGTCTTTTCACTAGCGGCCCTTGAGAGCGCGTGGAAAGAGGCTCGGCTCGGCTCTGAGCGAGAGCATGTTACCCCCTTTATATGGAAGCAGCCGGAGCGTTTCAGGCTTTATTCCTTAAGTGCTGCTGAAGATTATTCAGAGATGCGGTGGACGATAGATGACGAACGCGACCTGCGTTTTCTTCGCGCTCTTTGCACCGGGTTGCGCTGTAGTGAAAACCCGGTCGGCATGCAGGAGATACTTGATTACCTGAAGGCCAACCCGGAGCTCTTAAAGATAAACGCAGGCATTGTGAGAAACGAGGGATATGCAAAGTCCCTTCGCGAAGATGGCACAAAAGACTGAAATTAATCTATAAAATATTTTTATAACGGGCCGTCACAGACGGTTTGTCAGGCCGCCTCGGGTGGTTTATATCATGGATGATATGACAAAAAGTAAAGACTCTGCATTTCCTCAATCAGAGGCGCTCTGGCAAAGAGCCTGTGGGCTTATTCCCGCCGGCACCCAGACGCTCAGTAAGGCCCCCGATCAGTTCATCGGCGGGGTAACCCCGAAATATCTTAAGCGCGGCGACGGCTCGCATGTATGGGACGTTGACGGCAACGAGTACCTGGATTATCCTATGGCGCTCGGGCCGATCCTGCTCGGCTATAATTACCCGCCTGTAGTAGAGGCCGTGATCAGGCAGATAAAAGAAGGTACGACCTTTACCCTTATGCATCCGCTTGAGGTCGAGGTCTCAGAGCTCTTGCGTGAGCTCGTACCGAGCTGCGAGATGGTGCGCTTCGGCAAAAACGGCGCGGACGCAACGAGCGCCGCTGTTCGTGCTGCACGCGCGTATACGGGCAGGGATAGCATTGCGTACTGCGGCTACCACGGATGTCAGGACTGGTATGCCGTTGTAACGCCGAGAAATAAAGGCATACCGAAATATTTTGCAACGCTTATGCATCCTTTTGAGTATAATAGGCTTGCGAGCCTTGAAAAGGTCTTTGCAGAGAACCCGGGCGCGGTAGCTGCCGTTATTATGGAGGTCCCGGGCGTCGAGCCTGCTATTAATTCCGAGACCGGTAAGAACTTCCTGCAGGAGGTAGCAGCCCTTGCGCACAAGAACGGGGCGGTCTTTATACTCGATGAAATAGTAACCGGCTTTCGCTTTGCGCTGGGCGGGGCTCAGGAAAAATATAACGTAACGCCGGACCTGTCCTGCTTTGGCAAGGGGATGGCAAACGGTTTTCCAATATCCGCCGTAGTCGGAAAAAAAGAATTCATGAAAGAGTTTGACGAGGTCTTTTTCTCGATGACCTATTCGGGCGATACCATAGGGCTTGCTGCGGCAAAGGCTACTATTGGTGTGCTTCGGGAAGAACCGGTGATAGACTATATCTGGGAGACGGGCACGCGCTTGCACAACGGAATTAACAGGGTGGCTGAAGAGCTTGATGTTCCCTTCAGGCTAGGAGGTCAGCCGGTCAGAGGGCACTACGTAATTGACGCAGGTGATGAGGAGCGTGTGCTTACTGTAAAGAGTTTGTTCCTGCAGGAGACAGTCAAGAGAGGTGTTCTCTTCGGTGGCCCGGTCTTTATCTCTTATTCGCATACCAGCGCTGATATCGATAAGACAATAGCCGTTGCGGGCGAGGCGTTCGAGGTCATGAAGAAGGCGCTTGCGAGCGCGGATCCGGACGCCTTTATAGAAGGGAAGAAACCGAGTGTTGTTTTCAGGCAGAGGAAGTAACGGGTATGGGAGTTAAAGATAAAAGGTTTCTTCTCGTCGGCTGCGGCTCTATCGGAAGGAGGCATATTAAAAACCTGGCGGCTCTGGGGGCAAGAAGTTTCCTGCTCTGTGACCTGAACGAGGACAGGCTGGTCGCGGCTAGAGGTTGCCTGCCGGGCAATGCAGAGGTAGAGTTCTTTACCGATTACGATCTGGCCCTTACCAGGGACCCTGACGCGGTATTGATATGCACGCCGTCCAGCATGCACTGCGAGATGTCTATGAAGGCTGCGCGCTGCGCGGTAAATCTTTTTATAGAGAAGCCTCTTTCCCATAGCATCGACGGGGTGGCAGAGCTAATTGAGACGGTAAATGAAAACAAACTCGTTGCCGCGATGGCGATGTGTTACCGGTTTCATCCGGTACTTCTCAGGCTTAAGGCTATGCTTGATGATAATGTACTTGGCAGGCTTTATCACGCCAATTGTTACGGCGGTTATTACCTGCCGTACTGGCACCCGGATGAGGATTACCGCAGGGAATACGCCGCGCAGAAAAACCTCGGCGGCGGAGTGATACTGACGAGCATACACGGCTTTGATAATCTTCGCTGGCTCTTTGGCGAGGTCGAGCTGATAAATGCGATAGTCGATAGGGTTGGCGATCTGGAGATGGACGTGGAGGATATGGCCCTTGGGACTTTTAAGATGAAGAGTGGACTGTATATAAGCTGGCAAACGGATTTTCTTAGAAAATCCGATGAACATATGTATGTGATAGTCGGAGAGCAGGGAACGCTCAGGTGTAATGTATTGGAAGGTCTTATCGAGCATTACTGCGCGCAGTCGCGCAGCTGGAGCTCCGAGCGGATAGCCTTTGATGTTAACTCTATGTACGTTTCGGAGATGGAGTCTTTTGTAAATGCTCTCGAATCAGGCTCGGCCGTGGCCGTTGATCTTGACGAGGGACGCAGGACTCTCAGGCTTGCCCTTGATATCAAGGCGCAGGGAGGATATTAACCTATGGGTATGGAAGTCGCAAAGAGAGTTACGATCTGGACCGAGGGGGGAAGTTATATCGGTATGGGGCATATCGCCAGAAGCGTTAACCTCTCCCGTGCCCTGAAGGATAAAGGAATCGATTCCATGTACTACGTCAATAACGACCTTACTACGATGGAGATACTCAAGAAGAACGACCTTCCTTACCGTATATCACCGATGGAGGATGTTCAGGGGATCTTCGATGAGGACGAGGTCGTCATAATCGATACAAAGAAGGATGTTCCGGGGCAGGTGGAGTTTTTAAAGTGCCGCAGAAGGAAGGTAGTGCTGATAGATAATAATACCGCAGCCGCAGAGCTTGCAGACCTTACTGTTATGCCTTCCATCTACTTTGACGGAAAAAAAGACTATATGGGCCCTGGTTTTATAGGAGGCTCTGAGTATCTTATTATAGGTGATAGTTTCATTGCAAAGAGAGAGGAGAGTCTTGCCCTTGAATTTTCGTTACCTCTTCAGGTTCTTGTCTCAATGGGGGGCGCAGACCCTAACCATATCACGGAAAAGGTCGTAGCCGCTTTGCTGGGGATGGATAATGTAGAGGTGGATGTTGTGATAGGTAATGCGTCCCAGCCTGCAGAGAGTATCTTTGAGCTGGAGAAAGAAGGTGACGGAAAGCTCAGGTTCCATAAGAGCCTGACTGACCTGGCCCCGCTTATGATCGGGGCGCATGTAGCCTTTACGGCCCTCGGTACTACGATAAACGAACTGGTCTTTATGGGTGTGCCGCCAATTGTTATATCCAATTACTTTGACGACTCCCAGGACCTCGATAGGTTGAGTAAGCTGGAGGTTGGTATTGCGATGGGGCACCATAGCGACTGTGAAGGAGACGCTATCAGGGCTGCGGTAGAGAGCTTTGTCGGGGACAGGTCAGGATGGGAGTCTATGAGGGCCGCGGCTGCGGCCTTAACGGACGGGCTAGGCGTGGGCAGGATAGCTTCGCTTATCGCCGAGCTTGGCTGGCCGACTGCGTAAGCGGTGGTAGCAGCTTCTCAGTGGGCTTGCCTTGCGTGCAATACTTGGTCTTACTACGAAGAAGCGGAGAATATTTATGCCGGAAGTGAAAGAAAGCTCTGAACTCACCACGCCCGGCGAGCACAGCGGCAAGGTGCTGGATACCGTTGGCGCTGTCGATGTTATCGAGTGCGAGGGGTGCGGCTTTGCCCATATTACTCCGATCCCTAGCGATAAAGAGCTATCGGAGATATACAAAGAAGAGTATTATACCGAGGAAAAGCCTCAGTTCATCGATTGCGTGAAAGAAGATCTGGAGTGGTGGAACTCGGTTTATAATGATCGTTATGATTTTCTGGAGTCTGTTCTGAGCAGCGGGCGAAGGCGTATTCTGGATATAGGGTGCGGCCCGGGGTATTTTCTTAAAAGGGGCGTGGAGCGTGGATGGAACTGTTCCGGGGTGGAGCCTTCACGTACGGCTGCCGAGCACGCACAGGGGCTGGGGCTTGATGTGAAAAACGCCATGCTAGCAGAGGCCGCCCTTGCCGAGTCTACCTTTGATGCGATACACTGTTCCGAGGTAATGGAGCACATACCCGATCCCCTGTCGTTTTTGACTCGCGCCGCCGCGCTCTTAAAGCCCGACGGTATTATCTGTTGCGTGGCCCCTAACGATTACAATCCTGTTCAAGAAATACTTAGAGATAAGCTCGGTTATAAGCCTTACTGGCTGGCTCCGCCGCACCATATAAATTATTTTACGCCCGATACGCTGGCCGGAGTTCTGAAGAACGCCGGCTTCGGTGTCGTAAGTAGAACGGCGATGTTCCCTATGGATTTTTTCTTACTTATGGGAGATAACTACGTTGGCGACGATACTGTCGGCAGGGCCTGCCACGCGAGACGGAAGAAGCTTGATCTTTTGCTTGGCGAGTCAAAGTTGAAGGGTTTTAAAAAAGAGCTATACGAACTCATGGCCCGTCATAATGTAGGGAGAGAGATCGTTATTTACGCGCAGAAGGAGGATCGTAGGTGAGTACGGCTTTTGTGGTTCAGGCTAATTTCAGGAATTGGGAAGGCAGTCCAGATTTTTCGGTACAGAATGTCGATGGCAAACCGGTTGTCTGGCATGTGGTGCAGAAGATACTAACGCGCTGGGACGGCGCGCAGGTAGTTATAGCGGTGCCGGACCTTGAAGAGAACAGGTTTTTTGCAGAGGTAGCAGCCGAGCTTGATGTTAAAATTTATTACGGCGAGCTCGATGACGTGCTTTTACGGATCGTCGGAGCCGCCAAGCTCTGGCAAGCTGACGTCTTGGTGCGGGTGCTAGGTATGCATTATTTTTTTGATACAGAGCTTGCCGAGGGAATGATCAGGCTTCATGAGCAGGAAGCTTATGATATAGTCAAGACGCCCGATGATTTTGATATTAAAAAGTCGGTGGAGGTGGTCAGCCTCAACGCCCTTGAACGTCTCGACGAGGTGCTGCGCAGCAGCGATGAGCTTAAAGACAGGTCAGACATAAGGGTCGCCCCTATGCATTATATGGCGTGCCGCCCGGATCTCTTTAAAGTCGGTATATATGAAGACCTGCCTGTCTATAGCAGGGAACAACAACTTGAAATGCGTACACAGGCCGAAAAAATATATAGTATCTATAACTGTGATCACATCCCTTTTTTGCCGGAGCATGCGTCTAACTCCGTTCTGCTTCGTCATTACGAAGTGGCTTTAGAGTATGTAGATGCAGATACGGATGTTCTGGATATAGCTTGCGGCGACGGTTATGGCTCTAAGCTGCTTGCGTCAAAGGCAGGACGTGTGGTGGGTGTAGATATATCCGAAGAACAGGTCAAGAGCGCCAGCGAAGCCTATAAGGGCGACGGTCTTGAGTTTGCCGTTGGTGACGCTACAGACACGGGATACGGCGACGCTTCATTTGATCTTATAACGAGTATGGAGACAATAGAACATGTAGATGACGTAGATGGTTATTTAAATGAGATGTACAGGCTTCTCAGGCCGGGCGGGAGGTTTGTAATATCTACTCCTCAAAACAGCAGCGGCGAGATCCCGCTGATACCGTCTCATTTGAGAGAGTATAGTCTGGAAGCCTTTAAGAGCCTTCTTTCAAAGGACTTCGAGGTAGAGAAAATTATAGGCTTTAAGGCCGGCAACCTGTGCGTGGAGGGAGACCAGAAGGGTACGGGAATGATGGCTATATGTAAAAAAAATCGGGGGAAAGTTAGATGACATATTTAGATTTTAATATCAATTCAATGCTAAAAGAAAAGGTCGTTGAACTCAGGCGGCATATCGTAGTTATGAACTGCTACGCAGGCTCGGGCCATCCCGGAGGCGCTCTCTCTGCCGCCGAGATAGTCACATATCTTTTTTATAATGAGATGAACTTTACACCTCAAAATAAGGACGCGCCGGGTAGAGACAGATTTATTTTGTCAAAGGGGCATGCTTGTATGGCCCTCTACGGAGTGCTTGCGCAGAGGGGTTTTATCTCTACCGATGAGTTCAAGGGACTGCGCCGTATCGGCAGTATGCTTCAGGGTCATCCCGATAGGCTAAAGACGCCGGGTGTGGAGTTTAACTCCGGCTCTCTGGGGCAGGGTTTTTCTTTTTCTTTAGGGGTCGCTCTGGGAGGAAAACTCAAGGACGAGAAGTTTCGGGTCTATACTTTGCTCGGCGACGGCGAGCTGAATGAAGGGCAGGCCTGGGAAGGCTTTATGTTCGGTGCTCATCACAAGCTGGATAACCTGGTCGCTTTTATTGATTACAATAAACTTCAGAGCGACGATAGCTGCGAAAACGTCACGGCGTTAGCTCCTCTCGTTGATAAGCTCACGGCCTTCGGGTGGAACGTAGTTGAGATAAACGGCCATGAGTTCTCTGCTATATCTGCCGCTCTTACCTCGGCGCGCAGGGCAAAGGGACGGCCTACGGTGGTAGTGGCAAATACGATAAAAGGAAAAGGTATATCATTTATGGAGAACGATCCGAAGTGGCACGGCAGCCTTGCACCTCAGGGGGAAGAGCGGGCCATTGCGCTGAAGGAATGCGGATACGAAGGCGGTGATCTATGACGACGATGCGAGACGCCTTCGGGCAGGTATTAGTTGAGCTTGGAAAGATCAGGAACGACTTCGTCGTCCTCGACGCAGACGTCGCAGGAGGCACCGGGACGCAGCCTTTTAAAGAGGCATTTCCCGATAGGTTCATTCAGTGCGCTATAGCCGAACAGAATATGATGAGCGTGGCGGCAGGGTTATCTACTACGGGGATAATCCCTATAGTAACTTGCTATTCGGTCTTCGCCTCGATGCGAGCGATAGAGCAGGCGAGGAACTCGGTGGCCTATCCGAAGTTTAACGTGAAGATAATAGCCAGCCACGTCGGTCTGGACGTCGGCCCTGACGGCCCTTCGCATCAGGCAATGGAGGATCTGGCTATCTACCGGTCTATCGCTAACTTCAGGGTTGTCTCGCCGGCAGACCCGGCAGAGCTTAAAAAAGCCCTGCCTTCGATATTAAGCAGTGAGGGCCCTATCTATATGCGAACAGGGCGCAGCACCCTGCCTACGATCTTTGACGATGCTCTAGCTTTTAAAATAGGCAGGGCTAATGTAGTGCGTGACGGTGCGGACTGTACGATAATCGCTGTTGGCGTCATGGTGGCGCGCGCTCTGGTCGCTTCCGGAGAGCTGGAGGCGCAGGGTATAAAGTGCCGCGTTGTTAATATGTCTACGATAAAACCGATTGATCGCAATGTTATTAAAGATTCGGCAGAGAAGACAGGCGCTATCGTTACGGCAGAGGATCATAATATTCTCGGAGGGCTTGGCGGTGCCGTCGCCGAGGTCGTCTGTGATACCGTGCCTGTACCGGTGGAACGTGTCGGGATAAAGGATACCTTCGCCGAGTCGGGCGAGCCCGAAGACCTTGCGGCGAAGTACGGTCTGGACAGTAACGCAATAAAGGCTGCTGTCTTAAGGGTCATAGCACGTAAAAAGAACGCAACAAAATAAACAGTGGTGAGTAAGTCTTATGGAAATATTAAAAGGTAAGGTCGCTCTGGTAACAGGCGGCGGTCGGGGGATAGGCAAGGTGATATCAAAGGCGCTAGCAAGTGCCGGGGCCGTAGTGGCTCTGACGTACCGCGTAGGTGCTGCTTCCGCTGAAGAGACGGTTGCCGAAATAAAGTCGTCGGGAGGCTGCGCAGAGGCCTTCAAGGCCGATGTAAGGGACAGAGAGGCTGTGCGTGAGGCTATCGCCTCCATTGAGAAGAGCTACGGCGGTTTGGATATCCTTGTCAATAACGCGGGCATAAATAAGCCCACGGACTTTGGTAAGATAAGCGACGAAGACTGGGACGAGATATTATCGGTAAACCTGAAGGGGCCTTTTATATCTACTCAGGAGGCCCTGCCTGCTATGAGGCGTCGCGGCGGCGGAGCTATTGTTAATATAGGCTCGGTAAGCGGGCAGTACGGCGGGCCGAGAACTGCGCACTACGCCGCCAGCAAAGCGGGGCTTATCTCTCTTGGGCAGGTTATAGCGCGTTTCGGGGCTGAGGATAATATCAGGTGTAATACTATTGCCGCCGGTCTTATAGCATCCGAGATGGCACAGGCCGGAATGAAGGACGGGGCCGTAAGTAAGGCCGCCGAGGCGATACTCTTAAAACGTATGGGCACTCCCGAAGAGGTAGCCGACGTTGTAGTCTATCTCGCTTCGGATGCAAGCAGTTATATAACTGCACAGACTATAAATGTGAACGGCGGGCTGTATTTTTAGGTATATAAATTTTTTTGGAGGATTTAATGAAGACCGGTAAATCGTTTAAGGCGCATCAGCCTGTTGATCTTTATTTTGGTTCAGGAGAGCTTGTGAAATTGGGTGAGGTCGTCGCGGCACTAGAGGGCGCACCGAAGAAGGTTTTTTTACTTACGATGCCAGAGCTCGTGGCACTTGGTCTGGTCGATGGTGCGGTCTCATCGCTTAAAGAAGCCGGACTAGAGGTTGTTGTTTTTGATAAGGTCAAGCCGGAGCCGAGCTGTACTCATGTAGATGAGGTCGCTGCACTTGTGCGAGAAAGCGGAGCGCAGGTCCTGGTGGCTTTTGGCGGCGGTAGTGTTATGGACGTTGCCAAGGCAGCGGCGATTGCCGCCACACACCCAGAGCCGACTTGGATGTACGTCAACCTTTCAAACAGGCCGCCGCTTGATATTGAGGCCGTAACGCTTCCTGTCGTGGTCGTCTCTACCACCTCCGGGACCGGCTCTGAGGCGACTCCTTACGCCGTTATGTCCAATGACGAGACTATACAGAAAGGGACTATCAAGAGTTCGTATATCTTTCCCAGGGCCGCGATAGTAGACCCGTCGCTTACCTTGAAGTTGCCTCCTAGGCTTACGGCTGCCACCGGGGTGGACGCCTTTTGTCACGCTTTGGAGTCTTTTATTAATATTCCCAATCGTAACGCCTTTTCTATAATGGTCGCAAGCGAGGCCATGCGCACTCTTTATAAGTCTTTACCGGCAGCGGTCGCAAACGGAGCGGATCTGGCACTTAGGGAAGAGGTCGCGTGGGGCAGCACGCTCGCAGGCGTTGCCATTGCCAACGCAGGCACTACGGTTGCGCACGGTATGGCCCAGCCGCTAGGGGCTAGGGCGCACTTATCGCATGCCGAGACGGTAGCTATATTTACCGTTCCTGTTCTGCGTAATACTTGGCAGGCGGCTACCGGGCTCTTTGCCGAGATTGCCTCCCTGCTTGATCCGCAGCGCGTCTTGGGCTTTAGTGAAGAGGCAGCTGCCGAGGCTGGCGTGGATATGGTCGAAGAGTTCTTTAAGGAAGTAGGTATGTTTATAAAGATGAAGGAGTTTGGAGTAAAGGAAGATATTTTAAGTGACCTCGTAGGAGATATTACAGGTTATATGTCACGCCCGCTGGCGCAGCATCCGAAGGTCTTTAACGCCGAAGAGGTGATGAAGATATTGAAAGAGGCTTATTAATAAAGCTCTAAAGGACGGTATTATATGAACGCAGTAAAGGTCGGAGATATTACGATAAGCAACGACTCGCCGTTTGTCCTGATCGCCGGGACATGCGTGATAGAGGGCGAGACCCTTGCCCTTAAGACAGCCGAGGCTATAAAGAAGTTAGCCGAGGCGGCAGGTGTTCCGTTTATCTTTAAGGCTAGCTATGATAAGGCCAATAAGACAATACCCGGATCTTACCGGGGCCCCGGCCTTACGGAGGGGCTAAGGATACTGGAGAAGATAAAGAAAGAGGTCGGCGTGCCGGTAACAAGCGACGTGCATTGGCTGCAGGATGTAGACGCTGTCTCAGAGGTCCTGGACCTCGTGCAGATACCCGCTTCTCTCTGCAAGCAGATAGACCTAGTCCTTGATGTAGCGAAAAAAGCTCCGGCCATAAATATAAAAAAAGGACAGTTCGTCTCCCCGTGGAATATGAGGAATCTTGTAAAGGCCATAGAAGAGAAGACGGACAATCGCAATATTATTTTGATGGAACGCGGTACGTTGTTTGGTATCGATACTATGGTCAATGACTTTCGCTCTTTGGATATTATGAAGTCTTTCGGTTATCCGGTCTTCTTTGATGCCTCGCATTCGTGCGGTTGCCCCGGTGATTTTTCAAAGGAACTTGGCGGGAGCAGGGAGTTTATACCGTCTCTGACCAGAGCCGCCGCAGGTGTGGGGGTTGCCGGTATCTTCCTTGAGGTGCACGAAGACCCCGGCGCGGCCCTAAGCGACGCCGACGGTACGTTCCCTATGGCGAGACTTTCCGGGCTTTTAACAAAGCTTAAAGCTATTGACGGTGTCGTTAAACAATGAAGAAAGAAGCCGCTGCTGATATACGCCGACTTTCGGCAGATATAAGAAGTGACGTGATAGAGATGATCTATGCCTGCGGTGCGGGTAATCCGGGCAGCGCGCTCTCCAGCGTTGAGATAATGCTGGTCCTTTATGAAAAAATTCTTGGTATTGATTCCAGCAACTTCGCTACGTCAAAGCGCAACAGGTTTGTATTGTCCAAGGGGCATGCATGCCCTGTTCTTTATTCTTATTTTGTAAGGAAAGGCTATATAAAGGATCAGGATATTCTGGGTTTTCGCCGTAAGGGTTCGATCTTTCAGACTCATCCGGATATCAGGTTTACCCCTGGCATCGACTTTACGACCGGCTCTCTGGGGACAGGGCTTTCGGTCGCTCAAGGTATGGCCATGGCTGAGAAGTACCACGGCTCAGGACATAAGGTCTACGTGCTCTGCGGTGACGGAGAACTGCAGGAAGGTCAAAATTGGGAGGCGGTTATCTCGGCGGCGCACTTCAAGCTGGATAACCTTTTTCTTATTGTAGACCATAACGGTCTTCAGCAGGACAACACAGTAGAGAATACTCTGCGTATTGCTCCTCTAACGCCCAAGTTTGAATCTTTCGGCTGGAACGCTGTTGAGATCGACGGTCATGATACTGCTTTGCTTGAAGATACCTTCAGGGAGATAGATGAAAAAGACGGCAGGCCGAAGGTCATAATAGCCCGTACCGTCAAAGGTAAGGGAGTTTCTTTTATGGAGGGTTCGGTACGGTGGCATCTTGGCGCCGGTCTGACCGGAGAGCAGAAGGAACAAGCGCTCAAGGATATTAGAGATGGAATATAAGTCTTTAAGAAAGGTCTTTGCCGACCAGGTGATAAGGCACGCCCGTAAAGACTCTGCTATTGTTATGCTTCATGTGGATTGCAAGGAAGCCACCGGCATAGACGGCTTTGTCAGCGAGTTCCCGGAACGTGTCTATAACCTTGGTATAGGGGAGCAGAATGCCGTGAGCACTGCCGCCGGGATGGCTCTGAGCGGGCTTATACCTGTATTTAACAGCTATGCCATGTTCCTGTGGGGCAGGGCCTTTGATCAGATAAGAAATAATGTCTGCTTGACCAATGCGAACGTAAAGCTTGTTGGAAGCCATCTGGGCCTTGACGTCGGTGTTGACGGGGTGACCCATCAGGTCGTCGAAGACGTAGCCCTTGCCAGAACGCTCCCCAATATGGAGATAATATCTCCGGCCGACGAGGTAGAGATGAGGGGGGCCGTTACGTATATGCTGGAGCAGAAAGGGCCGGTTTATTTACGGACAGGCAAGACAAAGGTAGGGGAGTTTCTTTCGCAGGACTATGAATTCAAGATAGGAGCGCCCGTTGTCTTAAGAGAGGGTAAAGATGTAGCCCTACTTAGTCACGGGTTAATGCTTGAGCGCGCAGTGAAGGCCGCCGAGACCTTGGAGTCAGAAGGGGTGAGCGTTAAGGTTGTAAATATTTCCAGTATAAAACCTCTGGATAAAAAACTTTTACTGGAAATGTTAAAGGGGATGGCCGGTGTCGTCACAGTAGAGGATCACAGTATTTACGGGGGGCTTGGTTCTCTGGCAGCCGAGATACTTTCTGAAAATATGCCGATGCCGCTTTTAAGGATAGGCGTGCCCGACCTTTTCGGCGAGTCGGCATCTGGAGACGAGCTCTATACGAAATTTTCCATGAACGTCAAGCATATTGCGGCCGCCGCCAGAAAGGTGATGCAAGGCAAGACAGGTGATGAACTTTTTTAATTTTCCAGTAAGAATAGCTTACGGCCCTGCTTCTTTCGGGGAGTTGCCGGGGCTTGTAAAGGGTCTTTCCGAATATGTCCTTGTGGTCTGCGGACAAAGCTCTATGCGCAGCTCCAGGCGTTTTGATGAATTATTAAAGTCTCTGGCAGGGCTCGGGGTGAAGTATACCTTGTACGAGGGTGTTACACCCGACCCGACCGTTAAAGATATCGATAACGCCGCCGCTAAATTAAAAGAAGGCAGCTTTGATCTTGTCCTGGCCGTTGGCGGGGGCAGTGTTCTGGACTTCGGCAAGTCTCTTGCCCTTATGAAAAACTACGAAGGGGCCTCTGTATGGGACTTTGTGAATACGGCCGAGCGCCGGGCGACTCCGGTAGAACACGAAGTCCTGCCGCTGATCGCAGTGCCTACCACTTCGGGTACTGGCAGCGAGGCGACCCCGTTTACGGTACTGACCAACAAAGAAGCCAGACTTAAGAAGGGCATCGGCAACAGCGGACTCTATCCGGTGCTCTCGGTTCTCGACCCGGAGCTTACGCTTGGTCTGCCCAGAGAGCAGACGCTTTATACCGCCCTTGACGCCTTCTGTCAGTCTTTGGAATCCTACATAGGAATAAAGAACTCACCGCTTACCGAGTACCTGTGTCTGCGCTCGATCACGGGGGTTATAACCGGCCTTCCGGGAGCGCTTGACGATCCGGGCGATATCAAAGCCAGGTCTTCTCTGTCTTTGGCCGCTATGCTTTCAGGTATGGCCATCGGGCATACCGACGTGGGACTTGCTCATGCCATAGGGCAGGCTATATCCATATCTTATCCTTTGCCGCACGGACTTCTGGTGGCCCTTGTTACTCCTTCTGTACTGGAGTTTAGCCGCAGCGCGATAGGTGAAAAGATCGAGAGGGTCGAGGCTGAGATAAAAAAACAGACCTCGGCAACGGATGTACGCGGTTTTTTTGAATTGACAGGTTTGAAGTTAGGACTGGCAAACTACGGGGTTAAGGCAGCGGACCTTGGCGAGATGATCGAGACCGCCCTGCTGATAGGTTCTGTAAAGACCAGCCCGGTTCCTGTCGATAAGAAGGGTGTGCGGGGTATTATCGAGAGGGCCATGGATGGATAAGAAAACCATACTTTTTGTCGGCGGCGGTTATGAGGCCGTGCCCGGTGTCAGACAAGCTGCGGCTCTGGGGTATAACGCTATTGTGCTGGACCGGGACGCAGACGCGCCGTGTGTCGAGTTCGCCTCGGATTTTATTGAAGGAGACGTCTATGACAGTCAGAACGCTTTAAGGGCGCTTGAGAATTATAAGGGAAAGCTTTCCATAGACGGCGTCGTTACCATTGGGTGTGACGCGCCGGGAACGGTGGCAAGGCTTTCTGCTTTTCTGGGACTTAAGAGTATGAGTATGGAGACGGCGCGGCTTGCGACCAATAAGCTGCTTATGAAGGATAGTCTCGCAGCCGGCGGGGTGCCGGTGCCCGAGTACTTAAGTATAGGAAGTCTAGCGCAATTAAAGGAGAGTATTGAGGCTGGCCGCGTCTATGTCTTAAAGCCGGTTGATAACAGGGGGGCGCGCGGCGTCTTGAGGATAGACGGTGATGTTGACCTTGACTGGGCCTACAGGCATTCGTCGTCATATTCGATAAGCGATAAGAGTTTGCTGCTGGAGAGCTGGGTGTCGGGCGAGCAGATAAGCGCGGAATCGGTCGTATATAATGGAAGGGCCGGCCTGGTTGCCGCAGCGCATAGAGGGTATGAGAGAACCACGCGTTTTTATCCTTATATAATTGAAGATGGCGGTGAAACCCCGGCGGATCTGAGCGCTAAGGTCTTGAAGGATATCGATGACGTATTAGGTAAGGCCGCCGCAGCAATAGGGCTTGAGTCTGGTACGCTTAAAGGAGACCTTGTTGTTACGCCAGAGGGGCGCGTAGTCGTAATAGAGGTGGCGGCGCGTCTTAGCGGAGGTAACTTCTGTACGGTAAATATACCCAGGGTCTACGGCGTCGATCTTATAGAGGCATCTATCCGGATTGCTACAGGAGAGGGCCTTGATCTTGATAAATACCTGCGTCCTTCTACCTGCTACGTTGCAAACCGTTATTTGTTTCTTGAGCCCGGCAGGGTCGATTCGATAAGGTTTGACAAGGATATATCAGGGATCGCAGGGGTCATATACTGGAAGTTGAATGTCGCTGTAGGAGATGTTATAAAAGGAGTTACCGATCATACCAAGCGTCACGGTACTGTTATCTCTTATGCCCCTACAAAAGAGGCGGCTATTGCTATAGCCGAGGACGCGCTTAACTCAATTGAGGTTGTTCTTGGTACGGATGGTAACGGCATAGAACGGGAATAATTATCTTAAAAATATTTACCTAGGTGACCAGATTTGTCCAAGCTCTATCTTTATACTGTCTTTCATAAGAACCTGGCCTTTTCGCTTATACCGGAAGAGGATTATCCCCATATAATTGAAAGTTGCTATTGGCCCCTGCTTCAGCTTGCCGCCGACGGCGTACCGGTAGGTATAGAGGCTACGGCATATACCTTAAAGGTGATAAATGACCTTGATCCGTCCTATATCAGGCGGTTGAGAGATCTTTGGGAGCAAGGCCTTCTGGAGTTTATAGGCTCGGGCTACGGGCAGATAATAATGCCGCTTGTCCCGGCTGATGTGAACAGGTGGAATCTGGAGCTGGGTAATAAATATTACAGGGAGCTTTTGGGAAGAGCCCCTCGGACCGCACTCGTAAATGAACAGACCTTTTCAAAGGGGATGGTAGATCTCTATAGAAAGGCTGGCTTTGATACTCTTATAATGGACTGGGATAACTGCTATCAGCATAACAGGTATCCAAAAGAGTATCTTTACTATCCTCAGAAGGCCGTTGGACACGACACCGATATAAATCTTGTATGGAACCACTCGATAGCATTTCAGAAGTTCCAGCGTTATATACACGGAGAGCTTGGCGAGCAGGCCTACCGTGAATTTATTGATTCACATTTTGCAGAGCAGGGTGATAGGGCATTTATGCTCTACGGTAATGATGCAGAGGTCTTTGATTACAGGCCCGGCAGCGGAGAGAAGGTTGAAGATACGGAGTTTGCGCGTCTTACGGCTCTTTTAAGGTCGCTCTCTGAAAAAAAGAATATTGTAATTACAACGCCGGGTAGTGTGGTGGCGCACTTTGAATCTACAGAAAAGTCTAATGGTCTTGCCTTTAACAGAATAAGTCTTGAGAGCTCCGCCTCTCCGATCCCTTGCAAAAAGCAGAGTAAGTACAATCCCGTGCGCTGGGCCGCGACCGGTAGGGATAGCGTGCATATCAATACATATTGCCATAAGGTCCTTGAAAATATCAGGTGGCTTGAGAAAAAGAAAGGCGCTACGGTAGTAGTGCTAAGCGGCCTTAAGGAGATGCTCTGCGAGCTATGGGGCAGTGATTACAGGACCAATACGATAGATGAAAAACAACTGAACTTTCAAAACAGAATGGGCTGGCTCAGGTGCGAGACCGAACGTATGATCGCCGGTTATGAAGAGGCGCAGGGTTGTATCGGCCCTGAATGCGGCGATCAGTGCCGTTGCAGGGCGGCCTCGCTTACGACGAACAAAGAGGCCGATGGCTTTAAAGACGCGGTCGTAGAAGACAGCGGCGATATTCTTAAAGTCAAAACCGACTTTGTCGAGGCCGAGTTCCTGAAGAAAAAGGGTTTTGCCCTTTCTTCGCTTGTCTTTCCGGAGGTGTCGGATGATGCGCTCTTGGGAACTTTGGAGCATGGTTATTATGAGGATATAGCGCACGGCGCGGATTTCTTCAGCGGTCATTTGATAAACGTAGCCAGGGACGGGACAAAGGTCACCGATCTTTCCTTTGTAGAGCCTGTTATAGAGGAGAGTGCGCAAGAGGTCTCGATCACGTTGAATATAGCGCTGGATATAGGTATACTCAGGAAGCGTTACCTTCTTTCAAAGAAAAAAAGCGAAATCTCGGTTAGTTACAGGCTTAAGGTGCAGGCTCTCGGCGCCTCTTCACTCAGGCTCGGTATCTTTACCTTCATGCCGCAGGCCTTTGATCGCGGCTCGCTTTATTTTGAGACGGTAAACGGCGGTCTTTTGCCGGACAGATTTGCGCTCGAAGGGGTTCAGCTGATGCAGGATAGCCCGGTTAGCCAGAGGGTATCGGCTTCCGGTTGCCTCGGGGCTACAGAGGGGTGGGTGGCCATCGGCGACCGGGATAAGGAGGTGAGGATAACTACCGATAAGTCCGAGCTCTATTCCGTGCCCCTTATTAATTATACTGAAATAGACGATAAATTTTTTCTTAGATTATACCACTCTATCGGCGAGCTTGACGATACGGCCTGGTGGATATGGAGGGGATATAATAGTATCTCTTTTAAAGTAACGGCGCATAGGCGCGGAGAGTAGTAAAGTAAATATTGTGAAAGATAAAACTATTTTTGATAAGAATATCGAGTCTTTGACTGAGAAGAGCCCTGCGCTTGTTAATGCCCTGCAAGACGACGAGCTTAAAGGAATAACGCTTGAGGTCGCCAGGAGCGGCGAATATACTTTTAAGTATAAGGGGATTTATTTCCACAGCCGTTATGAGCCGCGCAAAGAGGCGGAACTCCAGCTGGAAGAACTCATGGGGAGGAAGACCGATTGGATTGTGCTCTTCGGCCTCGGGTGCGGCTACCTTTTCGAGGCGTTGGTCAAAGAGAAGTTTGATGATGAGAATGGCGCACGCGTACTGGTCTACGAACCTTCCCTGGAGATAATTAAAGGAGTTTTTGAGAATATAGACCTTAGCGAGTCTTTTTATAAAGACAACGTCTGCATTGTAAGCGAGCTTCTTCCGCTCTCCGATATGTTGTCTACGCAGGTAGACGGTATGGACGACGTCATAGCCTATCAAACCACGCCGTATAAGCAGATATTCGGAAAAGAGCTGTTAGAGTTTACAAATAGTGTTCAAAATGCGCGCGTGGTAAGCAAGGTATATATTACGACCGATATAGAGTCACGGTTGTTGTGGCTGGAGAATTACTTTAAAAATATCAATTCTTTTTTTAAGTATCCGGACGTCGGTGCTCTGATTGACAAGTTTAAGGGGGTTCCTGCGGTAATAGTAGGGGCCGGGCCGTCTTTGATGAAGAACGCTCACCTGCTGAAGGATCTAAAAGATAAAGTACTTATAATCGCGGCTGTCTCCGCGTATAAGCCGCTTCTTGAGTTTGGGGTTATACCGGACTTTGTGATCGCCGGCGAGAAGATAGATCTTGCCGAGTATTTTACCGAAGGTGAAGAAGATACTAAAATACGTCTCTTGCTGGCCGATGTTTCGCATCCCAATATGTTAGCGAGGAATGTTAAAGGAAAATTTGTTTTTGTTAGTACTTTTATGAAGTTGAGCGTGCTGCACGCAAAGCTGTGGGGAGGAGAGTACTTTCCTGATATCGGCGGAAGTGTGACGACAACGGCGCTTGCGCTGGGGATTGATTTTGGTTGCGACCCGGTGGTATTGCTGGGGCAGGACTTGGCCTTTGGCAAGACCGGTACGCATGCCTCCGGAGCCGTCTATACGGAGCAGTCCCTGGATTTTAATGAAGAAGGGAATAAGGTGGTACTGCATCAGAGCTATGCTGATGAAGACGAGGTGCTTGACTATGAGTATGCCGTTCTATGGATCAAGGGGCTTGACGGTAAGCGGATAGCCTCAAAGTTCGATTGGGTTACATTTCATAAGTGGTTTGAAGAATATATGTCGGGCTACAATAAGAGAGATGACCCGGCAAAGATCATAAATGCTACAGAGGGTGGGGCTTATATTGAGGGTATGGAGCATACAACCCTTCAAGATGTTATCGACAGGTATGTAAAAGATGGTGCTTCGGTTGAAGAAATTATCACTGATGCTGAAAAGGTCAAGAAGAATGTAGATGTCCAAGGACTTTTAGAGGCCTATCAAGATATGAAGGGCTCTCTCTTAAAGATAAAAAAGGAGGCTTCCGGGATAGCTAAGAGTGCCGGTAAGGCTTTGAAAATATGTAATAATGCAGGTATAACCAGTGAATTATCTCAAATTATTGATAAGGTTATGGCCAGTGAGAAGAAATTGTTCGATGAAAGTACAAATGTGATCTTCATGTGGGAGACGGTGGTCGAGTATACCTATGAGCTTAAAGAATATTTAAGAGAGGACGTCGAGCACGGCTCTGTTGAGCAGTTCCAAAAGGATCTGCAACGTGTTATAAAGTCGTATTCCAAGGTTCGAGATACCGCAGGGAGGTTTATTTCGATCATGAACCTTTCGTTAGAGACCATTAAAAGCAATATGGATCAATTCAATGAAAGCGGAGGATAAGATGGGGAAAGACAAAGCAGTTGATGGATTAACCCTTATATACCTGGACGGCGCACGTTTGGACTACGAGGATACGGAAAGTGATGCAACCCTCGGCGACCTCGTAAAGGCTATAGAGGGTGAGATGCAATCGCTTAAAAGGATAGTCAGTGAGCTAGCAATCGACGGGGAGGATTGTGAGCACTGGAGAACAGAAGAGCTTATGGCCGGAAAGTTGGCTGATTTTAAGGAATTGAAGTTCGTAACCGGCAGCTTTGAGGACTTTGTCGTAAAGGCCGTTGACACTTTGCAAGAATATATAAAGGTTATGAGGGAAAATATCGGCGCATCCGTTGCTGTCCTAAGAAGAGGTGAGGGATATAAGCCGGAGTTACTAATAAGTATTATAGAGGGAATTGTTCAGATAATGACCTCTATCGACGAACTTTCCCGCGGTATGAGTAAGATGGGCGTAAATACTTTCAAGGAGAACCCATCGGTCTATTATGCCCCGCTCCTGAAACATATGGAAGACCTGGAGGCTGCCAGAGGCGGCGGAGATAGCCTTTTGGTCGCCGATATTCTTGAATACGAGATACTACCTATTCTTGGCGATATGGATGAAAAATTATTCCATTCCGGGGTGAGTTAGCTTTAAAATATAACTTTTATCACTACTGTCACCTCCCATAACTCCTTATTTTATAATAGTACTTTCACTATTACCGGCTAAACTATTTTTTTTTGAGGTTTTTTTATCCTATTGGGTGAAAGAATTTAAGATTTATTAAGAAAACCCCGATAAGTACAGTATGAGCATAGTGGATAATCTCGGTCTATAGGAGGTAACGTTACGATGTAAGGGGCCACTCCGCTACAACAAAATATAATATATGGAAATGGCATGGACGCCAATTCAACAAACTAAGGAGGGTAGTACAATGGCAGTAGTAATTAACACTAATGTTGCGGCCCTGGTCGCACAGAGAAACCTGGCGGTAGCCAACAGCAAGCTCACCATGAGCGTGCAGCGGCTTTCTTCGGGTTACAGGATCAACAGTGCTGCTGATGACGCCTCGGGTCTTGCAAGGGCCGACCAGCTAAGGTCGCAGTCCCGTATGATCCAGGTCGCCATGCGTAACATCAATGACGGTGTCAGCGCAATGGAGATAAGCGATAAGGCGGCTGAGCAGATCACCTCTATCCTAACAAGGATGGGCGAGCTTGCTGCAAGTGCTGCTCAGGGTACTCTTGATTCGACTACAAGAGGGTACTACAAAGATGAGTATGATAAGCTCGCTTCCGAGATAGACAGGATAGCCAGTACCACTGAGTTTGGCGGTAATCAGCTCATAGACGGTTCGCTTACCTCTATCACTATGTTTATCGGATTTAAGAACACAACCAACAATCAGTTAAGCATTAGTCTTGCCCAGCTTGATACAGGCTCGGGTTCAGGGCTTTCCGTTACCAGTGGTGTGCTTACAAGTGTCAGTCTGGCGCTTGTAGCGATCGATACGATCAGCGCGGCCCTTAAGTCCGTGAACGACGCCAGGTCTGTCTTCGGTGCGGCTACAAACCGCCTGAGCTCAGCCCTTAGCAATATCCAGGTTTCGTTCACTAACTTCCAGGCAGCCGAGAGTAGGATCAGAGATGCTGACTTTGCTTACGAGACCGCGGTATTTACCAGGAACCAGATCTTGGTTCAGGCAGGTACCTCGATTCTCGCGCAGGCGAATTTGCTTCCTCAGTCGGCCTTGCAGCTGCTAGGCTAGTAATGCAGTACGCGTTCTTTTACGGGAATAATGGCAAGGATGCCAAGTTATAAACTAAGGAGGGTAATACAATGGCAGTAGTAATTAACACTAACGTTGCGGCCTTGGTCGCACAGAGAAACCTGGCGGTAGCCAACAGCAAGCTCACCATGAGCGTGCAGAGGCTTTCATCGGGTTACAGGATCAACAGCGCCGCTGATGATGCCTCGGGTCTTGCAAGGGCTGACCAGCTACGGTCGCAGTCCAGGATGATCCAGGTCGCCATGCGTAACATCAATGACGGTGTCAGCGCAATGGAGATCAGTGATAAGGCGGCTGAGCAGATCACCTCTATCCTTACTAGGATGGGTGAGCTTTCTGCAAGCGCCTCGCAGGGTACTCTTGATTCAACTACAAGAGGGTACTATAGCGATGAGTTCGATAAGCTTGCTTCCGAGATAGACAGGATAGCGAACACCACGGAATTCGGTGGTAATCAGCTCATAGATGGCTCGCTATCGGCTATCACTATGTTTATCGGATTTAAGAACACAACCAATAATCAGTTGAGTATCAGTCTTGCAAGGCTTGATACTAACGCAACTTCAGGACTTAAGGTTGCAACCGGTCAGCTCTCAAGTGTTACCGGAGCGCTTTCTGGTATTGATGTTATCAGTGCGGCTCTCAAGTCTGTGAACGACGCCAGGTCTGTCTTCGGTGCGGCGACAAATCGCCTGAGTTCAGCCCTAAGCAATATTGAGGTTTCGTTCACTAACTTCCAGGCAGCCGAGTCAAGGATTAGGGACGCTGATTTTGCCTATGAGACCGCGGTATTTACCAGGAACCAGATCTTGGTTCAGGCAGGTACTTCGATTCTCGCTCAGGCGAATCTGCTTCCGCAGTCGGCTCTGCAGCTGCTAGGTTAGTGACAGCAGGCTGGTAATGTAGTATGCGTTTTTTTACAGGAACTATGGCAAGGATGCCTATTTATAAACTAAGGAGGGTTATACAATGGCAGTAGTAATTAACACTAACGTTGCGGCCTTGGTCGCACAGAGAAACCTGGCGGTAGCCAACAGCAAGCTCACCATGAGCGTGCAGCGGCTTTCTTCGGGTTACAGGATCAACAGCGCTGCTGATGACGCCTCGGGTCTTGCAAGGGCCGACCAGCTAAGGTCGCAGTCCAGGATGATCCAGGTTGCCATGCGTAACATCAACGACGGTGTCAGCGCAATGGAGATCAGTGATAAGGCGGCTGAGCAGATCACCTCTATCCTTACAAGGATGGGTGAGCTTGCTGCAAGTGCTGCTCAGGGTACTCTTGATTCTACTACAAGAGGGTACTATAGCGATGAGTATGATAAGCTTGCTTCCGAGATAGACAGGATAGCGAATACCACGGAATTCGGCGGTAATCAGCTCATAGACGGTTCGCTTACCTCTATCACTATGTTTATTGGTTTTAAGAATACGACCAATAACCAGCTGAGTATCAGTCTTGCTCAGCTGGATACAGGTTCGGCTTCAGGGCTTACTGTTACTTCAGGTAAGCTTACAAGTGTCGCTGGCGCTTTATCGGCCATTGACATAATAAGCTCAGCCTTAAAGACCGTGAACGACGCCAGGTCTGTCTTCGGTGCGGCTACAAACCGCCTGAGTTCAGCCCTTAGTAATATCCAGGTTTCGTTCACTAACTTCCAGGCAGCAGAGTCAAGGATTAGGGATGCTGACTTTGCCTACGAGACCGCGGTATTTACCAGGAACCAGATCTTGGTTCAGGCAGGTACTTCGATTCTCGCTCAGGCGAATCTGCTTCCTCAGTCGGCCTTGCAGCTGCTAGGATAGTAGTGAATTAAAGATACCTTTGCATCAAGCATTGGTTGAGAGAAAAGGGGTGAGACGCCTCGGCTTAAAGAGGCGTCTCACCCGCCAAAAGAGGGGTAGATAAAATGGGTGACGTAGGGATAAACTCAGTAGTGATAAAACCGGTTGAGCAGGGCGTGACAGCGCCGGAGCCCAAGAAGGTTGATGTCGCTAAAAAAGAAATAAAGGTTGAGATACCTACCCTCGTCGGAGATGATCTAGAGAAGAGTGAAGAGCTTGACTACAAAGAGGCCGTATCAACTAAAGAGGTAGAGGAAGTTGTATACTCTACAAACGACCTTTTAAAGAGGCTCAACACAGAGTTGAAAGTGGAAGTCGACAAAGATAGCAACATGGTTGTAGTTAAGGTCATCGATGGGGAAAGTAAAGAGGTTGTAAGACAGATACCGGCAGAGGAATTCATTGAACTCAGTAAACGTATGGAAGATGCAATAGGAATGCTCTTCGATAAAAAGACCTAAGTTGTTAGATATACAGGTCTTTAGAGTTAGGAGTTTCAAGTTTTCTGAGATAGTGAGGTTTATGCCGTGAAAGTACAAGTGTGTAAAGAAGGGGGTAGGTTATGAGTGTTACAGCGTCTACAGGATTAATAAGTCAGATTGATTATCAGGCTCTTCTCGAGTCGCTCATGCAGATCAAGCGTGAACCGATCAATCTTATGATGGATCGCAAGGACAAGCTTGAGAGTACTGATACTGCATATGAGGAACTGGCTACAAAGCTTGCAGACTTTCAGACGGCAGCGGAAGCACTCAATGAATATACGGACTTCAATGATTTTGCCGCCTCTGTCTCTGATGAGACTATAATGAGCGTTACGGCCCAAGAGACTGCAACGGCCGGTACTCATACCGTCGTGGTAAACTCGCTTGCCAAGGCACATAAGGTCTATACGGATGGTTCAACCTATACTGCCACCACCGATACTATCGCTAATGGCGCAGGCACCTTTGCCTGGACAGTAGGCGGTACGGCCTACTCTGTTTCAGTCGACGCTACAACTACGTTGCAGCAACTGAGTGATTCCATGAATGCGGTAACTACAGATGCGACGGTCAAGGATCTGACCTCTTCTGTTGTTTTTGACGGCACAAATTATCATATGATCCTGACCTCTCAGGAAACAGGGACAACAGACGTTATAGATATTACAACCAATGATACAAACCTCTTTGGCGGTGGGGTCGTTGTGACAGGCGCTTATGAGCTTCAGGCAGGGGGTAACGCCTCGCTGAACGTTGACGGGCTGGCCGTTACAAGTCAGACTAATAATGTCGACGGTATTATTCCGGGTGTTACGCTTAACCTTGAGAGTGCCGATAGCGCAAAGACCATTACCGTTACGATTGCTAGAGACGCCGAGACTATTGAGACAAAGGCAGTTGATTTTGCAGAGAAGTATAACGCGGTCATGAGCCACATTCAGCAGTATAACAGGTACGATAGCGATACAAAGACTTCAGGTGTCTTTTTCGGCGATAGTACGGCAAGGAGTGTGGCGGACGAGCTAAGGCGTCTTATGACAAGTGAGGTCTCAGGGGTCGGCAGTACGATGAACCGGCTTGTTTACGCGGGCTTTACCATGGATGTTGACGGCAAGTTGAGCGTAAACAGCTCGGATCTGACCGATGCCATAGAAAATGACTTTGATAACTTTGTCAGGTTGTTTATAGACGGTAACTCAATAGGTGAGTCTACCAAGGGAATGGCAAGTTTGATCAGTGATATGGTCGAGGATATGACGGCCGTTGATTATGGAAGGGTCGCTGCAAGGCAGAAGTCGCTTACTAGTATTATCCTGGATATGGAACAGGAAATAGCAGAGCAGGAAGACCTGTTGGCCGCATTCCAGGAAAAGCTCAGGCTTCAGTTTGTTGCCCTTGAGGGAATGATTGCATCACTAAGAGAGCAGGGTGGATACCTTGCCAACTTTATAAAATAGACAACAGGGGGAACGGCTTAATGACTAATATAGAGCAATATCAGAAAGTGCAGGTCATGACCTCTGATGGAGTCAGGCTCATCATAATGCTGTATGAAGGAATTGTCAGGTTTAACGGTGGCGCCATTGAAGCTATAAATAACGACAATATAGAGGACAGAGCATACTTTATAAACAGGAGTATGGATATAATCTCCGAGCTCAACGGCGCTCTGAATATGGAAGAGGGCGGCGAGGTTGCCAAAAATCTCAGCAAACTCTATGATTATTGCGTTCATTCGCTTAATAAGGCAAATGCCGAGAACTCCGTAGAGGCACTGGAAGGTGTAAATAAGGTTATCACAGAGGTTAAGGCCGGCTGGCTTGGCATAACCTCGGAGAAGGCCTCGGAGGATGATCTTTCGTCGGATTCGGCAGAGCCTGGCAACGGGTATTCTCAGGGGGCGGCACAAGGTGGACTCTAAGGAGATACTTGAAAGGTTATTGAAACTTTCCAGGCTTCAGACAGGTTTTTTTGAACATAGACGTTATCCGGAGCTCTTAAAGGCCCAGGCCGAGAGGGTTGAACTGTTTAAAGAACTCGATAAGATCAAAGACGGCGAGGTAGGAAAGGAAAGGCTTATCGAGTTGAGGGATAAGGTGCTGGAGAGCGACAAAGAACTTGCCATTCGGTTTAGTTCAGAGATGGATAGTCTTCGCTGCAAACTCAAGAAGGTTGCCAAGGGCTCTACGGCACTAAAGGCATACTCCGGTAGAATTAATAAGTAGTAAAAAAAGATTTTCGACTCCTGTATTCTTCTTAATTAGATATTCTTAAGTAAAATCAACTTGTTATTGCTGTATAGTTAATATCATCCCTTAAGTTTTACTTTTTTTTAATCGTTGAATCTCCCCTGGTTTCCCTAAAGTTATATCCCTATATCTCCGATAAAATATGTATACGATTCATATTAAACAATACTTATGTCGAAATATATGTCGCAGCTAATGTAATATGAAAATAATCTTTATTTTTAGTATGTTGCGAGGCAAAATTAAGCCATGGCATTATAAATATAGCCTGGTTTTATCAAGCAACAGGTGGAAGGTGCAGCATGACAGAGCAATTTAAAGTTTTAGTGGTCGATGACGACGATACTCTCTTGCAGTTGTTGACAGAGACGGTGCAGACGATGGGCTGCTTCGCTACCTCTGCGCGCAGCGGTCTTGATGCGCTCAACCTTATCTCAGTGCGTAAATTCGATATCGTAGTTACGGATCTTAAGATGCCGGGTATGGACGGGCTCAAGCTTCTTGAGGAAATCAAGAAGATAGACAGGGACGTCGTTGTGATCATGGTTACCGGTTACGCCACGCTTGAGACCGCTGTTAAGGCTATTGAGAAGGGCGCTTACGACTATATAGCCAAACCTTTCAGGCTCGACGAGCTTATGGTCGTAATTAAGAATGCCTGTGAGCGTCTGCGTCTTCTCAAGCAGAAAAATGCGCTGCTTGATGAGTTAAAAGGGGCGTACACTGAAATCGACAGGCTTAAGAAGGTCGCCACAGCTCCGAGCGAGGGCGACGCAGCCAACAATCAAGACAATCCTCTTGAAGCGATAGACTTCGAATCTTTCAAGCGCAGGAACTACTCTCAACCCATAGATATTGAGACAGCCAGGAAAAAGTATTTTTCGGATATATAGTTAGTCAGGCTGGCGACCGACGGCGGCGACTTAAAGGTCACCCCCCAGGCGGTTGTCGATAAATACAATCAGTATGGAGTACTATCATATGAGTGCTACACCTGAAATACTCGTAGTAGACGATGAGTTCATTTTAAGAGAGTTGATCTCGGAGATATTGTCACGGCGAGGTTGGAAGGTAGATACCGCCGAGAGTTCGGAGAAGGGAATAACCAGGATCAAGGAAAAGCACTATGATGTTGTTGTAAGCGATCTTATGATGCCGGGGATAAGCGGGATGGAGTTTCTTAAGATCATTAAGGAGTATTCACCTTCTACCTCTGTGCTGATGGTAACTGGGTATCCTTCCATTGATATAGCCGTTGACGCGATAAGGTACGGCGCGGCCGATTTTGTCGTTAAGCCCTTTAGCGCTGAAAAACTTGAGTTTGTCGTTCGTAAAGCCATAGATCAGGCCAAGCAGTATAAAGACATCTCTCTGGTCAACGTCCTTAAAGACGGCTCTACCGCTACTTCGCAGGAGCTTGCTTTTGCAGATAAGGCTGGCTACGCGGCTACCGCTGATAACCTCATTCAACGCCCCCACGAGCATATGCACCGCTCTCTGGAGGTAAAGACCCGTACCCTCGAAGACAAAGTAAAGGAATTATCGGTATTACATACGATCAGCGATACCCTTGACGAGACTAAAGAGAAGGGTGAGATCTTCAGAAAGATAATGGAGCTTGCCATTATTATTACCGGCGCCGAGCGTGCCTTTGTAGGTCTTGTCAATAAGGACAAAGATGAGCTTATCGTACGTGCAGCCGTTAATTATAGCTCTAACTCTCCGGTTGGCAGGAAGTTTGACGCCAGCAGGGAGCCCTTTAAAAGCGTTATAAAGAAGATGTGTTATTCTTACTCCTTTGTTGATGATAAGGGGTTTATCCCTCTTGTCGGCAATATGGTCGCCCCCTTTGATAGAGCGCCGCTTCTGACTCTGCCCATTATAATAAACGGCGAGTCTCTGGTAATACTCGGGCTCTGCGGTAAAGAGGGGCTCATGCAGTTTAGCGACGATAATATCGCGATGTTGCTTAACCTGGCCACAAAAGCCGCACTAAAGCTTGAGAACATTTCACTTGCAAATAATATATTTACCAATATACTGGCTACTATAGATTCGTTGATAAATGCGCTGGACGCTAGAGATACCTATACAAAGGATCATTCTCACAGGGTTACTCAGTACGCGCTGAGCATTGCAACGGCATACGGGGCTGACCAGAGTATTATGGATAGCATTAGTTTCGCCGGCCCTCTTCATGATATCGGCAAGATCGGCGTTAGAGACGATATCCTTCTTAAAGAGGGTTCTTTTACGACCGAAGAGCGCAATATCATGAAGTCTCATGCACTTCGCGGTGAAGAGATCTTGAAGCCTTTGAACCTCTTGAATGTCGAGAACGCGGTAGTGCTTAACCACCACGAGAGGTGGGACGGCGCCGGTTATCCTGAGGGTCTTAAAGGCGAGGAAATACCGGTTGTTGCCAGGATCTTTAGCGTAGCCGATACCTTTGACGCCATGACGTCGTCAAGACCTTATCGTTCGGCCCTGACCAGTCATGTTACGACCAACGAGATACTTCGCTGTAGCGGCAGCCAGTTCGATCCGGCGGTGGTAAAGGCCTTTATGAAGAGCGATCTTCTTCACGATTTTGAGCGTATCTCCGGAGCAAGAGGAGTGAATAACCTGGAAGTGGGGTAGTGATGTCTGAAAAGCAACGTGAATTTATAAGGGTAAGAAATATACTTGACGTTCACTACAGGCCCTACAAAGAAGAAGAAAATGTTTCGGATTGGGAGCGGTTCTTTGGCTCTGTCGAGCCGAAAGACGAAGAAGAGCTTAACCTATATAACTTCCTTTTTAATATCAATCAAAAAGTAGACGCTGTTATGCAGCACCTTGAAGATAGCAGTAACTTCGGTCTTCCGCAGGCTCGCGAGGTCGTTGTAAGCGGCAGCGGTATGAGCTTTCAGTCAGGCGAGTCTTATAACCCAGGAGACCTCCTGAAGGTGCAGTTATTCCTTCCTTCAAAGGCGCGTCTTCTGTGCCTTAAATCCGAGGTCGTCAGGTGTGAGCGGTCGCAGGACGGTGAAGGTCTCAATAAACTGTCCTTAAAGTTCCTTGACCTAAGTGATAAGGATAGAGACAAGCTTATAGGTTACGTCTTTGCCATCCAGCGCGAGCAGCTCAGGCAGAGGCAAGATAAGGCACAGTAGCGGTAAAATGGGGTTTTTGCTCTTAAAATACAACTATTGCATTACATTATAAGTGCATGAAATTGTTGACGTGACGGGCTTTTTTGCGGTATAATATAGGAGTGTAGAGTACTGTTTATTTTGTATTAAGAAATATTGATCTAAGGGTGACGACGCCCAGGGCTGGGACGAAGCAGTGTTGTTCCCATGCGTGCGGCGTTTTTTTGCGTTCGAGAAGGGCATCTTTAATTGGCTTTAAAGTTTACCGAATATTTACAACATAAGATGATTACAGCGGGTATCTGTATGAGATCAGGTAGAGCAAAAAACATAAAGAGGATTGTAAACGGTACAAAGGCATCGGTTGTACTCGTAGCTGCGTTTATTCTCCTTTCTCTCGTTCCTTCAAAGGCCTTTGCCGCGACCTACACGGTCTGCTCAAGCGGCTGTGACTATTCGACCATTAATAACGCCCTTGCAGTCTCTTCAAGCGGCGATACCATTACCGTCTCATCAGGCACTTACAGCGAGCGAATCGATTACGGCTCAAAGAACGTTACCATCCAGTCGTTAAGCGGCGCGGCCACTACGATTATTGCCGGCGACGGTAGCGATAACCCGGTTATCAGGTTCAATAACAGCGCACTTACCTCAAGCGCGGTCTTGAAGGGTTTTACCATCAACAACGGAACAAGCAGCGGTAACTACAGACGCGGTATCTATATCGGCAGTAGCGCCAAGCCGACGATCCAGGATTCGATAATCAAGGGTAATCAGCCGGCCTCTTATGTCAACGGCGCGGGTATATATATAACAGGCGGTTCAAGCGGTGTGACTGTTACAGGTACTACTTTCGGTGGCGACTCCGGCGATAAAAACACCAGTTCCCGCGGCTCAGGGCTTTACGCTACCACTACTTCCGGGTCGATAACTGTAAGTAACAGTACCTTCACCTACAATAGCGCCAGTGCCCACGGTGGTGCTCTCTATTTCCTGGATGTCTCTTCCGCGCCTACTATTACCAATACTACTATTGACAACAATACTGCTTCACAGTATGGCGGAGCTATCTTTAGTAACAACTCTCCATTTACAATAACCGGCGGCAGTATAAGCAATAACACCTCTGTCTATGACGGTTCAGCTATCTATATGAACGCCGCGTCAAATGCCCTTACTATAAACGGTACGACCACTATGACCGGTAACTCCGGTCGCATCGGTACTATCTATACAACCGGTATTGCATCTATCGATATAACCGGAGCAACTATTGACAGCAACTATTCATCTTCGCATGGCGGCGCTATCAATATGACGGGCTCGACCGGAGATTCTACTATAACAAACACTTCAATGGACGGTAATACGACCAACGCCGGCAACGGTGGCGGTATAGCTTTTTATTGCTCATCGACTTGTTCGATGACGCTTACAAATTCAACCGTCGATAATAATACACTCAATAATACAAGTAGCTACGACGGCGGTGGTATTTACATAAACGGTAGTCCCGTGACCTTTAATATTACCGGCGGCAGCGTTAGCGGTAACCTCGGGCGAGGCGGCGGCGGTATCTTCTCAACCGGTGGCGTTGATTTATCTATAACAGGTACTACGATCAACAACAATACGTCTACTACGGGTTATGGCGGCGGTATTTACTCTGTGACTTCAGGCGCGACGCTTGTGATCTCAAAGAGCTTTATTCAGGGCAATAGCTGCAGGGGTGGTGGTGGCGGTCTTTATACCGGCAGCGGCACCACAAGCACTATAACCAACACCCTTATAACAGGTAACAGGCAGCATACGACTGATTGGCGTTATGGCGGTGGTATATATAACGCCGGCACGCTCTATATGTATAACTCTACCATAGCCGGTAACTACGCATACAGGGACGGAGGCGGTATCTCTGCAAGCGGTACCGAGACGATCCGTAATACGATTATATATGGTAATACCGCCGGTCTCGGCTCCAACCATGACGTACGTAGTACGATCGGTACTTCTACCAACAACAATATAGGAACCAACGCGCGCTTTGCCGACCTTCAGCAGGCAACTTCAGGCGCGGCAACGACCGCGGGTGATTATCGTCTTTGTTACTCAAGCGGTGTGCCTGCAGCGGGTTGCGGCGGGACGATCAGCCCTGATATAGATTTTGGTAACGCAACGAACGCCCCTGCTGATGATATCGTAGGTACTGCGCGTCCCGAGGATGTCGCAGGTGTCGGCGACGGTGTAGATGACTATGACAGGGGAGCTTACGAGCATTTTGCCGCAGACGTTACTCCTCCTGCTAATGTTACCGGCTTCTCTGTAACGAACCCTGCAACCGGCAACCAGCTTAATATGTCATGGACAAACCCGGGTGACGCGGATTTCTCGGGCGTTAAGATAGTACGCGCAACAGGCGGCACGGCGCCCTCGGATTGTACGGGTACGGCTATCTATGACGGCTCGGGTACAAGCTACAATAATACCGGCCTTACCGACGGTACCCTTTATTCATACAGGATCTGTTCTTATGATACCTCGACTAACTACGCATCGGGTGTTACCGGAAGCGGTACTCCGACCGATACGGCAGCGCCGGCGAACGTAACCGGGTTAGCTGTAAACGAGCTTAATACCCAGATAGACCTTTCGTGGACAAATCCCGTGGATGCGGATTACGCGGGAACCAAAATACTCAGAAAGACCGGCAGTAATCCGAGCAGTTGTACGGACGGCAGCGCGACAACGGTCTATGACAGCACAGGGACTGCGTATTCGGATACAGGGCTAACTAATGGCACGACATATTATTACAGGGTCTGCGCCCACGACGAGGTGCCTAACTATCCGTCGGGCGTTACTATAAACGGCACGCCTTCTGTGGATATTACGCCGCCGGCGGCGGTCTCCAACCTGGTTGCCTCAGCGCCAAGCTCTACAGCTATTGATCTTGGTTGGACTGCTCCGGGAGACGACGGTTCAACAGGTACTGCGACTTCATATGACGTAAGATATTCTACATCGAGTATAATAGAGGGTAACTGGGCGGGCGCTACGACGGTAACCGGCGAGCCGACGCCGGGTGTTGCAGGTACATCCGAGAGTATGACCGTTACCGGTTTGACCTGTGAGACAGAGTACTTCTTTGCGATAAAGACAACGGATGAGGCGCCTAATACCGCGTCGATTTCAAATGTACCGTCTTTAATAACATCGGCCTGTTCGTCAGACGGTATGCTTCTTTACGGCGATAGTAGCGCCGGTACCGTTAAGTACAGGGGCTACACTGCAGTGACCGATTTTGCTTCAGAGGTGGCTACCAACACCTATAGCGGTACGACGACTTACGTAAATGTAGTTGAGGCGCCGACAAGAAGTGAGTATATGCTGGTTGCGACCCACTCAAGTCAGCCCGTATATGTGCAGAGATATAACGGTTCAAGCTGGAGTTCCGAGTGGAACACAGGGGTCTCTATAAGCGGTAGTACCAGGAACTTCTTTAATGTCGCTTATGAGCAGAATTCCGGAGATGCCATAGTAATATATGAACAGAACTCTTCTTCCAATTCTACGGTTGCTTACCGTACCTATGACGGCAGTACCTGGTCAAGTGAGCAATTCCTGGATTATCAGACGCTTACAGGTTATTCGAACGGCGTTATTTCAAGGGTGAACCTCTATCCGAAGAAGTACTCGGACGAGATACTCCTTGTTATGTTAGATAGCGCATCAAAGGTTTATGCTTATGTCTGGAACGGTACTGGATTTGTAAATGGTAAGACGATAACTACCAATCGTAATACAGGCTCCACTACCAATGACGTAATATCCGGCGCGTGGGAGGGAACATCAGGCGAAGCCATGGTAGTCTTCGGCGATAATGTCGGTGCGCTTTCTTATGCGACCTTTAATGGTTCTACGTGGAGCTCGGATTCACAGGCCTTTGATCTGAACGGTTCATCTAACTTTGCAGAGCATGTCGACCTCGATGGTGATAGCGCCTCAAATTATATTGCTGTCATTACAGGTAGTACTACCAATACCGTTGATGCCCGTGTCTGGACGGGTTCTGCCTGGGAGGCGAGTCCTCCGACACCCGGTACTAAAGGCGGAGGCGTGCCTTCGGTATCCGTAGCATGGCAGGGAGTAGGGGGTAAGGCCCTCTTTGCATGGACCAACGGCGCGACCGGCAGCAATAATGTCAGCTATATGACCTATACGACAGGCGGCACGGGTTGGTCTACATCGGCTATGAGTACGGCGCTTAAGACAGGAAACTGGGGAAGCTCAGTCAATTACCTTGAGCTCTATGCAGATCAGGGAAGTTCTTCATCTAATATCATGATGACAGGCGTTGATGGTTGGAGTGATGGGCGCAGCCTCCTCTGGAATGGTGCGGAGTGGAGTTATCCGACTAATTATCTTTATGATACAAGTACCTCAACTAACTATTCAGAGACATCTGCCTTTGCCTGGGAGACCCTCTCCGCGGCGCCGGGCAATGTAACCAGCTTTAGTCTCGTAGTCACTACAACCGGTAATCAGCTTGACCTTTCATGGACAAATCCGACTGACCCTGATTTCGCGGGTGTAAAACTAGTCAGGGCAACAGGGGCCGTAGCGCCTTCGGATTGTACGGGTACGTCGGTTTATACCGGAACAGGAACGAGCTACAGCGACTCGCTTCTTACGGATGGCACCAAGTATTCTTATAGGATCTGTTCATATGATAGTGGTAGTAACTACGCTTCGGGCCGTACTGTAAGTGGTACGCCTGCAGATACTCAGGCCCCGGCTAACGTTACGGGTTTAACGGCTGCGACCGCCTCTACGAAGATACTCCTTGCGTGGACAAACCCGACCGATGGCGATTTCGTCGCTACAAAGATCCTTAGAAAGACCGGCGGTTATCCTAGCTCTTGTACCGATGGTACTGCGACTACGGTCTACAACGGCGCCGGCACTTCATATACCGATACGGGTCTGACCAATGGGACATCTTATTACTACAGGGCTTGTCCTTACGATGAGGTCCCGCTTTATCCGTCAGGGGCGACTGTTACTGAAATTCCTAATGTAGATA